>Ga0182024_10008785_pt1 | contig 21138 bp, 21 predicted proteins | sample P32metaG_FD_120480 | JGI IMG/M metagenome (GOLD analysis project Ga0182024, IMG submission 120480) | Permafrost microbial communities from Stordalen Mire, Sweden - P3-2 metaG (Illumina Assembly) | ecosystem: Environmental > Terrestrial > Soil > Wetlands > Permafrost | place: Sweden: Stordalen...
AAACAGCGTTCGTTCCTCGTGGCGCACGTGGTCTCTCAATGCCTCGCCAAGAGCGTTGAGTGCCGCAACATCTATGCGCCCGGTCTCGAGGTCGGCGATCCGGCGTCGGATGTCCACGTGCTCGATGAGGACGCGCACGACATCGGCATCGTCGGCGCCGACGTGACGCGCGAAGGCGGGCAGGAGCAACTCCTCTTCGAGGCGGAAGTGCTCCCGACCCTCTCTGCGCCAGAAGTCGAGTGTCGCCTGAGTGATGCTCTTCGCATCGGCCCCGGTGGCGCGTTGCAACCGTAGGGCCAGCTCTAGCGCGATGTGGTGCTCGCGCGAGAGCACAGCGAGTTCGTTTGATCGCTGCACGGTTTCGATCGTACTGGCGGTGAGCTCCCTCTGCGTCCGCTTCGGCCGTCGTCCGACGAGTCCTTCATCCAGCGGCGGCTGAGCCTGAGCGGGGGTCGTAGACGGACGCGGGCGAGCGGGCGTGAGGGCGGCGAGCATGAGCCCTCGCAGCACTACTCCTTGATCCCACCCAGGTGAGGTGCAACGTCGTAGTTGCGCAACGGAACGAACACAAGCGTGTAGTCGCCATCGGGCCTGAGTACCGCGCCGACAAGGAAGGAGACGCAACCCTCGGATTGGCCTGGCGCGCTCGTCGCCGGATTCGCGACTCTTGCCCGGCGCTCGCCGCCGAGGAATTGCTTGCGCCCCCTCGCATCCGCGCACAGCAGGTGCGGACGCGAGTGTCGCGAGATGCTCGTCGAGGACGAAAGCGAGATCGACACATTGACCGGCGGCTCGACCAGGCGTTGGTCAACGACCTGTCGCGGTTACCTAGTGCGAGCTTCTCCGGACTAAGACGTTTGTCGGCAGCCTGTGTTCCCGGCACCGATCGTCGCGATTGGATCCTTGTCGGAGACTGTGCGGGCTGGATAGGTGTTGGGGAGCGCGTACCCGTAGATGGGGTTTGTTTGGTCAGTGATGCTGAAGCGACCGAGCCGCGGTGAGGAGACAGTCGCGACATGGTTCGGGTAAAGGCGCTTGGCTGCGCTGATCGGCATGCTGAGGGTCAGTCCAACCTTGGTGGTCAGCACGGCGCCCGGTCCCTGCCTCATGCCGATCAGGTTGGGTGCCGCGCCGTATTGATAGCCGACGAAGCGTCCGGCCTGCGAGTAGACCGTCAGGGGGTCGGCGGTGGTGGGGCTCTCCCACACGGTCTGATGATCGACACCGCAGCCGGAGGCAGCGGCGTTTGCGTAGGCCGCGGGCCCGAGCAGGCGCGTGATCGTCTGAATGGCGTTTGCTATCGGCTCGCCGATACGGGCGCCAGCGATCCCGGTCCCGGTCAGGATCTCGCGGGTGCCGGTGTTCAAATGACCGGCGAGGAACGGTGGCGCGGCAAGGTTTCCGTAGCCGTTGAACGCCGTGATCACCCGGCCGCCTCGTCCGAGCCAGGTGATCTTGCTGATATTTGCGTAGAACGGGTCGCTGTCGACGCCGGGCAGTGTCCGCGCGGCTATGTTGTTAACCACCGGGACGTTGAGCGTTTGCGTGCCGGTCGCGTGGCAGTGCACTCCGTGGCCGCTGGCGAGCTTCGGGCACCGGACGTTGACCGTCCACCTGACCGCTGCGACCCCATTTGGAACGATGCTCGCGAGCGCCTGGTTTCCGTGGGGCGCATACAGCGGGCTCCCACGTGAAGCCATTCGGCCTGTCGAGATCGGATAGATCGAGTACTGGGTGTTCGAGCCAAACTCCACGCTGCTCGAGTCACCGGAGCGGTTGACCAGGTTCAGACCGAGCAGATATGAGCCGGGCGAGAACTGCGACCCGGTGCTTGTCGCTCGCTTCACATCAAGGAACACCCTGTAGCCGTTGGTGAGCGTCGCCGCGAGACGAGTCAGGTTCCTGACTTGGACGGTCGTGCCGCAGTCACACGGCGGCTTCCAGGAGCGGTCCGCGGCGGTTTGGTGGCGACGCAGGACCGCGAAGTTCGCGAGCAACTGCCGCAGAGTCGGACCAGCGACGCTCGCCGAGGAAGATCGTGGCGCAGTCACACTCGGATTCGGGCGATGCGGTGCCGGCCGCAGCGGCGATCTGACGAACACGCAGGCGCTCGGATGGCGGTCGCATCGTGCGCCGGGCATAGGGGAGCGGATCGTTCCTGAGCTCGTAGTGACAAACACAGAGGTCGGTCCGCTGCTGTTGAGAGCCTCACCCTGCACCTTCTGCGGCCACAACGCGAGGTACCAGCCATTCTCGACTCTCGCCCTCACCGCGCGGTGATGAGCGAACACAAACTCGACTGCTGAGATGTTCCGTCCAACGCGCCCTTGACCCTCGGATACCGAGCCAAGCAACGCGCCCATGGTCCCCCAACCATCGCCCGTGATCTTGTCGCTCGCGGGCGCCAGTTCCAACCGCCCCTGACTACCACCACTCGGGAAGTAGCCACCTGGATGGATCGGGATCACGCAGGACAGCTCCCGGCCGTCGACGACAGCGATGAGACCCACGACCGAGCCGGCGACACCGCTCAAGACGAGCCCCTTGGCAAACGGGTTCTCAACAGTCTTTGCTGCCGGGCGCCCCCGGATGCGACGGGCAATTCCTTGCTTGTCGCAACGCCGGATCGCGTGCGCGAGCACGCCTGGGTTCGGAGCTCGAAGCGAAAGGGTCTCTGACGGCAGCGGCGCGCCGGGTCCGCCCGGGCCCGCACCGTTACCCCCAGACCCGCCGCCTCCGCCCGCGAACCCGATGATCAAGCCGGCCACCACCAATGCAGCGATCACCGCCGCGCCGATCCAACGCTGCTTGCGTTGACGAGCGCGCGCATCGTCGATCACTCCAGCATCAACATCTCGATCCGGCGACGGTGGCTGTTGGGGAGCGTGAAGGACCATCGGCAATGTGCTAGCCTAAATATTACATTGCTGGTTGTCAACATCGATCGCGACGACCCAGCCCACCTACACGAGCAGGTCGCCGCAGAAATCCGCCGAGCGATCGCCGACGGCGAAGCCAAACCAGGCGAGCGGCTACCTCCTGCCCGTCACCTCGCAGCCGTCATGGGCGTCAACACCAACACCGCGTTGCGGGCACTCCGCGCCCTCCGAGACGAAGGCCTACTCGAAATGCGCCCCAGACGCGGGACCCGCATCATCGGAACACCCGCCGAGAGCCAACTGCACGGCAAGGTCGCAGAACTCGTCCAACTCGCCCGCCAACAGGGCTACACACGCGCCGACCTCAACCAAATGATCACAGACGCGCCCTAACTCTCTTGGTCTAATAGCCGACTAGCAAACCGCCTCATATACGTGAACGCCTCATATACGTGAAATCAGCAGAGCAGGTGTCGATCTGGTTCTGTCCAAAAGACCCGGTTCTCGCCAAAACCAGGTCCGCCAGCTGTCTTCCCTTCTCGCCGATACCATCGCGAGGAAGCCATCGGGCTTGACGTCAAGGTGGTCGTGTTAGCCGACCGATTCGATGGAGCCGCTTTAGAGCGTCGCGTCGCGGGTCGCCGGGCCGACCGTCACCGTGATCTGGTCGCCGGTAGCCGATTCGCTGGCGTAGAAATACACGTCGGCATAGCCGGAGCCGTTCGTGTAGTAGCTATCGGTCCTGCCGTCTCCGGTAACCCGTGCGTCAGTGTCCAGTTGGTTGGAGTGGACGTACACATCCCAGTCGCTGTACGTGCTGTTCCACTGGGCCGAGGCGGTGCAGCGCGCCGACGGGAGCCGGCGGCTTCGTTGGTGTTGTTGGCTTGCGCTTGGTGATCTGTCTGTAGAGCTTGACCCAGTTCACGACGATCAGCTTCTGCGCTCGTGACAGGCTCATCTTCCGGTCACATACCTCGCGATTGAGGTAGTCCTCGACCTTGTCCTTGGGGTTCGGTGACGCACCCGGTTCGGGCCACAGGTTGTGGGGCGCGTTGGTGGTGCCGCCCAACTCGAGCGGTACGAAGTGGTCGTATTCGTAGCCCGATGCCGACCCTGTGTCGCCGTATGCCGCCATGCTCGCGTACTTCTCAGGCTCGGTGATCGATTCTGAGGGCCTCACGCTCCCGGTCCATCCGGACCGGCAGATCGTCCGTCCGATCGTGGCCTGGGTGACAGCGGGGTTGAGCGCCCCCGGCGTACAACGCGGATCCGGGAGCGAGAACACACCATGACCTCTCGCATGGCAGCGGTTGGCCGCTGGCTGGGACTGGATCACACCGTTGCTCGCAGTCGAATACACCAAACCATTCGGCGCCACCCGACTCGGTGAAGCCGATGACTGCGCCGCGAGCGCGAGCACGGAAACCGCAGCGCCACCGACCGCCAGCGACCTGAGCCACACTGGGACCACGAGCGAAGTCTTGCACCACGCGGAAAGCACGTATCAGCAGACGATCGTATTCATCGATGAGCTGCCCCGTGCGCCGCTATCGCAATGGCGCGACCACTCGATCGCGGGGAGGTCCGCTCATTGCGCGCTCGGGTTGCCACGCACGCAATCGTTCGGACGCCGGAGCGCTGGCCATCGCGTTCGTGGGAGGCCGTCGGAAAGTGCGAGCAGGAGCCGAAAAGTGCGCCAGGCAGGAACGGGACGCAGAGCGTTCAGACACCGGTAGCGCCTGGATGCATAGCGGATTGCCGTGCTTAGACCTCTTGCGACGCTTCCCAAGCCTCGATCGCAGCCACGCGAAAGCGGTAGTAGCGCCCGATCGCAACTGCCGGAATCCGGCTGTCACGAGCAAGCCGATAAACCTGGGCTTTCGACACCTGCCAGCGGTCAGCCAACTGCTCCGCCGTTAGGAGCCGGGCGTTCGATTGCTTTTCGCTTCCTACTAGGTCGTGCTCAACCGCGGTCAACGGATCACCTCATCGTTGAGCCCGGACGGCGTCCTGAAAGCCCGTTAGGCGCGGCCGGCGGATCAGAACAGCCCGCTGGTTGTTGACCGGCACGCCTGATCGTCTGCATGTTCCCAAAGCTGCCACAGCTAGATAATACATGTTCTCAAAGTGCGTAATTTGTCCAGTTCGGCACATCGCACTTGTTGCCTTCCCTGAAGACGAGCCAGCGTCACGTACACATACATCAGACGCGTACCGACCAGCGTCCGCCCACGGGTTGGCAGGACATGGAACGCCTGAGCCGGACTCCCTGCCTTGACGATGGTTCGGGCGGGAGCTCGACCCCGCCGTCGGTAGCTCACTAACGGTCGAGCTCGTCGCTAGCGTCGAGATCGTTGTCGCCCCAGCTGTGCTCCGCCGGCGCGACGGTCGGCTCGAGGTTAAGAAGCCAAGTCTCAAGCGCGTCGTACGCGCGCTCCTCAACCTCATGCGCTCGCTGCTCCTGCGCGGCGAGCACGTGCATCTGTGTGACCTGGTTGACCATGTAGCTCACCTGCTCCATCAGCTCGCGCGAGGACCTTGCCGGCCGCTGCGTCATCAGCGCGCGTGCCGCGCTTCTCGAGGCGGCACGCCCGAGCCACCGGCGCCGGTCCCCGGCGGTGCGGTTGATCGTCGCCGTCGCGGCGATCGCGTACGCCGCGTCGGCGAGCGGTCCTGGCTGCGGTTCCGTTCGCAGCGAGATCGCGTTGATCATCCCGGACGCGTCTCTCGCGACATGTGCCCAGGTGACGCGATCGCCAACGTCAACCTCCGTCAGGCGTTGTCGTAGTTCAGCGAGCGCGGTCTCGGCCTCCATGACGGTCGCGTAGTTCGGCGGCTCGAGCGTGCGTATCGTCGCGTCTGTCCACGCGGCGACCTGGTCGCCGTCGAGCGTGGGCCAGTTGCCCGCCGCACGGAGCGCCGGCAGTGTGAGGTCCTTCGCGATGTGCCCGCCGCCGTACCAACGCTCGCCGTCCTCACCGGCGAGCCTGACCTTGTATCCGGTGACACGCCCACGGCCGCGGCCGCGGTCATAGCTCACTGCCTGCACCTCTACGCCCTCGTGCCGCAACCGTGTGGCGAAGTCGAGCTCGTCGTCGGCCGCCACGGCACAGGCGCGGACCGTCCGCTCGAGTAGTCGCTTCGCGCCGCGTTCGGGCCGAGCGGTGTTCTTGTCGATGTACCGCGTCCCGCTGCGCGATCGTGCCCACTCGCCGACGTTGCGACCCATGCGCTTGTCGTGCTCGAGCTCACCCTTCTTGTATCCCTGTTGCCCGCGATCGTGCTGGTGTCCGTCAACTAGCTGCAGCCCGAACTCCCGCTCAATGATCCCGGCGGCGAGCTGCGCGCGCCGCTCGTCGTAGACGTCCTCCCACACGTTCCCGTTATCGCTCACGACCTCGGCAGCGACGTGGACGTGATCGAGCCCCTCGGCGTTGAGCCCATGATGGTCAGCCTCCCAGCGGACCGCTGCGAAGTTCATGCGGTCCTTGCGAGCCTCCCACCCCTTGAGGTCCGTCAAGGGCTGCTCGAGTTCCGCGTGCACGCCAAGTGTCGCTCTGAACTCGTCAGCGCCGTTGAAGCCCATCAGCTCCGCGAATCGTGTCGCGACCTCGCCCCACTGCTCGTCGTTCAGTCGCTCACCGGGCGCGAGTGACAATGAGCAGTGCCACACGTGTGCTGACCGCTTCGACACACCCAGCGGTGTCGGCCGCCCGTTGCGCGGTGCTGCGACAACCTCGCCGTTGGTGTTCAGCCAACGCTTCACGACCTTCTCGTACAGGAACCGTCGCTCCTCCAGGTACCCGGTGCGCGGTCTCACGTCAGCCTGCGTCAACGTCTCGCCGAGCGGCTTGTGCAACGTCGCCTCGTGCTGGCTCGCGGCGATCATGTGCGGGCGCTCGTGTTCGTTCGCCTTCCCAGGCCCGTAGAGGTAGCTCAGCAGCTCGGCCATGTTCCCGCCGCGGGTGATGTTCGGGATCACTTGACCTGCCTCAAGACCTCGCCGAGCTCGTCGCGCACCTCGCGCACCTGCCGCAGCGCGTCCTCGAGCTCACCCTCCGCGACAACCTGCCCTGCGATGTTCGCGTGGTACGCGAGCTGATTGATATTGCCCGCCACGTTGCCCAGCAGACGGTTCGCTGTGTCAAGCGCCGCGATCACCGCCAGCCGCTCGCGGCGATCGTAGGACTCGCTCAGCGCCGCCTCCTGCATCAGCCTCGCCATGCTCACGCCGCGCTCGTTCGCAACGGCCTTGATCCGAGCGCGGTCCTTGTCGCTCATCATCATCACGAAACGCCGCTCACGCCGTTGCTCCGCAAACGCTCGCCTCGCAACAACCGGCCTCCCCCTCTCGTCAGCCACGCCGTTCCTCCAGCCAAGCGCAGCGCCCCACTCTTGTACGTGGGGAATGGCCGGCGGCAGGCGACCTTAGGCGTCGGCGTAGCCGACCAAGCAGATTATATGGCACATATAATCCCCAGTTTAATACCCGCGACTGACGCATAGCCGGAGCTTACGGCATGGCTCTCACGCGCACACTGTCGAAATCGCTTCGCGGCTTCCTCCGCAAACGCGGGCACCTCTAGCACGAAAGTGAAACGACAGGGGTTCTCGCCATCGTCGAACGGGAGCGGCTAACGCGGCGGCGCCGGAGAGAAGCCCTAAAACCAGGAGCTGCAACGTGCACTCGTCGCCCCCACTGCTCGTCTCGAATGGCTGTCAGTGTTGAGCAGCCGGATTCGCAAGCTTCTCCCCTTCACGTAGCTCGTAGGAGCCTCGAGCCGAGGCCTACCCGACAGTCAAGACGCCGACGGCGTCGACGAGATCCTTGATGATGGTGAAGTCCCGGAGATTGTGAGTAAGTAGCTTCGCGTGGTGAACGTTGGCCGTGGCGGCGATCGCTAGGTCTGCCGCTCGGCGTCGCGGTTGACCGCCGCGAGCGACAACGGCCGCTTGTAAGCGGCCCCATTCTCGAGCAACGAGATCGTCTACCGGCAGAGGCGTGAAGTGCGATTCGATCCAGCCCAGTCGCGCAGCTCTCGTCGGGCGACTATCGTCATCGGCGACGAGTAACCCGAAGTGCAACTCGGCGATCGACACGCTGCTGATCGCAGCCTCAAAACGCTCCGGCATCGGTATCGCGGCGATCAGCACCGATGTATCGAGAACTACTCGTTCCACGGATCGCCCAAAGCCGCACCGAACTTGGCGAGGTCAACTTCAAGCGCGGAATCGAGCGGCAGCGTCCAGAGATCATTGAGCTGTGCGGCGGCCAACCAAGACTGCGTTCGTATCGGGCCGAGCTCCGCGACAGGCCGACCGGAGACCGTGATCGTGAACTCCTCTCCAGCCTCGGCGCGACGGAGCACATTGCCCACCTGATTGCGTAGCTCCTTCTGAGGAATCACTGGCATGACCAGAAACGGTAGCACTATTGCTACCTCCAGGGCAATGATCTAAAGGTCGACGCAGCCGGTTCGAAGTTCGAGTCCTTACGGTCGCCTACAGCCGCCACCGCGCCGTCCGGCACATCAGCTGGCCTGCCGCGACAGGATGTTCACGCGGCGATCGGCTCAGCCGCCGCGCCACGGCTGCGACGACGACCTCGATTCACCGGGCGGGTTCATCGATCGTTCCGGCGAACGCGGTCGCTGCGTCGAGCTCGCCTGTCTCGCCCCAGCCCGCGGTATATCGGATCGATTCGCCGTCGACCATCGACCCGACGCTGCCGGATGTGATCGCGGTCGCGGAATGCACGATCACCGCGGACCGCTCGTCGTCGTCGGGCACCACACACTTCGACAGGATCAAGTCGGGCGCTCCAGAAAGTGTCCCTAATGTCGTTGCTCATAGCTAGAGTCGCTCTTTCAGAACATGTTGAGACATATCGCACACTTGCCGCGATGTCTACCAGAATGCGTAATGAGCCCAACAGTAGACATGAGCGAGTACAACCTGTCCGTCACTGAGGTCGCGAAAATCCTCAACGTGCAGCCCATGACGATCCGACGCTGGATCGGAGAGGGCCGCCTAGCGGCGCGCCGCGTTCCCGGCACCAAGCCGTACAAACTGCGGCAGGCTGACGTCGACGCTCTGATCGAGGGGTCGGCGGTCGTGACCAACCAGAAGCCAGCTGAGTCCCAGAATCAGGGCATGGCCGGCATGGATTCCGCAGCGATGCTGCTCGAGCCCGCAGAGGACGACGCTGAATGAGCCGCGCGACCGCGATCGAACGCGTTCGCGACGCGCAGGCTGATTGGGACAACGCGATCCGGGCACACGAACAGGTGATGCCCGAACTCGGCCCGTTCGCGGCACGCCTGCGAGAGACCTCCCATGCCGCCGCGAAACAGGCCGCCGCGTTCGAGTACGCCGCCGAAGCGGGACTGCGCGCGCTGGCCAAAGACACCGTCGTGCGCCACCCACCACGTGAGCTGTCGACTCGCGCGAACCGGCCCGGGGATCCACAGACTTGGAAGCAGTTCGACGACGCTGTTCGCCAGTGGCAGCACGCGTGGCAGAGCGGCTCCACGACGACCGTGGCCCAAGCGCTCCGTCGGCTTGCGACCCTGACCGAAATGCTGGCCGACGAAACCGACCAGCTACGTCGCGACACGACGAGCATCGAACCTGACACGAGCACAGACGCGCCGCGCGCTATCGGCGGCTAGTGCAAGCCCCAACTCCGCAGGATGAACGGGCCGTGTCAAGATAGGCGGCTGGTAGACGCCGAAAAAGGCGCGTCCGTGTGCTCATGACTTCCTCCAAACATCGGCAATTCCGGTCGCCGTACTGAGTCCATCGGCGGCAAAGCGGTACCTCAGGTCAACAGCCAGGCGAGCGATCTCTGGTGCTCGCACTCATCGCCGAATACTTCGGCAAACGTGACCGTCGCCGTTTCCGATCTCGCGACGGCCTTGTTCAAGTGACTCAAGGAGGTCATTGACCTCCGCATCGTCAGCGTCGGGACCGAGAACGTCGGTAAGCCTTACTCCGTCCCAGCTGTCGCGGTGAGTCGACACCACGAGGTTTTGCCGTCAGACAGGAATACGGGCGCTTGACCGCACCCACTGCCAGGCAGCCGCGACAGCCACACCTACAGCTGCTATCCAGCCAAGGTCAATATGACGTGGCCTCAGAGTCTTCGTCTGGCCATCGGCATCTACGAGCACAACCGACCTGCCGTCGGCGTGGTATCGGTGGATCAGCTCCTCACGATCCGGAGCATCAGCAGCCAGGACCGCCGCTCCAGGAGGCACGGTCGCCGCGGCCGGCGAATCGGGCTGAAGAGCCTGAAAGAACAGGTCCCAGGCACGCTCATCAGCAGTGCCTCCGGTTATGCGCTCTGTCGTCGCCATGCGTCGATCATCTCAATCCCGGCGGTCCTGATCTGGCGGACTGCCTCGTCAAAGCCATCCTGGATGCTCGGGTAAGTGAACACTTCGGGAGGCTGCCGTTTCGATCCTCCAAGAGTGTATCGGTGCATATGGTGCTCTCCGTGAGACGAGACGTAGTCGTAGAGGCGCACCGGGCGAAGTACGCCGCTCTCGAACATGCGCAGAACGACGGCGTAGCCGACAAGTTGGCGACCGTCGAGCTCGAGGCGTACGAGGATGTCCGCCCCGAGCGATCCCGGCAGTGGGCGAACGTGTTCTCGTGATCTAGATGGCACAGGCCCAGACTATGGGCGCCACCGGCTAGATGGCTCTGACTCCGCGCATGAGTTCGGGACCCAGAACACAGCGGCAAGCAGGAGGCCACCACGACCTCCACCGCCATGATGAAATTGCTTCAGACGCTTTACTGGCATTGGACCGGGCGCGGATATGTTGTCGTCGATCTGGATGGTCGAAAGGAGCAAGATGCGATGAGTGCGCGTGTCACGGGGCATGTCAGTCTCAAGCAGCGCCAGCGCGGGTCGGTCTGGTATCTGAAATACCGGCTCGCCGATGGCCGCCAGGTGCAGAAGCTCCTTGGCCCGGCGTGGACGGAGCACGGCAGACCGTCGGCCGGCTACTACACCCGCAAGATGGCCGAGGAGAAGCTCCAAGCCAAGCTCACCGATCTTCGCCGGGGGACGATTGAGAACACGACGCGGGCTGACGCGACGTTCGCTGATGCGGCGGCCGAGTTCCTGCGCTACATCCGCGACGACCGAGAGCGCGAAGCTTCAACGCTGAACGATTACCGGGGCGTGATCAACCAGTATCTCCTCCCCAGGTTCGGCGACCGGGACATCGCGTCGATCACGGCCGATGAGATTGAGGCGTATCGCGATGAGTTGAAGAAGATGACGCGCCCGGATGGCTCCCGGCGGCTCAGCAATCGCACGATCGTCCGGCACCTGGTGGTGCTCAATGCGATCTTCAAGCGTGCGTCTCGCGTTTGGAAGCTCCCGACGAATCCCGCGTCGGGCGAACTGGTCGACAGGCCGCCGGTGCGTTACAGCGGCGAGTTTCGGACGCTCACGCCTGACGAGGTCCGAGCCGTCGCTGCGGCCATGACCGTGCCTGAGGAGGCCGCTCTCGTGCTCACAGCCGCATTCACCGGCCTGCGGCTCGGTGAGCTGCTCGCCCTACGGTGGGCGGATATCGACTTTGTGCTCCATCGTGTGCATGTAAGGCGCTCGTACGCGAACGGCAGAGAGAAGGCCCCAAAGTCGGGCAAGGTGCGATCGTCGGTGCTCGTTGACGAGGTCGCCGGTGCGCTCGACGGTCTAAGTCGCCGCGACTGGTTCACCGAACCGGGAGATCTCGTGTTCTGCTCGCGGCTCGGAGACCACCTATCACACGGGATGCTCAGGCGCCGGTTCTATGAGGCGCTGGACAACGTCGGGGCACCACGCGTGAGGCTGCACGACCTACGGCACGGGTTCGGAACGCTGGCCGTGCAGGCGTTCCCGATCACTGACGTGCAGGGCTACCTCGGGCACGCGCACATCAGCACGACGATGCGTTACGTACACCACACCCCGGGAGCCAACGACGCGGCGCGCCTGCAGGCCGTTCTGAGCCAAGACGTGTCCCCAACCGTGTCCCGAACTGCCGCAATCGGAGCGCAACTGGGGACACCTGAGAGCGTCGAATAGCCCGTAAACACTGAGGATAGCCGGTCCACTTGGGCCTGCAAAGCCGTTTACACCGGTTCGAGTCCGGTCGTCGCCTTGCTGAGAATGACGCGTCCCTGTGGAGCAGTGTGCGCGCACGGCTAGCTCGGGATCACTGAGACCTGGCTGGATCCAGCCGGCTCAGCCGGTGCTTGCTGAGTTCGTCGGCGGGGCCGGACGGCCCACACTGGCCCGTCCGGCCCCGCCTTGCACTGACTACGTCCTACTGCCCCGGGCAGGTGCCGGGATCAGGCTCGTCGATCCGCCTCGACGCTCCCTTGGGAAGGACCTGGAGCGCGATCGTCTCGGCTGGCTGTGCGGTGTTGTTCTTGATCATGTGGATGTCGGTGCCGTTGCCACCCGCATCCATGAATCCGCTGCCGGCGCTGTACTGGGTGATGCTGCAGTGGCCGCCACCGCCTTCGTAATTGGTCACCGTGCCCGAGACGACGAGGATGAAGCTCGGCCCCGGATGTGAGTGCCAACCGGTGCTTGCGCCGGGCGCGAATACGTTGTCGACGTAGTACACGTCGGACTGGCCCTGGGCTCTGAGGCGGACTCGCCAGGACGGCGGCATGGCTTGGACCCGGACGTTGAACGGCGCGAAGCTATATGGCCCCTTGACGGTCTGGGTCAAGCCGCCGGACGGGGTCGCGAGGACATTGCTGACGAGAACGCCCGCGCCGATGAACGCGAGCAGGATTGCAAATGCGAACTTATGACGTGTGCGTATCACGATGAGCCTCCTGTTGGTGTTTTTGGTGGACGAGTTGGGTCGTCGTCGATGGTCTGGGGGCCCCGCCGCCTTGTGGCGAGGCCCCCGACTTGACGCGTCTCAAACCCATGGTCCGCGTCAAATCAATGCCGTCAGGCGTGACGGATACCACCACCGGAACGGCGCTCGGTGAGCGCGAGCCCGCCACCGGCGACGAGCGTCGCTATCGCCAGGCCAGCGGCAGCACCGATGCCGGCGTCACCCCAGTTAAAGCCCCCACCGGCTGCGGTGACCCGAACGATCGTGGGCGCGAGGGCGTCACGAGTCGCCTCGATGGTTGTCGGCGGAACCTGCACGTAGCTGCCGTGCTTGTTGACGTTGAACTGGCCGGCAAACGCCGTACCAGTACCGGCGATGAGTGTGGCCACCGTTGCGATCACGGCGGCGATGCGGCGAGTGCTGCTCATGATTTGCTTCCCCCTCGATCGCGGCCGCCCCGATGCGGCCGATCGCCGAGGAATCTGCAGAACACCGGTACACAGGCGGTTTACACCGGTAGACGTTTGGTAAGCGCCACCTCAACCGGCGCGGCGGTCAGCGTTTGCGTCGCAGGCACAGAGCCGCGAAATCGGTCGCGTAGACCGGCGAGTAGACCCGGCAGCCGATGCGACCGGACAAGAGAGTGCGGTCGTAAGCGTCGCCGAACGCCACCCACGGTGCGGCCGTGGTGGCGAGCTTCAGATCGAGCCTGGCATAGGCGAGATAGCGTCTGGTCCCGGTCAGCTCTGCGGCACGTGCCAGCTCCCTGGCGGCTCCGGCGTCTCTGAACGTCGGCATCAGCTCCGGGGTCTCGAGCAACGTGTTGAGGAAGTCGCCGGGATCCGGATAGTCCGCCACCCAGTTGACGGACGCCATGTCGAACGGCTCGCCAGGATGCACCACTCTGCTGAAGAGCGCAGAACCGAACTGCTCGACGCGGACGTGTAGGCCGATGGCCGCCAGGTCGGTCTTGACGATCTGCGCCTGTTGCGGGCATGGCGCGTAATCACACGTGTATAGGACCACAGTGGCGCCTGCATAGCTCCGCGCCAGGCGCCTCGCGCGTTTCAGATCGGGCTTCGGCCCAAAGACACGCACATCGCTGTAGCCGGGCACGCCCGGAGGCAGGTAGTGGTCGAAGGGGGCCGCCGGGAGCGGCGACCACATGTCCCCGAGGCGCGCCAACGCTTCACGATCGATCGCGTAGTTCACGGCCTCGCGCAGGCGCTCGTGCGAGAAGAGCGGTCGATGAGTGTTGAGCGTGAAGAAGTCGAGCTCAGGCATGATGTCCACGAAGTACTGCTGGTCTCCGCTGCGTGCGTCGCGGCTGCCGGCGCCATAGCGAGCGGCGAGCCCCTTGTCATCGACCGCGTTGAACTCGATCCCGTCGGCGTAGTCGGCGGCACCGTCCTCCACCGCACGGATCGCCTGAGGACCCTGCACGTTCAAGGAGAGCTCGATCCGATCGAAATGATGCGGCCTTGGTCCGTGGTAGTTCGGGTTGCGAATCAGCACGATCCCCTGGGGCGTGTTGGACCTGATCGTGTACGGTCCCGCGGAAGGGATCACCGCCACGCCGTTCGGATCGATCGGGGTGTCGGACGGCACCGCGCAGAAGAACGGCATCGCCAGCCGTGGCAGGAGGGCCGGGTCGGCCCGCGTCAGCTGAATGGTCAGTTTGTCGCCGGCGGCGACCACGCCGCGGATGTGGCTCGCCCTTCCGGCCATATACGCCGGGGCGCCGACGATGTCACGGAAGAGGCTTGCCTCGGGACTGTCCATCGCCGGATTGAGGGTGCGCTCGATCGTGGTCTTGAACGTCTCAGCCGTGACGGCCTGGCTTGAGGGAGGCGCGAAGCGAAAGCCCTTGCGGATCGTGAAGGTGTACGTCCTCCCGTGATCTGAGCTAGCCGGAAGCGTGGTGGCGACCTCCGGTACGAGCTCAAGCCCGGCCGGAGCGTGATCTATCGGGATAGTTCAGGAGCTTTGCACAGGATGCGTAGAGCAGCCCCCAGGACGTGGCGTCGTCGGCAATCGCCGGATCCATGCTTGTGACCCCGCCGCCCGAGTCGAGATGCAGCGTCCCGCCCTGCCGCGATGCCCCGACGCTCGGGAACGGTGCCGCGTCGACCGTGACCCAGACCCGCCCGCCTTCGACGACGAGTGCCTGCGGGCTACCGCCGACCTCGATCTTCGCGATCACGCGATTCGACCGCGGATCGATCCGGCTGACTGTCCCGTCACCGCTGTTGGCAACCCAGACGGATCCGTCGCCGACGGCAACGCCGGCGGGAGCGCTGCCGACTGGGATCCTGATCAGAGTCGTGTCGTTTTGGGGATCGATACGCACGAGCTTGTCGTCCCCCGTGTCGGTGACCCAGATGCCGCCTTCACCCGCGGCGATGCCCGTCGGCCCGTCACCGACGGGGAACGGGCTTCGGAGCCCGGTCGGGTCGACCCGGATGACGTTCCCGGCCTGGTTGTCGGTCAGCCATAGAGTTCCATAACCGGACACAAGCCCCGTGGGCGAAGCGTACGGATCGATCCGCTCGATTGCGCGCCCCGATTCCGAGCTCAGGCGAGTGAGGTCGCCCGATTGCGGTGCAACCCACACATCTGAGCCAGCGCCGGTGACAGATGGCGGGGTCGCCGGATCGATATTGGCGATGCGGACGGTGCCGTCGATCGCGTCGAACTGCGGGTCGATCCTGCTCGCGGTGATGAAGTTCTTGGTTGGGTTCGACTCGACCGCCCAGACCGCTCCCCCAGCCGCGGCGATTCCCGTCGGCTGCTCCCTCAGCTGGATCGTCCCGAGCGGCCGCAGCGTGCCCGTGCTGAGGCGGGAGACAGTCTCGTCGTCCTGATTGGCCACCCAGAGCGAGCCGTCCCCGTACGCGATCGCCCCGGGGCCGGCGCCGACGCCGGTTGCGGCAACGACTCGATTGGAGCGGATGTCGATCTCGGCCACCGAATTCGCGCCGGACCGGATCGAGGCGGCGCCACCCTTGGATAGCTCGGCTACTGTCGCCGCGACCGCGGCGACAAGCAGCAGGACGGCTGCGGCCACGACTAGTACGGGGCCACGCACGGATCGGCGCGGCGCCCCGGCGCTGTGCCCAGCCGAGGTGGGGGCACGTCCAGGCACCGCGATCAGGTCAAGACCGGGATCCTGCACCAGGACGCACTGTTCCAGAGCTCGCAACTCCGGACCGGGCTCGAGACCGAGCTCGTCACGCAGAGCCGCCCGTCCGCGACGGTAGGCCTCGAGCGCTTCGGCCTGTCGCCCGCTGCGGTAGAGCGCGAGCATCAGCTGGGCGAGTAACCGCTCTCGGCTCGGGTGGCGGCGGTACAGAGCCTCTAGCTCGGCGGTGACATTGCGATGCCTGCCGAGTGCGAGGTCGGCGTCGATGCGGTCCTCCTCCGCGACCAGGCGCGCCTCGGTCAGACGGGCCACCTCGCTCTCCGCGAACGGTTCATACGCGAAGTCGGCGAGAGCGGCTCCACGCCACAAAGACAATGCCCGGCCGAGTAGCTCGCGAGCCGCCGCTGGGTCGCCCGAGGCGAGCAGATCGCGACCATCGGCAGCCAGCTCTGTGAAGCGGTCGGCGTCGACCTGGTCGCCCTCCGCGATCAGGACGTACCCCCCGCCGCGGGTGATCAGCGTCCGCTCGCCGAGGGCCTTGCGGAGGTGCGAGATGTAACCCTGGACGATCTTGTTAGCCGTGGGCGGCGGCCGCTCTCCCCACAGCTCGTCGGCCAGCCGATCCGAGGAAACCAGCTCGCCGCGGTTCAGCAGCAGAATCGCCAGCAGCGCGCGCTGACGTGGGCTCCCAAGCGCCAACGTTTCGTCATCCTCGGTGACCTCAAAGGGCCCAAGTATTTGGAAATCAAGCAATCCCAACCCCGGTAGCAAACCCTACCGGCGGGCGCGCTCCCTCGCCATGCCCATCTGGCCGATCGGACCGCCAGTCAGAGCGAAGACGCGCGCGCGACGAACTCACGCCATGCGTCGCGACTGTCGCGGACGGACTGCGGTGCCAGCTCGCGTAGCGGCGGCACCAGTTCGGCGATCTCCTCGACAGTCGCCAGGACGCCTGCGCCGACCGCGGCCAGCGCGGCAGCGCCCAGCGCGGTTGTGTCCATCGCACCGAGCTCGACCGGCATCCCGGCTAGATTCGCGAGGGTCTGTGGCAAGATCTCCGAAGCGGTGAGCCCGCCGTCGATGCGCACCTCGTCGATCGCGATGAACCCGCGCATCGCGTCGAGCACATCGCACACGCGCTGACAGATCGCGTCGACGGCAGCGTGGGCCACATGGGCGCGATCGGTGTCTCCGGAGAGGCCGCTGATGACGGCGCGAGCCGTTGGGCTCCACCATGCCGGAGTTGGTCCCGGAAGCGGCAAGCCCAACCTCGGTTTCGGCTTCGAACAGCGCCACCGCACGACCGCGCCGGGCCAGTGCCAGCGCGACGACGCAGCCCACGACCCCCCCACCGACGACCGCGTAGGACGTTGGCATCGGCGGCAGACTATCAACGGGCGGTGCGCTCGACCCGCTGTTCGCGTCTGCGTAGGATTGGCGGCATGCTCGAGGCGCGACCCGGGGTGTATTTCTGGCAGGCGCCACACCCCGACTGGGAGCCGAACGACGGCTGGGACGAGCTCGTGACCTCCTACGCGCTGGACGACGGAACCCGCCTGTTGGTGATCGACCCGCTAGCGCCGCCGCCAGACCTGGACGCACTCGCTGCCGAGCGCACCGTCACCGTCACCGTCACGTCCGGGTGGCATCGCCGGGACGCGGAGGCGTTTGCGGAGCGCTTCGGCGCCCAGTTGTACGTGCCTCCGCCGGACGCCAACCACCCCGAGCCAAGCAAGGGCACGGTCTACACCGGCGGCACCCGCCCGGTCGACGGCGTTCAGGCGTTTACCGGGCTCGAGGACAGCGAGCTCGTCCTCTGGGTGGAGCATCACGGGGCGGTGATCGCAGGCGACACGCTGATTGACCGCGGCGAGGGCCTGATCCTGCCTCAGGACTGGGTGCTCAGTCGCAGCGGCGACGCGGTACAGATTCGGACGTCGCTGCTGCCGCTCTTGGAGCTGCCGGTCGAGGTGGTGCTCCCCACGCACGGCCTACCGACCGACCGCGCCGCGCTCGAGCGGGCGCTGGCTCAGCCGTAAGTCGGACGGTTGCCTGGCCGCTCCTGCGGGTCAGTAGCCAGCTGACGATGCTGTCATCGCCGGCAGCACGGTACCGCAGCCGGTCAGGTCATACCCGCCCATGCGGCTCACCTTGCTCGCGAAGGCGCGGCTCCTCAGAAGGTTGACAAGCGTTTCGAACGCTGGGTGGTGTTCCCAGCGGCGGTCGAGCCAGATCTCAACCGTGTGGAGCTCGAGCGGGACGAATCGGAGCCCACTCATCAGCGCGGCGCCCTCGGTCGTGATCGCCGCACATCCCAGCCCGACGGCCGCTCGGGCGGCGTCGAGATGCCCGGAGGTCACCACTCCCGCTGGCAGCTCGTAGCCAAGCGCAGTCACCGCGCGTCGTAGCGCCTGCTGACTGGCGGCGCTCTCCTGACGTTGCACGATCACCACCTTGTGCTCGAGACACGCCGCCAACGTCCGCGCCTTCAGACCTGGCGCCAGTCCGATGCCCACCTGCCAGCGGGCCAGCTGCAACCGGCTGACGTCGACTGGCGATTGCGGCAAGTGCTCGGCCCGTCCGTGGACGACGGCGGCGTGCACGCCGCCGTCGTGTAGCGATCGCAGGGCGGTACCTGTGGTGGCGTCCAAAGCCAGCAGCCTGACTGGCCCTTCGCCGGCAAACATCGCCTCGGCGATGGCCAATGCAGGATCGCAGCCCACGACAACCAGTACGCCGGTGTGCCAGTCAGTTGGCCTGCTCGCCACCACACCGATGCCGCGGCGGCGTGGTGCCGCCTCAAACAGATCTTCTGCGGAGCATTCAAGCACTTGTGCCAAGCGCAGAGCGGCATCAACCGCCGGCGTGTTCACGCCCGCTTCCACGGCCGCCACCAGCTGGCGACTGACTCCGGCTGAGGCCGCCAGCTCTGTCTGTGTGAGCCCAAGCTGCACGCGACGCTGGCGGACCGAGGTGTCGAATGCCATCGTCCGACTATATCTGCCAGGATCCTGGCATCAGACGGTTCAGCGCTTTAGGAGGAACGATGCGATCAGGATGGAAGGACTTGGCGCGCTCGCGCCGCGCGGGACTATCGAAGTGCCTGCTTGGCGTGGCGCTCGTCGGGGTGACGCTCGCCTTAGCAGTGGCGACGTCCGCGGCATCCGCCCAACGGATTGCATCGCCGGCCAAGGCATCCGGCGATGTCGACGTGATATCGGCTGGGTCTCTTCAGACGTTGATGACGAAGATCGCCCCGGCGTTTCAGGCTGCGATTGGTTACAAGCTGGTTGACACCTCTGGCGGATCCTCATCTGACGCAGCCGATATCAAGAATAAGGTTGATGTCGAGGATGTCTTCGTCAGTGCTTCGCCGGCAGTGGACTCCACGCTCGAAGGTAAGAAGAACGGGAGCTGGGTGTCGTGGTACGCGTCGTTTGCGGCATCACCGGAGGTGCTCGGGTACTACCCGAAGAGCAAGTTCGCCAAGGACCTGAAGACGATGCCCTGGTACAAGGTCATCACGATGCCCGGGTTCCGGCTCGGACGGACCAACCCGTCTCAGGACCCCGGCGGGGTACTGGCTCGCGAGGCGCTCGAGCAGACAGCGACGAAACAGCATCTCCCGGCGTTGAAGAAGCTCGCGACGGAATCCTCGGATGAATACTCGGAGACCACCGAGCAGGCGGGCATCCAAAGCGGGCAGCTCGACGCGTCGTTCATGTACGAGGCCGATGCCAACTCCCAGAAGAGCCCGTTCATGAAGCTGACCGGCGTGAACCTCAGCGGCGACTACACGATCACGATCGTCAAGGACGCCCCTCACTTGGCTGCAGCCGAGGCGTTCATCAAGTTCCTGCTCGGGTCCAAGGGTCAGGCGGCGATGAAGGCTGACCACTTCAAGATCGTCTCGCCGGCGAAGGTGAAGGGCTCAGGCGTCCCGAGCGCACTGAACAGCGTCTTTAAGTAAGACTGCGCAGATGGACCGCAGGTCGCCGCGCTCGCTCCGCTGGCTCGGCGCCCTGCTGATCCTCTATCTGGGGTACCCGCTGGCGGCCTTTGTCGTCCGTGTCGCCACAGGATCGAACGAGGGTTGGCACGGTGCGGGGCTCTGGTCGGCCCTGCTGGTCTCGGTAACAAGCGCCACAGCATCGCTGCTGATCGGGGTGCTGACCGGCATTCCGCTGGCTTATGTCCTGGCACGCCGCCGGGGCTGGCTGAGTGGCGCAATCGGTGTGCTCGTTCAGCTGCCGCTGGCTGTGCCGCCGCTTATCACCGGGATCATCCTGATCTACATCGTCGGCCCGTACTCGTTCCTCGGTCAGCTGTCTGGAGAGCGGCTCACCGAGACGATCTGGGGGGTGATCATCGCCCAGTCGTTCACCTCAGTCCCGTTCCTCGTGGTCGTGGCCCGCAGCGCCTTCAGGGCAGTCGATCCGTCCCTGGAGGAGGTCGCCGCCACCCTGGGTCACGGTCCGCTGGCACGGTTCCTGCGCGTCTCCGTTCCGGCGGCTTCAGATGGCATCCGCACCGGCATGATCCTCATGTGGCTGCGCGCCTTTGGGGAGTATGGGACGGTCGTTGTCCTTGCCTACCACCCCTACAGCCTGCCGGTCTACGTCGACAACCTGTTCTCCTCGGCGCCGCTCTCCCAGGCTGAGGCGCCGACGGTCCTGGCCTTCGCCGTCGCCGGGTTGGCGATCGCACTCAGCACCATCCGCCACCTCCCTCGCAGCCGCCGGCGAGCGGTCCCTGCCCCCCTCGCGCCGGCCGCCACGCCGCCAACTCCCGTCGGCTTCGACATTGACACCACCGTGGGAACGTTCCGCCTGGAGGTCGCCTATCGCGAGAGCGGCGACCGCCTCGCAGTCGTAGGGGCGTCAGGCTCGGGCAAATCGCTCACGCTACGAACCCTGGCAGGGCTGCTTGGATCACACGCTGGGAGCATCACCTATGGCGGCGTCGAGGTGAGCAACGTCCCGGTCGAGCGTCGCCGCATCGGCTATGTGCCCCAGGGCCTCGGACTGATGCCTGGACGCATCGTCTGGCAGCAGGTGACGTTCGGCGTCGAGGCCGACCACGCCCGGGCCGCCTGGTGGCTTGAAACGCTGCATCTGGATGGCCTCGCCGACCGCTACCCAGAACAGCTGTCCGGTGGGCAGCGCCAGCGAGTCAGCCTCGCGCGTGCGCTGGCCCCCGGCCCGGCCCTGGTCCTCCTCGACGAGCCCTTCTCGGCGCTCGACGCGCCGGTCCGCGA
>Ga0182024_10008786_pt1 | contig 21135 bp, 17 predicted proteins | sample P32metaG_FD_120480 | JGI IMG/M metagenome (GOLD analysis project Ga0182024, IMG submission 120480) | Permafrost microbial communities from Stordalen Mire, Sweden - P3-2 metaG (Illumina Assembly) | ecosystem: Environmental > Terrestrial > Soil > Wetlands > Permafrost | place: Sweden: Stordalen...
CACGGCGTGGAGCAGCTCGGCACCGTGAACGCCGGGCTTCCGACCTGGCGTCTTCACTGGCTGAGCGGTTCCCAGTGGGGCATCGTCTGCACGACGGCCCTCACCCTGGTCGTCGTAATCCTGAGTCAGAGTGCCGCGACCTGTCGCACGACCGCCGATGACCTGGCGATCGCCGACAACATCAGTCGCGACTTCGTGGGCATTGGCTTGGCGAACGTCGCGTGCGGACTCGTCGGCGCGTTCCCGGTCAACGCCAGCCCCGCTCGAACGACGGTGACCAAGCTGGCCGGCGGCCGCACGAAGCTGGTCTTGCTGGTGGCTGGGATCGGCGCTCTTCTCCTCTCGCCGTTCGCCAAATTCGCTCACATGATCCCCTTGGCGGCGCTGGCCGGCGTGCTCCTCTTCGTCGGAGGGCGACTTATCAAAGTCGCCCAATTTCGAAAGATTCTGGCGGCGAGTCGCTGGGAGTTCGCGCTCGCGCTCATCTCCGCTCTCGGCGTGATCTTCATCGGCGTCGAGCAGGGTCTCGGCATCGCCGTCGGACTCGCGATCCTGGATCAGACCTGGCGATCGGCGCGTCCGAGGATGGTCGAGCTGGGCCGGCGAACGGGAACCACTAGTTGGGAGCCGGAAGAAGAAGAGGGCGTCGAGCGCGTCGACCACATCCTGGCATTGCTGTTTGGCGAAGAGCTGTTCTTCGCCAACGCCGGCATCTTTCGTCGCGAGATGCACGATGAGCTCACCAAGGTTCCCGAGACCCAACACGTCATCGTGGACGCCGTCGCAATCGCCGACATCGACTACACGGGCATGATCGCCCTCGGCCAGGTGGTGGCTGACCTCGGAGAGGACAAGATCTCCTTTTCGTTCTCGCGAACCAATGACACCGTGAAAGCGCGCCTGAAGAAGTCGACCAACGCCGCCATCAAATCCATCGCGCTCTATGACAGCACGGACGCCGCTGCGGTTGCGGCCGAGGCCGCGTTGAAGAGTTAGCTCTGGGCGAGGTGTCGCAGGACGAAGTTGAGTACGCCGCCGTGTCGGAAGTACTCGGCCTCGGTCGGCGTATCGATGCGCAATCGCACGTCGAACGTGACCGCGTCGCCATTCGTACGCGCGGCACTCAAGGCGACCGTGGGCACGGTCTCGCCGCGATTGAGTGCGTCGAGGCCCGAGATCGCGAAGGTCTCCGTGCCGTCGAGGTCGTAGGTCGCGGCACTGTCGCCGGCCAGGAACTGCAAGGGCAGCACACCCATGCCCACGAGGTTGGCGCGGTGGATGCGTTCGTAGCTCTCGACGAGAACGGCCTTCACGCCGAGCAGCTTGGTGCCCTTGGCCGCCCAGTCGCGGCTCGACCCGGTGCCGTACTCCTTGCCGGCGATGATCATGAGCGGCGTGCCCTCGGCCTGGTAGGCCATCGCGGCGTCGAAGATCGACATCTCGGTTCCCTCGGGCAGTTTCAGGGTCACGCCACCTTCGGTGCCGGGCGCCAGTTGGTTGCGGATGCGGATGTTGGCGAACGTGCCGCGCACCATGATCTCGTGATTGCCTCGACGCGTGCCGTAGCTGTTGAAATCGGCGGCGACGACGCCACCGTCGATGAGGTACTTACCGGCCGGCGAGGAGGCGCGGATGTTGCCGGCCGGCGAGATGTGGTCGGTCGTCACCGAGTCACCGAGCTTGGCGAGCACGCGCGCGCCTGAGAAGTCCGTGACCACGCCCGGCTCCATGGTGAGGCCGTCGAAGTACGGCGGGAGCTTCACGTAGGTCGACGCGTCGTCCCAGGCGTAGGTGACGGCATTGGTGGTCGGCACCTTCTGCCAGCGCTCGTCGCCGCTGAAGGCGCTGGCGTAACGCTCCTCGAACATCGCCGGGGTGATCGACGAGCGCACGGCCTCGGCCACTTCGGCGTCGCTCGGCCATAGGTCGGCCAAGAAGACCGGCTTCTCGTCGGTGCCGATGCCCAGCGGCTCACTGGCGAGGTCGATCTCCATTGTTCCGGCCAGCGCGTAGGCGACGACCAGCGGAGGACTCGCGAGGAAGTTCTGCTTGACGTCGGGGTGGATACGACCCTCGAAGTTTCGGTTGCCCGACAGCACCGACACGACCGAGAGATCGTGCTCGTTGACGGCTTCGGAGACGCCGGCAAGCAACGGGCCGGTGTTGCCAATGCACGTGGTGCATCCGTAGCCGGCGAGATAGAAGCCCAAAGCGTCGAGGGGCTTCACCAGTTCGGCCCGTTCGAGGTAGTCCATGACGACGCGACTGCCCGGAGCCAGTGACGTCTTCACCCAGGGCTTCACGCTCAGTCCCAGTTCGACGGCCCGCTTGGCGACCAATCCGGCCGCTACCAACACCGACGGGTTTGAAGTATTCGTGCACGACGTGATGGCCGCGACGACCACGGCCCCCTCGCGAAGCGTCTCGGCCATGTCAACCCCGTGAACCTCTTTGGGTTCGCGACCGAGGGCGTCGAGGAACGCACCGCGCGCGCCCGACAGGGACACGCGGTCCTGGGGCCGCTTCGGTCCGGCCAGACTCGGCTCCACCGAGGTGAGGTCGAGTTCGACGAACTCCGAATAGATCGGCTCGGTCGCGCTGTGGTCGTGCCAGAGGCCTTGCACCTTGGCGTAGGCCTCGACGAGCTCGAGCTGATCCTTCGGCCGACCGGTGAAGGCGAGGTAGTCGACCGTCAACTGGTCGATGGGAAAGATCGCGCAAGTCGCGCCGTACTCGGGTGACATGTTGCCGATCGTGGCGCGTGTCTCGAGCGAGAGTGACGCCACGCCGGGTCCGTAGGCTTCGACGAACTTCCCGACGACGCCGTGTTTGCGAAGTAGCTCGGTGATCGTCAGCACGACGTCCGTCGCGGTGACGCCTTCGCGTGGGGCGCCCGAGAGGCGCAGCCCGACCACCGGTGGAATCAGCATCGAGGTGGGTTGACCGAGCATGCCGGCCTCGGCTTCGATGCCCCCCACACCCCAGCCGAGCACGCCGAGGCCGTTCACCATCGTCGTGTGCGAGTCCGTACCGACCAACGTGTCGAGGTAGGCGACGCCGTCTTGTTCGAAGACGACGCGCGAGAGGTGTTCGAGGTTCACCTGGTGACAGATGCCCATGCCCGGGGGCACGACTCGGAACTTCTCGAACGAACTCTGGGCCCACTTCAAGAACGTGTAGCGCTCGATGTTGCGCTCGTACTCGATCACCACGTTCTGATCGAAGCTCTCCGAGGTGCCGGAGCGCTCCAGGATCACCGAGTGGTCGATGACCAGTTCCACGGGGACCAAGGGATTGATCTTGTTCGGGTCACCGCCCAAGGCGATGATGGCGTCGCGCATCGAGGCCAGGTCCACGACGGCCGGCACTCCGGTGAGGTCCTGCATGAGGACGCGCTCGGGCGTGAAGGCGATCTCCTTGGCGTCTTCGCCCGCGGCCTCACCGTGGTGTGACGGATTATCGCCCCAGCGCGCGAGCGCCTCGATATCGGCGGCGGTGACCTTCACGCCGTCTTCGTGTCGAAGGAGGTTTTCCAAGAGCACCTTGATCGAATACGGGAGTCGGTCGACGCCGAGCGCCGACAGCGCGTCCGAGCGCAGCGAGTAGTAAGTGAGATCACGGCCCTGAACATTGAGTGTCATCTGGGAGCCGAAGGAGTTGAGTGAGGTCATACTCCCATTCTGCCGTGTTCGTCGCGTAAGCGTTTCGCCTGGTAGTCGGTGTCGCCGTGACCAAAGTGCGAGACTTGAACCCATGACGTCGACCTACGACACGCTTGCGTTACGGCTGCAAAGTGCCTTTGACACGCTCGAAGTGGGCGCCGACCCGGTACTGCGCACCTCGGATCGGAGCGACTACCAGGCGAACGGTGTCATGGCGCTCGCCAAGCGCCTGGGGCGATCTCCACGCGACGTCGCCGCAGAAATCGTCGGTCGAGCCGATTTGTCCGGTGTGGCGACCATGGAGATCGCCGGACCGGGATTTTTGAATCTGACGCTCAGCCCGGGGTTTCTCGGGGAACAGTTGACGCGGCTGCGCGGCGACGATCGTCTGGGAATCGCCGCGGTGTCGAATTCCAAGACCGTGGTCGTCGACTATTCCGCGCCGAACATGGCGAAAGAGATGCACGTCGGCAACCTTCGTTCGACAGTCATCGGCGACGCGCTCGCGCGCATGTACCGCTTCGCCGGACACCGCGTCATTGCGCGCAATCACGTCGGCGACTGGGGTACTCCGTTCGCGATGTTGATCGAACATCTCCTAGACCGCGAAGAGGGAGGGGGAGCCGCGTTCTCCATCGGCGACCTCGACGGTTTCTACAAGGAAGCTCGCACCAAGTTCGACGCCGATGACGCGTTCAAAGAGCGCGCCCGCGCGCGCGTGGTCGCTTTGCAGGCGGGAGACCCCGAGACATTACGTCTCTGGCGAATCATCGTGGACCAGTCGATCGCCTACCTGGACCTCGTCTACCAAGACCTCGGCATCACCCTGATGGTCAATGATGTGGTCGGCGAGTCCTTCTACGACAAAATGCTGAACGACGTCGTCACTGATCTCCAATCCGCGGGACTGATCGTGGAGAGCGGCGGCGCGCTGTGCGTCTTTCCTCCGGGCTTCACCAATCGCGACGGCGAAGCGTTGCCGCTCATCGTTCGAAAGAGCGACGAGGGTTTCGGCTACGCCGCGAGTGACCTCGCCGCGGTGCGCGACCGCGTTGATAACCTCCGCGCCGACGAGATGCTCTACGTGGTTGGCGTGCCCCAAGCCCAGCACTTCGAGATGGTCTTCGCCGTCGCGCGCATGGCGGGGTGGCTGCCCGAGCGGGTGCGTTGTGAGCACGTCACCTTCGGCAACGTGCTCGGCCCCGATCGCAAGATGTTCAAGTCGCGCAGCGGTGAGACCGTCAAGCTGGCCTCGCTCCTCGACGAGGCGATCGAGCGCGCCGACGCGGCGCTGAAGGAACGCAACACCGACCTCGACGAGATGGCCCGCACGCAGTTGGCCGTCGAGATCGCGCGCGCCGCCATCAAGTACGCCGACCTCTCCACCGATCGACATCACGATTACATCTTCGATCTCGATCGCATGGTCGCCTTCGAGGGTGACACCGGTCCGTACTTGCAGTACGCGCACGCTCGTCTCCGGTCAATCTTTCGTCGCCTCGGTTCGCCGTGGGAGCCGGCGTCCGTCGCGTTCGCACTCGACACCCCTCAGGAACGTCACCTAGCGCTGGGACTGCTCGCGTTCCCGGAGGCTTTCGAATCGTCGCTGGCGTCACTCCAACCGCATCGACTGTGCGTCTACCTCTTCGACTTGGCGCAGCGCCTCACCGCTTTTTACGACGCCTGTCCGGTCTTGACCTCCGAAGGCGCCCTGCGCGACCAGCGACTGGCGTTGTGCGACCTCGCCGCACGCACGCTGTCGAGCGGACTCTCGGTCTTAGGAATCGACGCGCCGGAGCAGATGTAAATCGTCGGGCTCGCCACGATCGCCTCATCATCGGTAAAGTGAACTCGCGGGTCGAAGGACCCATCGAACGGGGGAAATAATGGACGTCAGGGCCTCAATCCTTAGTGAAGTACACGGTCCGTGGCACACCGAGACTATCGAGATCGACGATCCCCACGCCTACGAGGTGCGGGTGAAGATGGCCTTCTCCGGATTGTGCCATTCGGACCTGCACTTGCAGACCGGCGCGCTCGCGCAGTCAACCGTCGCCCTGGAGATGATCTCCGGGCGCCCGAGCATGTTCCCGATCATCGGGGGACACGAGGGCTCGGGCGTCGTGGACTCGGTCGGCGACGGTGTCACGTCAGTCAAGGTCGGTGACCACGTCGCCACGTCGTTCATTCCCTCGTGTGGCAAGTGCGAATATTGCGTCTCCGGGCGACCGTACATCTGCGATATGGCCGCGGGCACGCTCGCCGGTCCGATGATCTCGGACGCTACGTGGCGCCATCACATGGGCGAGACCAACGTCAATCGCATGTGCAACCTGGGCACGTTCGCCGAGTACATCGTGGTCCACGAGGCCTCGGTGATCCGCGTCGAGTCGTGGTACGACCTTCGGGCAGCGGCGTTACTCTCGTGTGGGATTTCAACCGGCTTCGGCGCGGCCGTCAACCGCGGTGGCGTGAAGCCCGGCGACGTCGTGGCGGTCATCGGATGCGGCGGTCTCGGATCGGCCGCGATCCAGGGAGCGTTGCACGCGGGCGCGCGCGCCGTCGTCGCGATTGACACCAATCAGTCCAAGATCGACCGCGCCATGAAGATTGGCGCGACGCACGGCTCGACCACGACGCTCGAGGCGGCCTTCACGATCCTGCCCGACCTGACGTGGGGTAAGAACTGTGACGTGGTGATCATCACGGTCGGCGAGGCCACCAGCGAGATCATCGAGCAGGCCCGTTCCATCACCGCGAAGGGCGGTGTCGTCGTCGCCGCAGGTCTGGCGGCGTGGGATCAGACGTCGGTTGAACTTAATCTCTTCATGTTCTCGATGATGAATCAGGAACTGCGCGGGACCGTCTTCGGCTCCGAAGCACCACGTTTGCAGATTCCTCGACTCCTTCGACTCCACCACGAAGGCAAGTTCATGATCGACGAACTAATCACCCGGGAGTACATGCTCGACGAGGTGCAAAAGGGTTACGACGACTTGGAATCCGGCGAGAACATCCGTGGAGTCATCCGCTTCTAACGATTTAGCGGTTGCTCTGGACGGCTCTTTTGTTCGATCGCTCAAGAGTTCTTCGTCTCAACGACGTCCAGACTCGGTAAGGGTAAACCCCGACGCATAGCGCTCAAGCTCGTTCGAAGTAGTGGAGATTCCGGATTGTGCGTCGACTACGCACTTCGTACTCTGCTTCTATGGATCGACTTAGTCGAACGACGGAGCTGGACATGGAAGACGTGCACCAATTCTCCGTGGCGACGTGTCGCGAAATTACCCCTATCGGACTCAGGGTTATTGACCACTTAACGATTTGACAGACCATGTATATGGAGTAGCATACTCAGTATGCGATACTTCACGAGGTCAGAATGAGCATCCGCCATTCGTTGCTGGCTCTCTTGAGCGAGGGCCCAAAATATGGCTTTCAGCTGCGCCAGGAGTTCGAAATGAGCACTGGAGAAGTATGGCCCCTCAATGTCGGCCAGGTCTACACGACGCTGCAGCGACTAGAACGCGACGGTCTGGCCCAGTCGGACGACGTCGAAGACGATGAACGCCAAAAGAACTACCGGATCACTGACAAAGGCAGTGAAGAGCTCGCTCATTGGCTCCGTACGCCGCCCGATCTCTCTGAGCCACCCAGGGACGAATTGGTAATCAAGGTCCTGGTCGCTTCGCGCCTGCCCAATGTCGACGTATACGAGGTCATCCAAGTTCACCGGCGCTACATCGTGCAATTGATGCAGCAGTGGACGCATCTGAAAGAAGACGAGTCTCAATTCGATATCGCCTTCGCGCTCGCGGTCGACGCCGAACTCTTTCGCCTCGACGCGGTGGTGCGGTGGCTCGACGCCGCTGACGGCCGACTTCACCGCGCCACCTTCGAGGTGGCGCCCGAGAACCCTGTCGCACTACCGAGTATCCGACGAAGGACTGGAGCCCACCGATGAGCATGCTGGAACTACGACACGTGTCAAAGAGCTACGGACAGGGCGCCAACGAAGTGGACGCCATCTCCGACATTGACCTGAGTGTCGAACGCGGATCACTCGTCGCGATCATGGGACCGAGCGGTTCGGGCAAATCGACCCTCCTCACGATTGCGGGGAGCCTCGAAGAGCCGACGACGGGAGAAGTGATGATCGACGGTGCACGACTAGCGGGAATGTCGCGAAACGACAAGGCCCGTCTGCGGCGACGCTCGGTTGGATACGTGTTTCAAGACTTCAATCTCCTCGCCGGACTCACCGCCGTCGAGAACGTCTCTTTGCCGCTCGAACTCGATGGCGTATCAATGAAGAAAGCCAGGGCCAAAGGAATGGCGGCCCTCGAAGGTCTCGGTCTCGGGGACCGCGCCGCGAACTATCCGGATCAATTGTCAGGTGGCGAACGCCAGCGCGTTGCCATCGCGAGGGCCGTGGTGGGCGAACGAAGTCTGCTCCTCGCCGACGAACCTTCGGGCGCCTTGGATTCGGTCAACGGCGAAGCCGTGATGCGAATGATCCTGTCGGCCTGTCACGGTGGCGTGGCGGCCGTCGTCGTGACCCACGACGCGAAACTCGCCTCGTGGGCCGATCGCGTGGTGTTCTTGCGCGACGGAAAGGCGGTCGATGAAACATTGCCGCCGCCGAGTCCTGAGGAACTGCTCAATCCCGACGTTCCGAACCCGGCATAACGATGGACGACTTCAGGATTCAATCGGATCGACGTCCGTCCGACGGGGGTCTTCCCGCGCGACGTGCCGTGACCCGTTGGGCGTGGCGACTTTTTCGACGCGAGTGGCGTCAACAGTTTCTAATCCTCGCTCTCATCACCGTGGCGGTCGCGGCGACGATTCTCGGTTCGGCGGTCGCGGTGAACAACCCACCGCCTAAGGACGCCGGCTTCGGCTCGGCGCCCTATTCGGCGTCCTTCGCGTCCGACAACGCGAAGGCGCAGACGTTCATCGCGAAGGTGGAGCACCTCGGCACCGTCCAGGTGATTGAGAACCAGACGTTCGCCATTCCTGGATCGATTAACACGTATCAGCTTCGATCACAGGCCGCCCACGGTCCGTTCGGCGGCCCGATGCTCTCACTCGTGAGCGGTCACTACCCCTCGAGCGCCGACGAAGTCGCCGTTACCCATGGCGTGGTGTCGGCCTTTCATCTTTCAGTTGGCAAGAGCTGGCAAGTTGGTGGCGTCACACGTGATGTCGTCGGTATCGTGCAGAACCCGCAAAGCCTCCTTGATGCATTCGCGCTAGTCGTGCCGGGGCAGGTCGCGAACCCGTCGCAAGTCACCGTACTTTTCAACGTTCCAGCGCGGGAAGTTCGAACCTTGAGCAAAGTCGCACAAGTCAGTACGCCGGCGTCGGTCGCGGCGTCTAATCCGCTGAATCCCGAGACCATCTCGCTCGCGGCCCTGGTCCTCGGCATGTTGCTCGTCGCGCTCGTGTCGATCGGCGGCTTCACGGTACTCGCGCAACGTCGAATGCGGTCGATCGGAATGCTCGAGTCGATTGGCGCGACGGATCGCAACGTGCGACTCGTCGTGAGTGCGAACGGCACCGTCGTCGGTGTCGTTGGCGCGATCCTCGGTCTCGTCGTGGGTTTCGCGGGTTGGTTGGCGTATCGTCCAAGTTTCGAACGAAGCGCGCATCACCTCGTCGGCGTGTTCGCCCTTCCGTGGATCGTCGTACTCCTGGCGATGATCCTGGCGGTATTGGCGGCGTACTTCGCGTCGTCTCGTCCGGCGCGCGCCGTGACGAAGATCCCGATCGTCCACGCGTTGTCCGGTCGCCCGGCGCCACCTCGGCAGATCCACCGTTCCGCCCTCCCGGGCATCGTCTTCTTGGTAGCGGCGTTCTTATTGCTCGGTTATTCGGGCGGCACCGGTGGCGGCAACGGCAACGGCGGGGCGCCCGAACTCCTCCTCGGACTCGTGCTGCTCATGCCCGGCTTGATCCTGCTCGCGCCTTTCTTCTTGTCGTTGACCGAACGCGTCAGTCGTCATTCGCCGATCGCGGTGAGGCTCGCGCTGCGCGACCTCGCTCGGTATCGGGCGCGCTCCGGTTCGGCGTTGTCAGCGATCAGCATCGGCGTCCTCATCTCGGTGATCGTGGTCCTCGCGGCTGCGTCGCGTTTCAGCAACGTCCTTGACTACGCGGGGCCTAACCTCGCCTCGAATCAACTCGCCCTGCATACGGGCTTCCCACCGCAAGGCGTGATCATCGTGCATCGCAACGCCAAGGGTCAACTCGTGCGGGTGCGGCATCACAAAACGGAAACCGCGACTCCGGCGCAGCTCGCCGCGGGGGCGGAACAGATCGCCAAGGGATTGAACGCGCAACTCATCGCTCTCAAAACACCGAACGCTTATTTGAGTGGCAGGCAGGGTGGCCGCAGCTGGAGCGGTCAGATCTACGTCGCGACGCCGCAGTTGTTGCGCGCGTTCGGAATCAAGGCATCCGAGATCGACCCGAAGGCGGACGTCTTGACGTCGCGTCCGGGCCTCTCCGGTGTCTCGGGTCTCGTCATGGACTACGGGAGCGGCAATCCGAAGCAAGGGGCCAACCAGAACAGTAACGGAGGAGGTTTCAGGGATCCGTTGATTCAAGAGGTCGGTGCGCTGCCCAGCGGGACCTCGGCGCCGAACACGATCATCACTGAATACGCGATGAAGAAGTTCCATATCTCTAGCGACACCAGCGACTGGTTGGTGGTCGGAACGCAAAGTTTCACCGCGGCCCAAATCAGCAGCGCCCAACTCACCGCGTCAACGGTACAGCTCCAAGTCGAATCGAGGAATGACATTCCCTCGGGTGCGACCATCATCAATTGGGCGACGCTCTTCGGAATTCTCATCGCCCTCGGCGTCCTGGCGATGTCCGTTGGTCTGGTTCGTAGCGAAACCTCGAGCGAACTGCGAACACTGGCGGCGACGGGAGCGTCGAGTTACACCCGTCGCACGTTGACTGCCGTCACGGCCGGGGCGCTCGGCTTTCTCGGGGCGCTCCTCGGAGTAGTGGGTGGCTACGTCGCGATGATCGGTTGGCTGAGAAGCAATTCCCTGAACGGTGGTATCTCTTCGCTCACGAAAGTACCAATCGGCGACTTGATGCTCGTACTCTTCGGCATGCCGGCGCTGGCCGCAGTCGTGGGTTGGCTTCTCGCCAGCCGCGCGCCGGCGGCGATGGGACGTCAACCAATCGAGTGACGTCGAACTTCTAGGCGCTTGACAACACCGGTTGGATCAGAAGTTGCCGGCTCCGGGTTTGAGGCCGAGGACGTTGCGCAGTCCAAGTGTCGACTTCGTGATGTGCGGCTTCAAGGCGCCCAGTGAGCGCGACCGTACGGCGCCACTCATGACGCCGGCCCCGTAGGCGACGTCATCGGCCACGCCGAGCGGAATGTCGGCGACGCGAAGCCGAGCCGAACGCCATCGATACGCCGTTCCCACGATGAATAGCGTCAGGGCGCGACGGCGAAGTTTGGGGTGCAGGGCGGACATCACGACCAAGATTCCGAAGGTCCGTACCACCGCGCGCGCCATCAGAGGGCCGGCGCGAACCATGCCCCGTCCGACGAGTTCGCCCGCGACTTGGTCGGCATTGTCGGTCGTGGAGAGCATTCGTTCTCGTAATTGATCGCGGGCGGAGTGGATGATGCGAAGCCCCACCATGGGTTTGCCGACCAGTGCGCTCGTCCAAGTGAGGAGCGTCCAGGTGTCAGCTCGAAAGGGCGCGAGTCGCGTGCCGTGTCGCTGAGCGAGTTCGCTCGAGGACTGCCCGTAGCGAACGCGTTGGCCCCACCAACCGCGCCAAGTGTCGCGGGCCTTGTGAAAGACGACGACGTCGGCGACGTAACGAACGAGCCATCCGTGATCGTGAAGTCGCCACACGAGATCGACGTCCTCGCCGTAGCGCAAGGATTCGTCAAAGCCGTCGCCGAAACTGCTGCGTCGAACGAGCAGGCACGCACCCGGCACGAAGTGAACGCCCGAATTGGGAATGACGAGCGCGCTTCGATCTCCCACGTCCAAGGGACTGAACTGATCTTCGAATCGGTCGCGAAGCGTAGGACCCTGCGCGCCGCGAATCCGCGGCGCGACGGCTCCCTCGAGAGGATCCTCGAAGTGTGCCTGCAACCGGGACAGCACGTCGAGGGCGTTGTCGATGGAGACGTCAACGTCGATGAACCACACCAGCGGTCGCGACGTGGCGCGAGCCCCGGCGTTGCGCGCGCCACCGGGCCCAAGATTCTCTTCCAAACGCACGACGTCGGCACCAAAGCTCTGCGCGCAACGAGCGACGGCTTCGCCATCGCTCGAGACGTCATCGACGACGGTTACGTGAAGTCCTCGCAAGGAATCCAGCAGTTCACCGAGCGAGTCGACGTCGTCGCGAATTGGAATGACGACGTCGACCTCGTCCACGTTCGCGGCGCTGCGATAACGGGGATGCAGGAGTCCTTGTTGCACGAGCGTGCGAGCGAATCGCTCCTCGCCGGCTTGGACCACATTGCCGTGCACCCATCGCTCCGCCACCGCTCGCGAACCGCCCGGCAAACGTAGTAGCCGCCACGGTGATCCGCCGCTCAGGAGATCGCGGTCGAGGAATTTCGCCCCGACGTCGAGCGTCACTTTGGTACCCGTAGGGATGGGGACCTCGACCGGCAGAGGGGCCAGGGGGAGAAGTTGGCTCACGAGTGGAGTCTGACACGATTTGGTCCGGGGACGGTCGCGGCACCGGTCAGAATGGAGAGGTCCGAGGAGGAACGATGCCGACCGAAACACTCATCGAAGAACAGGTTGTCGAGACTGAAGAGAGCGAGGAGCTCCTCGTCGAAGAGGTCTCCATCGACGGACTCTGCGGCGTTTACTAAACGTGACGCTCTCAACCGGCGTCATCTTCGACGCGAGCGCGCCGTGGCGATTGAACGAGCAGGTTTCACTCCGTGACGAGTCGTTTGGCGCCTTGGCGTACCACCACGGCACGCGTCGACTGGTCTTTCTCAAATCCCGCGAACTCGTCGAAGTCGTTCGCCGCGTCGGTGAGTTCGAGAGTGCCGACGCCGCTATTGAAGCGTTGGTACCCGCGGACCAGCGCGGTCGCTACCTATCCGCGCTGACGTCGCTCGTTCGATCGGAGATCCTCCGTGGGCGCTGAGAGTTCGTTACGTGATCGATTCGAGCGCGGTCTCGCCGCGCCGATCTGTCTCACCTGGGAACTGACCTACGCCTGCAACCTCGCCTGCACGCACTGTCTCTCTTCTTCGGGACGGCGTGACCCCAATGAGTTGAGTACTACAGAGGCCAAGATATTGATCGATGAGATCGCGGCGATGCAGATCTTCTACATCAACATCGGCGGCGGTGAACCCATGATCCGTCGCGACTTCTTTGAACTCATCGAGCACGCGGTCGAACAACACGTGGGCGTCAAGTTCTCGACGAACGGAACTCGGATTGACCAAGCAGCCGCGCGTCGACTGGCGAGTATCGACTATCTCGACATTCAAGTCTCGATCGACGGCGTCGACGCGGCAACGAGTGATCGGATCCGCGGCGCGGGCAGTTATGAACGCGCCCGACGCGCGATGGACAATCTGCAGAGCGCCGAATTCGGTCCGTTCAAGATCTCCGTGGTGATGACGCGAGAGTCGATCGAACAGCTCGACGAATTCGAAAAGCTCGCCGCGTCCTACGGCGCGGAGCTTCGTCTCACGCGTCTTCGTCCTTCGGGCCGGGGCGTCGACGTGTGGCAGGAGTTGCACCCGACGCTCGCACAGAATCGACGACTATATAGATGGCTCCTTGAGCGCCCGAACGTGCTGACGGGCGACTCGTTCTTCCATCTCTCGGCTCTCGGTGAGCCGCTCTCGGGTCTCAACCTCTGCGGTGCGGGGCGCGTGGTCTGTCTCATCGATCCGGTCGGCGAGGTCTACGCTTGCCCCTTCGTGATCCACGAGGAGTTCCGGGCCGGCAACGTACGAAGCTCCGGGTTTCGCGACGTGTGGCAGAACAGCGAACTCTTTCGTTCACTTCGCGAACCGGGCGACGCCGGCGCGTGCGCGTCGTGTGGTTCGTACGACGCGTGTCGCGGCGGATGCATGGCCGCGAAGTTCTTCACCGGACTCGAGATGAGCGACCCCGACCCGGAGTGCGTCTTCGGTCACGGCGAGACCGCGCTCGCCGCCAAGAAGCTCAACCTTCGACCAACGTCGTCGCCCGACCACTCACGAAAGGTCCCGGTCGCTATCTCCGCGCGCTGACTCGGGACGAAATTGAGCGCTCGGTTAAAGTCGCACTGGGGCGGGAACGGGGATGTGATGGCGAGCAAGTGGTTCGAGTCGGTAGCCGTCGCCCAGCGTCGGGCCGAGAAACGTCTCCCCAAATCCGTGTACGCGGCGTTGATCGCCGGATCGGAAAAAGGGCTCTCCTCCAGGGACAACCTGGAGTCCTTCGATCTGTTGGGTTTCGCACCGCACGTGGCCGGCAACAAGCGCGAGCGCACGATGGCGACGACGGTCATGGGCCAGTCGGTCTCGATGCCCGTGGTGATCTCGCCGACGGGTGTTCAGGCGGTCCATCCGGATGGCGAGGTGGCGGTCGCTAAGGCCGCGGCCAATCGGGGTGTGGCGATGGGACTCAGCTCCTTCGCCAGTCGCTCAATTGAAGAGGTCTGCGCCGTGAACTCACAGGTCCTCTTCCAGATGTACTGGTCGGGGGACCGCGACACGATGCTCGCGCGCCTGGCCCGGGCCCGCGACGCCGGTGCCAAAGGCATCATCCTCACGCTCGACTGGTCCTTCGCCAACGGACGCGACTGGGGCAGTCCGTGGATCCCCGACAAGATCGGCTTCAAGGCGGTCGTGAAACTCGCGCCGGAGGTGGCGCTGCGCCCTCGCTGGTTCTGGTCCTACGCCAGGACCGGTCACATGCCGGGGCTGTTGACGCCGAACATGGCCCAACCCGGTGAGAGGCCCCCGACGTTCTTCGGCGCCTACTACGAGTGGATGCAGAGTCCGCTGCCCGATTGGGATGACGTGGCGTGGCTGCGGTCGAACTGGGAGGGGCCCTTCATGGTCAAGGGCGTCAGTCGCGTCGACGACGCCAAACGCGTCGTCGATCTGGGCGCCACGGCGCTGTCGGTCTCGAATCACGGTGGTAACAATCTGGACGGAACGCCGGCGCCGATCCGCGCGCTGCCGGCCGTCGTCGACGCGGTCGGTGACCAGATCGAGGTTCTCCTGGACGGCGGCGTTCGACGCGGCAGCGACGTCGTCAAGGCCCTCGCGCTGGGCGCCCGCGCGGTCATGATCGGCCGGGCCTATCTGTGGGGTCTGGCCGCCGAGGGCCAAGCCGGCGTGGAAAACGTGCTGGACGTGTTGCGCGGTGGAATCGACTCAGCGCTCCTCGCCCTCGGAAAATCCGACGTGAGCGAACTCTCGCGGAGTGACGTCGTCGCACCCGAAGATTTCTTTCGAAGGTTGGGTCAGTGAGCCGCGTCGCCATCGTGACCGGCGCGGCGCGCGGTATTGGCGCCGCCACCGTCGACGCCCTCGTGAACGACGGCTACCGAGTGATCGCGGTCGACCGCTGTCGCGACATACCCGAGGTCCCGTACGCGCTCGCGACGTCGGGTGACTTGGACGCCGTCGTCGCGCGACACGGCGAGTCGGTTCTCGGTCTCGTCGGTGACGTGCGCAGCGCCTCGGACATGCAACTCGCGGTCGAGACCGCGACGCGTCATTTCGGCCGACTGGACGCCGTCGTCGCGTGCGCGGGCGTGGTCGCGGGCGGCGCACCGATTTGGGAGCTCACCGACGCCGCGTGGGACGCGGTCTGGTCGGTGAACGTGCTCGGCACGCGCCGGTTGATCGAAGCGGCCGCTCCGACGTTGATCGCTAACGGCAAAGAGGCGCACGGGCGCGTCGTGGCCGTGGCGTCGGCCGCGGGCCGCACCGGTCTCTTTCACCTGGCGGCTTATTCGGCCGCGAAGCACGCCGTCGTCGGGTTAATCCGCGGCACCGCGATGGACCTCGCACCGTACGGCGTGACCGCGAACGCGGTCAGTCCCGGTTCGACGCGCACCGCGTTGCTGGACGCGTCGGCCAAGGTCTACGAACTCGAGAGTGCCGAGGCGTTCGCGCAGCAACAGCCCATCGGCCGACTCATCGAACCGGTCGAGGTCGCCTCGACGATTACCTGGCTCTGTTCGCCGGCCGCGTCGGCCATCACGGGCGCCGACGTCGCCGTCGACGGTGGCATGACCGTCGGCTGAGAGCGACGTCGGTTCCATTTTTTTAACGAGAGCCAGAGTGTCAGCGATTCACGGCAGCGGATGAGCCTGGAAGAATGCCCACATCAAGACGTTGGCGTTGACGAGGCTCGATTGCGGACCCAACAGCGCGGTGATCGACGTCGGCAGGGTTGGTCCGCCGGGCCACTCGTGACCCTCACCCTTGATTTCGTAGAGCTCGACCTCCGCACCATTTGAGCAGGTGTAGTACGTCGTCAATTTGACGCCATTCACCGGACCCGAATGTGCCACCGACCGGCAGCGGTCCTGGGTCGACCAATCCTTCGCCGCCGTCGTCACCGAATAGGTCCAATACTTCTGACCGTGTCCGGCGAAGGGATCGATGTCGTCGGCCGAGCCGTGGAAGGAGATCACCGGCACCGAACGGGTCGTCGGACACGGCTTCGGTCGTCGTAGTCCGCTGACCGGCGCGACCGCGGCGAAGAGCCCCGAATCGTCGCAGGCCAGTTGACTGGTCATTCGGGCTCCGCCCGAGAATCCGGTCGCGTACACCTTTTTAGAATTGACGCAGTACTTCGACTCCATTATGGAGACGAGTGACGTCAGGAACTTGATGTCGTTGGCCGACTTCGGTGGCACCGCACCGCCGCCGAGCAACGGGACGCCCGGAATGTTCCAATCGAACCCGGTGCCGTCGGGGATCAACGCTTGGGGGTAGGCGACGATGAAGTCGTCTCCGTTGGCCGTGGCGTTCATCTTGGAGAACCCCTCTTGTTCAAGTGCCGTGCTGCCGCTGCCGTGCAAGTTCAAGACGAGGGCGAGGGGAGTGGTACCGGACGAACCATTGGGTACGTGAACGATCACTGTTCGGGTGAAACCGTTCACTTGGAGCGACAGCGTCGTGGAGCCCGGTGACGTGGCGCCGCAGCCGCTCGACGTCGTCGCCGCGGCCACCGTCGGTGTGCTGCCGCTGAAGGGAACGCCGAGGGCGAGAGGGCCGATGGTCGTCGCGGCCGCGACCGCTTTGACGATTCGCGTCGTCCGGAATTTCGAGAAACGTGGCGTCGGCACTGAGTTCGAAACTATCGATGAATCTCGATGATCGAGCCGCCGGTCACCGAAAAGCCTTTCTGCGAGGCCGTGGTGACGAGGTCGTAGAAACCCGTTCGAGCGTTGCCGGGGATCTGAAAGCTCATGACGGGGGTGGCGCCCGAACGATTCGACACCTGAAGTTGCCCGGCCGCGGCGATGAACGGCCCGCTCGTGGTGCTGAAGGCTCCGGACTTGGTGCTCGATTTGATGGCTAGCGCACTGGGGAAGGACTTCGACAACAGAGCGGTGAGCGTGATCGTCCTCGACGGGTACACGCCGGGCAGGGCCTCGACGGGCGTCCAGGCCAAGTGCACTATCTCGCCGGGGTGATAGACGACGTCGGGATTGAACGCCGTGCAGCATTTGAAATTGAAGGTCGCCTTGGTCGAGGACGGGGGCGGGTTGCTGGCGTTGTGCGAGTCGACGTAGTCCCGCAAGAGTATGACGGCGCCGACCAGGATCCCGATCAGCACCACGATGACGGTGAGTTGACCGATCGTTTCGCCGACTGAGCGTTTCGGGGCTTGGTCCATTGGCCCCACCTTACGTCGCGGCATATCAATTTCTTGGTGTCGACTCAGTGAATGCAGTAAGGTCGAATTCGCCTCGCGGCAGCGAAGTTGGTGAGATTCCAACGCTGTCCCGCAACTGTAAGTGGTCGTGCATCAGGACCATGTAGCCAGGTCGCCTTCCGCGAGGAGATGTGAAAGACAGCTCTCGAGGTAAGGAGCGGTCGTTCGGATATCCATCCGTCGCCCAACCCACTTCGACGGAAAGGAGATATCCATGTTCAAGTCCCTACGGTTGGCTCTCGCGCTCTTCTTGAGTGCGCTGGCCCTACCCCTCATCGTTTCGAGCGGCGCTGGCGCAGCGACGAAACCGAGTTGCGTCGTGTCGCTTTCACCCACGGCCACCGAGACGCTGTACGCCATCGGTGCTGGCAAAGAGGTGCAAGCAGTCGATACCGACTCCGATTATCCGACGACCGGTCTACCCAAGAAGCGCATCAATGGACTCAATCCCAGTATTGAGGCCATCATCGGCATTTGCAAAACGTCGTCGGCCCACCCTTCAACTGAGCCCGACTTAGTCATCATCTCCTTCGACGCCAATGACATCAAGGAGAAGCTCACCGCACTCAAGGTCAAGGTCGTCGAGCAAGACCCACCGTCCAATGTCGCCGGAGCGCTCGAGCAGATCGAACAGCTCGGCGCGCTCACCGGTCACGTGAAGAGCGCCGACGCGTTGGCGGCGTCGATCAAGAAGACCATCAACGCGGACATCGCGTCGGTGCCCAAGCACCCGGGCAAGTCCCTCACCGCGTACTACGAGCTCGACACGACGCACTACTCACTCACCAGCTCCACCTTCGTCGGGTCCCTCTTGAAGGCACTCGGGGTGGCCAACATCGCCGACGCGAAGAACACGACGGCCGACGCGGGTTACCCGCAGTTGAGCGCGGAATACGTCATCAGTGCGAATCCCAAGATGATATTCCTTGCCGACACGATCTCCGGCAAGGCGTCGGCCTCGACCGTGGCCAAGCGACCGGGATTCTCGAAGGTCGCCGCCGTCCAAGATCATGAAGTGATCGGACTGAACGACGACATCGCGTCTCGTTGGGGCCCGCGCCTGAGCCTCTTGATGAATCAGCTCACGGCGGCGGTGAAGGGTGCGCTGAAGAACCCAAAGCTCTGGAAGTAAACCGTTGAGCTCTAATCCGCCCACGAAACGTCGAGTGGCGTCGGTCGCGGCCGGTACGGTCGTGGCGCTTTTCGTCGCGATCGTATGCGGACTGGTCATCGGACCTACGTCGGTTCCCACGTGGCGAGTGGTGGGCGCCATATTCGCACACGTCGGAATCGGTCACAACACGCTCACGCCACTGCAGTCGACCGTCGTCTGGACGCTTCGAGCACCACGGATGGTGATCGGACTGCTGGCCGGGTCGATGCTGGCGGTCGCCGGCGGGACCTACCAGGGCGTCTTTCGCAATCCGTTGGCCGATCCGTATCTATTGGGAGTCGCCTCCGGCGCCGGGCTCGGTGCCACGTTCGCGATCATCGACATCAGCCACGGCAACGGCACGCCGACCTGGACGCCGTTGCTGGCGTTCGTGGGCGCCATAGGCGCGGTGATCGTGACGTGGTTGATCGGCGGACGCTCAATGCGTTCGAATACCTCGACCTTGATCCTGGCCGGTGTCGCGGTGGCGTCGCTACTCACCAGTGCGCAGACATTTCTCCAACAACAGTCGAGTGCCGGTTCGATCACGCGGGTCTACATCTGGCTGCTGGGATCGCTCGCCAGTGCCGGTTGGGGCACGGTGTGGTTGGTCCTGCCGTACGTCGTCGTCTGCATCATCATCTGCGTCGGCGCCGGTCGGGCCCTCGACGTCATGAGCGTGGGCGAAGACGAATCGCGCTCCCTCGGCGTGCCGGTTCGGCGCGTGCGCTTCATCGTGATCGCGGCCTCGTCGCTCGGCACGGCGGCCATCGTCTCGGCCGTCGGGTTGATCGGCTTCGTCGGCATCATCGTGCCGCATATCGTGCGACTCCTCGTCGGTACGTCGTATCGGCGAATACTTCCGATCTCGGTGATCTTCGGTGCCGCGTTTCTCGTCTTCGCTGACACGATCGCTCGAACGGTGATCGCGCCCTCGGAGTTGCCGCTCGGCGTGGTGACCGCGTTGATCGGCGCACCGGTCTTCGTCATCATCCTCAGCCTTCGTCGACCGGTCGCGGTATGAGTTCGGTCGAGCTGATTGAACTGAGCGTGCGCGCGGGCGCCAAGGTGCTCGTCTCGAACGTGTCGTTGGTGATCGAGCCCGGGACCTGGTGCACGATCATCGGACCGAACGGGGCTGGTAAGACGACGCTGGTCGAGACGATTGCCGGTCTTCGACGTCCGTCGCACGGCTCGGTGTCGATCCTCGGTCAAAGCATCGCCGAGATGAACGAACGGGAGCGCGCTCATCGCGTGGCGCTGGTCCCGCAGCACCCGGTGGTGCCCGCGGGGATGAGCGTCTATGACTACGTCGCTCTCGGACGCGTAGCCCATCACGGACTGTTCCACCCGCCCAGCGCCGGTGATCGCCGGGTCGTCGAATCGGTCCTCGAGCGACTATCCCTGGTCGATTTCCGCCAACGCGACGTGGCGACACTCTCGGGGGGCGAGCGCCAGCGAATGGTTCTCGCGAGAGCCCTCACGCAGTCGACCATGGTCGTGGTGCTGGACGAACCGACCACCGGGCTGGACCTGCGTCACCAGATGGACCTGCTCGAACTGTTGAAGAGCGAAGTCCACGAGTGCGGTCTCACCATCGTGGCCACGCTGCACGACCTCACGTTGGCCGGACAGTTCGCTGACCGTCTCGTACTGCTCGACGGTGGCGAGATGGTGCTCGACGGCGCGGCCGCGATGGTTATTCGCAGCGACGAGCTGGCGCAGCGCTACGGCATGAGCCTGCGCGTCGTCGACGTTGACGGATCCGACGTCGTCGTGCCGGTTCGTCACACCCCCCACGTGAACGGCGCGTGAACCTTTCCGATGGCGTAATGGCCATCACTTAGACTTGTCCAAAGTAACGAAGGGAACCACGTGCGACGCACGCGAATCGTAGCCACCATCGGTCCGGCCTCAGAGAGCGACGAGGTGCTCAAGGCGCTGGCCGTGGCCGGCGTGGACGTCTTTCGACTCTCCTTCGCCCACGGCGACATCCCCTCCGGGATCGCGCGCCTCCGTCGACTACGCGCCCTGGTGCCCGACCGCGCGATCATGGTCGACATTCCCGGTCCCAAGATCCGAGCCGGCTCCTTCGGCACCACGCCGGTCGTGCTCAGCGTGGGTGACGAGATCGAGTTGAGTGAGGGATTCGACGAGACGTCGAGCGTGAATCACATCGTCGTAGAGCGACTCCACGTGTTGGCCCAACTCAACGAGGGCGACAAGATTCATATCGGTGACGGCGGGGTGTCGCTCCTGGTCGAGCAGACCGGATCCAAGGCCCGCGCCCGGGTCACCTCCGGCGGGACCGTCATGGGCAAGCCCGGTCTGTCGCTGCCCTCGTCGTTGCTGAACGATCGCCTGCCCACCGACGACGACCGCGAGCGCCTGGAAGCGC
>Ga0182024_10008787_pt1 | contig 21135 bp, 18 predicted proteins | sample P32metaG_FD_120480 | JGI IMG/M metagenome (GOLD analysis project Ga0182024, IMG submission 120480) | Permafrost microbial communities from Stordalen Mire, Sweden - P3-2 metaG (Illumina Assembly) | ecosystem: Environmental > Terrestrial > Soil > Wetlands > Permafrost | place: Sweden: Stordalen...
ACTGGATCTTCGCCGGCACCGGGCTGAAAAAGGGAGACCGCATTCCCGGGCTCGTCGGCTGGGAATATCATGGAAATCCGCCCGACCTGCCCGGGCTGGAAATCGTCGCCGCCGGCACGGCCTGGCAAGGAGGCGTCAACGCCCAACACTGGACCGCGACGATCTATCCGGGACCCAAGGGAAACTTCGTCTTCAACGCCTCGTCGATCTTTTGGGTTCAAGGATTGTCCTCGCCGCCCGGCCACGTCCTCCCCTGGTCCCATTGGTCGCGACCGCATGGTCCCGACGAGCGCGTGCAGCAGATGATGCACAACCTTTTGCAACGGGCGATTGGTACACGGTAGCCGAAATCGGTCGCTGTCCGTACAAGCCCGATCAGAGATTCACCCTTGCGATCGTCGCGATTCAATCCGACGTCGCTGGACCTGCTGTCTTGCCATTCACCGAGGGATGGAATATCCTGACGCATTGACATCGGCTTATGCGTCCCACCCCTTGCAGCCCGCCGAGATTGTCCATGTCAGAATTTGCCTCGCTACGCCATACCTTGTTAACGCGCCGGGCCGCCGTGCAGGCGGGCGCGGTCGGGTTGCTGGGCCTGGGAATGAATCACGTGGCCGCCCTGCGAGCGATCGCCGCAGCCGACCAGCCATCACCCAAAGAGCCTGCGGCGAAAGCCGTCATTTATATCTTTCTGTCCGGGGGCCTGGCGCAACTCGACAGTTTCGATATGAAGCCCGATGCGCCGGACTCGATTCGGGGGGAGTTTCGGCCGATCGCCACGCGCACGCCCGGCATCCAGATCTGCGAGCACTTGCCGCGGCTGGCCGAGCGGAGCCATCAGTGGGCTTTGGTGCGATCGCTGTCCCATCCGCACCCGACTCATTCGGCGGGGCACCTGGCGATGCTCACCGGCCGGTCGATCCTGCCGCCAGGTTTCGATAACAACGCAGCCAAGCCGACCGATTGGCCTTCGATTGCCGCAGTGGCCGGCGCCGTGACGCGCGCCCGCAATAATCTGCCGCCGGCGGTCGTGCTGCCGGAAACGCTGATTCATAACACGGGCCATTCGATTCCGGGCCAGTTTGCCGGCATCATGGGGGCCAACCGCGACCCGATGTTTCTGCAGTTCTGCCCATTTGATCCCACGGTCTACGGGGCTTATCCCGAGTACGCGTTTAATCACGCCACCGGAGCAAAGAAGATGGATCAATTCGTCTTCCAGGCGCCGAACCTGCAGCTACCGGCCGGCGTCGACGAATCTCGCTTCCACCGCCGGCTCGATCTCATGGCGTCGATTGGCAGACAGCAAGGCCGATTGGAACAGGTGGCCGAGGACGAGAATTACGATCGTCATCGGCAGCAGGCGGTGTCGCTATTGTCCGATCGTCAGACGCAGCAAGCTTTCGACGTGTCTCGGGCCGATCCCAAGACGCTGGACCGCTACGGCCGCAACACGTTTGGCTGGTCGCTGCTGATCGCGCGGCAACTGGTCGAGGCCGGGGTCAATCTGGTGCAAGTCAACCTCGGCAACAACGAGACCTGGGATACGCACGGCAATGCATTTCCGCATCTGAAGGACTTCTTGTTTCCACCCACCGATCGCGCGGTCTCCGCGCTGCTGGACGATCTTGCGGAGCGGGGGATGCTCGACTCGACGCTAATCGTGATGGCGGGCGAAATGGGGCGGACGCCTAGGATCTCGTCGTTGCCGACCGCTTACGCCAAGCCGGGGCGTGACCACTGGGGCACGCAAACGGTTTTCTTTGCGGGCGGGGGCGTGCGCGGCGGCAACGTCATCGGTTCGACCGATAAGATCGGCGCCTTTCCGGCCACCAGCCCGCAGACGCCCGAAAATATGGGAGCCACGATCTACCAGGCGCTGGGAATTCCGCGGACCGTGGCCTGGCACGATGAAGCGAACCGGCCCCATTTCGTCTATCACGGGGAACCGATTGCGGGATTGACCTGAATCATCAATCATCTGCCAGTCGACGATGTGAGCCCTTGGATTTCGGGCGATACGCGGCTGAGAGAGAGTGCCGATCAGCCCGCCATGCGCCAGTCCAGGGATGCCTACGGGAGTGTCTGAGCCGACAGATAGCCAGGCGCGGCGTAAAAGGTCAGCACCGGCTGGCCGTCCTCCACGTTCCAAATGCGCACTTCACCGTCGAAGCTGCCGGTCGCCAGTCGTTTGGTCGGCTCACTGTAGCTTAAGCCGTAGATGTAGTCTTTGTGGCCACCGAAGCTTTTTGCCAACGTGAGATCGGCGACTTTGTACTCTCGGGCTGTGCGGTCGGCGGAGCCGCTGAAGAGTCGTTCGCCGACCAGCGCCATGGCGAGCAATTCGCCGCCGACTCCACCGCTGCTGCCACCAATCGTCGCCGTTGGTTTGGCGGTCGCCGCGGACCAGACGTGAATTCGTTTGTCGCCGCCAGCCGAATAGACGCTTTTGCCGTCCGCGGCGAACGCGACCGCGAATACGGTTTCAGCGTGTCCGGAGTAGGTGGCCAGCGACTCACCTGTCTTGGCGTCAAACACTTTGGAGGTTTTGTCGCGGCTGGCCGAGGCTAGCTGGGTGCCGTCCTGGTTCCAAGCGATGCCCAGGACCCAATCGGCGTGGTCCTCAATTGGGCTCTGCGCGGTGCGGCTCTTGAGGTCATAAATCTGGATCGTACGATCGGCCGAGCAGGCCGCCAGTCTGTCGCCTGTCGGATCGAACGCCACGCCGAAGGCGACATCGGACAGTTGGCCTAACGTGGCCACCAGCGTACCCTCGGCCGGGTTCAGCAGAGAGACCTCGCCCGACTGGCCGGGCGTGCCTCCCGCCACGGCCAGGAGCATGCCGTCCTTGCTGTATTCCAGGTCCAAGGTGCGCTGCTCGACATTCTCGATGCGCCGCAGTAACGCGCCCGTGGCGGGATCCCAGATGGTCACCTCGTGATAGCCGCCGACTGCCAGTTCCTTGCCGTCGGGCCGGAATGCCAGCCCGGTAATTGGCATCGGCACTCGATAGCTGTCTGGCGGGGCGGGATGGGGTTTTTTGGGCACCAGCGCGGCCAGCGGCGTCAATTTGTCCGGACCATCGAAGCGGGCTTCCTGCTCGATCCAACGCTTGATCAGAGTGATCTGGTCAATCGTGAGAGGATCGCCTTCGCGCGGCATGCGCTCGTCGGCATCGGACGAACCGATCAACCGGTACAGCTCGCTCTCGTCCGGCTTGCCGGCGGTGATTGACGGCTCTCCGCTTGCTCCTGGTTTGAGCAGTGCTTCGTAGTTGTGCAGCCGATACTGCCCCTTCGGTTCGCTCGGTCCATGGCAGCCGACGCAGCGTTTGAGCAGGATGGGAGCGATCTCTTTGCTGAAGCTGACTTGCTGCGGCACGGGCGGGGCCGGGTCATTTGCCGGTTCGGCTGGACTCTCCGCAAGGCCCTGTGCCGCGCAAAGCAGAGGGGCGGAGCATAACGCTAGGGTACGAGTGAGGCTTCGAGGCGACATGCGGATTCAGTCTTCTGCGAGTAGTTCGGCCGTGCGGATCAGTCCCGGGGAAGTTTTCAATGCTGGAACAGGAATTCGTTGGAGTTGAGCAGAGCCCAGCAGACGTCTTCGAGTCCGCGCGTGCGGTCACTGCTGGCGGTAATGTGGCTGGTGGCGGCGGCCATCTCCAGTTCGCTGGGAGGGCGGCACAACGCCGCCAGGTACAGCTCGCGGATGATCTCTTCGTTGGTCTTGCCGGCGGCGGCCGCTTGCCGAACCCGGTTCTTCGGATCGCCCACTTTGCTTTGCACGAGTGGACCATTGATCATTTGCAAGGCTTGCGACAAGTTCGAATCGACCGACCGTTCGCACTGGCAGGCGGTCTCGCGGGCGGGTTGGCCGAAGGTTCGCAAGAAGCTGCTATCGACGTCGGGGCTTGGCAATTGAGTCGCACGCATCCCCGACGGCAGGCCTGCATACTTTTCGTCCACGCCCGTGACCCGGCAAAGCGCATCCAGCAGTTGCTCGGCAGAGAGCAATCGCGTGTGGGCGTGCGAGAAGTACACGACGTCGTCCTTGTTGAGATCATGCTTGCGGCTGCTCAATTGGTAGGTGCGGCTGCCGGTGATCGTGCGAATCGCGTGTTTGAAATCGAAACCATGGTCGGCGAAATCCTGTGCCAGGGCGTCCAGCAGCGCCACGCTCGACGGCGGGTTCGACTCGCGGAAATCGTCCACCGGCTCGACGATGCCACGCCCCATCAGATGGCCCCACAGCCGGTTGACGCCGGTCCGGGCGAAGAACGCGTTGTCGGGCGACGTCAGCCAGGCGGTAAAGACGACTCGCCGGTCGTCTTCATTCGGCAGATCGGCATCGCCTTTCAACGGCAGCCAGGGTTTCATCTGCTTGAGAGTTCGCGGTTGGATGACTTCACCCTCGCGGGCGCTCCAAATCACCATCTCTTGCGTCCCGACGCTCTTGCGCTGCACGCGTTGGAAGAACGCGCCGATGCCGTAGTAATTGTTTTGTGTCCAGCGCTCGAAGGGATGATTATGGCACTTGGCACATTGAATGCGAATGCCCAGGAACAATTGCGACGTGATCTCGGTGCAGTCGTTCGTATCGGCCGCGGCGCGATAGTAGTTGGCCGGCGGATTGCTGAAGGTGCTGCCGTCCGCCGTCAGCAGAGCCCTGACGAATTGATCGTAAGGCATGTTCGAGCGTAGGGCCCGGACCAACCAGTCATGGAACTTGTGGACTCCTGCCACAGTCAGGCGGGCATTACGCAGCCGGAGCAGGTCGCCCCATTTCAGGGCCCAAAACTCGGAATACTCGGGCCGCTCCAGCAACGTGGCGATCAACTCGTTGCGTTTGTTCGGATTTGTGCTGGCGACGAAGGCCTGCGTTTCTTCGACGGAAGGTAGGGTGCCGATGACGTCCAAAAAGACGCGGCGGACGAATTCGTCGTCCGTACACAACTCGCTGGGCAGGATCTGCAGTTGCCGCTGTTTTTCGAAAACAAAATGATCGACAAAGTTGTTTTCCGACGGATCCGGCCAACTGAAGCCGGGAATGTCACGCAAGAACGTCAGGCCGGACGTCTCCATGTGTTCCAGATAACGGACCAGGATGGCCGCTTCGCCGCGCTCGACACCGACGACCAAACCGTTGCCATCGACCGTTGCCACCGCATCGTTGGAACTGGAGAATACGGCTTGACCCGTCACATCCCGCAGCGTCCCATCGGAAAACTGCGCCAGCACGAGCAACTGTTGCGTGTGGGCCGGGCGATGCAGGATCCGCTGGCGAGGATGGACCTCGACCTTGACGCATTGCGGGGCATCGGTCGGGTCGGGACGGCAACCTTCGGCGATCCAGTCTCGCAGTAGCGCGTAATTGGCGTCCGATTTCGCCAGTCGTTGCCCGCCGCCGTGGGGGACTTCCATCAGCGGCTTCTCGAGTAGCAAGCTCTCTTCCGGTTCCAGACGGTTCGTCCGCCGGGCAAAGGCTTCGCGGACCAGAGTTTCGGTGTCGAACACTGGGTCGTACGCTCGCAAAGAAAGCCGAAACCCTCCCTTCCCGCTCGGCGAGCCATGGCAAGCTCCCTGGTTGCAGCCTTGTTTGGTGAGCGCGACGAGTGTCCCGTATTGAAACGAGACCGGCTCAACGCTCCGTTGGCCGCAGACTTCCACTGGAACCGTCAACTGTTGGCCGCCGGCTTCGAGCGTGATCAGAGCGCGACCATCGTTGACCGGGCGAGCAACGCTGCCGTCCATTCGCACAACGCCGGGATCGCTGGACGTAAAGGTGGTTGCCCGGGTCAGGTCCTGACAGATCTCTGCACTGTAAAAGCCGCTGACGACCAGGTGCATTTCTCGCCGCGGCGCATCGAGCTTGATTTGCTGGGGCCAAACTTCAATTCGTAGCGGTGTGCCGACGACGACCGGCTCGAGAGTTGATTCGACCCCGTTCTTCGCTTCTGCCGCCGTGCCTGCGCCGCTGCTGAGAGTCAGCATCCCGCACAGGAGCAACCAGCTAAAAAGCCGACGGGTAAGGTGTTCCATGGTCTTCTTCATGGGTCTGCTCCTTTTGCCGGCGCAGGCTCCGCAGGAGTTACTCCGCCCCGATCCGCCGCGCCGGCCACCGGCTTGACGACCCGCAACGTCAAGTCCAGCGATGTGCGGCCTGGCTGGAGCAGGTGCGTCCCCGTTCCAACAAGGTGGAATGGATAATCTCCTTCGGCTACAGCCAACGGAGCAGTGAGTTCGAGAACAATGTCGTTTTCTCCCTGTTTGATCAACGCGGCGTTTGGCGCAGCGAGTGCAAACCCGGCCGGCAGTTCCTCGGCAACCAAAGCAATCGGGCCATCGAACTTCTCCAAGCGAGCGGCCTTCACCTTGAAGCTGGCTTTGCCGGCCAATTGTGGGACCAGCACCGTTTTGTCATCGACATCGAGTTTGATGAACTCCGGGAAAATGGGGCCAATCCCCAGCATCAAAGCCCCGTCCAATTCAGCCGGCGGATTGCTCATGTCGTTGAGGGCTGTCCGCAGCGAAGCCAGACTGCTGGCTCGCGTCTCGAACGGTCGCGTTTCGATCGTGGCCCGACCAACCACCTGGAAGGTCTGCCACGAGCCTGGCGGCAGTGATTCCGGTACGGTCACGGTGAGGACACCGGCCAACTTGCCTTCCGGAATCACGGCGCCGGCCAACTTAAAAGCCGCATCGGTCCTGGTCAGGGCCAGTTCGATCGGGCCCGAATAACCGCCGCGCACGGCGGCCACCGCGATCTGAAAGACGCCGCCGCGCGGCACGTTGTAGCGGTCAGCGCCGGTCGTCAGCGAGAAGCCTGCGACGGCCGGAGCGAATTCGACTCGATAGACATGGTCTGGCCCGCCACGCCCAAGCAAGTCTTCGACCAACAAAGTGTAGGGGCCGTCATCGGAGAACAGGATGTCGATTTGATTCTCGTCGGTGCTGGTTGGCACGCCTTGCGCCACTTGCTTGCCCTGGGAGTCGAACAGACGCAGTAACAGATCGCGCGCAATGCCCAGGCTGCGCGTCCGGCCCAGCAGCCGTAGATGATCTGCTTTTTTGACGGTGAACCGAAAGTAATCGCGATCGTGGTCCTCGGCAAACCGGCCGTTGACGGCTCCGACTGGATCGACCGGCGAGGCGGTTTCCATTCGATCATTGGGCTCGAATTCGACCTGCTCAAGCCTTGGACTGGTTAGCAGCGTCACCACGCTCGAACCGTGACCGCCCGGATACTCGGCCTTGAGTCGCAGTCGGTCCGTACCGCGCGCGTCAGGATTCGTAAGCGGCGTGCGCGCCTCGACCGCCGGCAGGTCGCCGAGCGCGATGCCGGTCGCTTCAATTCGGCCCACCGAGCCGGACTGCACGCCCAGCGGAAACGGTGCGGTCACCAGGGGAAAATCGCCAAGCCGCAGTCGGTAGCGATATTCGGCATTCCCGTAGTAACGAATGTCGCCAATCTCCAGATAATAATCGCCGGCAGCTTCGAACCGATGGACGAAGCGGCTATCGGCTCCGGTGGCTTCATCGTCGTCGCTGTATACAAGCTCTCGACCACGGTCATCCAACAGGCGAACGAACGGATCGAGGGGCGAGCCGATGCGGCGGGCTAGCACTTCCACACTCAGCCGCTGCCCCGCTTCAACGCGAAACTTGTAATACTGCCGGTTCTCGGCTTCGGCCGCCCCCTCAACCGCCACCGGCAATTGCAGTTGCTGGGCCTTGGCCACAGAAATGTTATCCGAAGCTTTGAGCACCGTTGGCAGATCATCGACGACCAGCAGGCGAACGTTGCTGAGTCCCTGGCCGGTCGCCAGCCGAACGGCGTAGACGCCCGGAGCCGAGTCGGTGGGCAATTCCAGGCAATAAGTGACGCTCGTTGGCAGCGTGCCATTCTTGTCGACATCCGACGCCAGCTTGGCGCTCCCCGGCAAGTTCGTCCACAGGCCCGTCGGTTCGGCGAGGGCCTCGCCGGTGAAGGTGACGTTGACGGGTTGGCCCGGCACGATTCCGGTAGGGATCGCATGGTTCAGCTTGGGCACCTGGGCCGTGCCCATCGCACCGCACAGGCAACAAGCAATCGCCAGAGTTGCCGCCAAAAACCGGATCATCTCAGCTCATCTTTCGCCTGGGACTTTTTATGTTGGATGCTTGTGTCATCCGACTGCCGTGATCCACCGGGCCGCCCGTGCCAGCCACCGCGAGGTGCTTGTTGCACTTCGAGCAGCACCAGACGCCCTCAAACAAAAGAATCAAAACAAGGTTTCGAGTGCCTCGCCTTCGGCCAACAGATTCAAGACCCGGCCATCTTTGTCCTTGGTTTCGAGGTCATTGATGCCCATGGCCCGGTAGACCGTCTTGGCGATATGGGCCGGCGTTATTCTGCGCTCGGCCGGATACTCGCCTCGCCGATCGCTCGCTCCATAGACTTGCCCGCCGCGAATGCCGCCGCCGGCCATCAACACGCTCATGCAATGCGTCCAATGATCACGTCCCGCGCCGACCGTGCCGCCGGAGCGAACGTCGCCGATTTTGGGAGTGCGGCCCATTTCGCTAGTGACCAGCAGCAGCGTTTGATCGAGTAGCCCACGCTCGCTGAGATCTTCGATCAGTGCCGAGAAACCTCGATCGAATTCCGGCAGCAGGTGTTGCTGCAGGCAGTTGAAATTGTTGCCATGCGTGTCCCAGCCGCCGGCGCTTTTGCACTTATCGGCAATCTGGAGGTTTTCCATCCAAAAGACCGTGATGAACGGCACCTCGGCTTCGACCAGCCGGCGGGCTAGCAACAAGCTCATGCCGTTGATGGTTTCGCCATAACGCTCACGCAGCGCTTGCGGCTCGCCGGCGACCTCGAAGGCCGAACGGGTTCGAGAGGAGCCGAGCAGCGAGAACGCTCGGTCTTGCAATCGAGACCATTTTTCGACGCCAGCCGTCGCGTCCAAATCGCGACGCGCATCGTCAATCGTCTGGAGCAGTCCCCGCCGGGCCTTGAGCCGCTCGACGCTCACTTCGCCATGCAATGAGAGGGCGGGAGCTTTGAACGACAGGGGCTTATCGAAATCGCCGTTGACGTACAGAGGATCGTGTTCGACCCCCAGCCGGGCTGCAAACTGGCCGGGGCGCGTGTAGGGGGCTCGGCTGGGCATGTGCGGCAGCGTGATAGCGCCCGGCAGGTCGCCTTGCGACCGCACGTTGGCTGCGACCACCGAGCCCATGAACGGCCAATCGTCCGGCATGGGCGTGCGGTTGTTTCCCAGCGACAGAAAGGTCGGATCGGCAACGTGACCAGTCAGGTTGTAATAGTAACCGGCGTGATGGTCGTTGGTGTTGAGCGTTGCCGAGATCGAACGAACCACGGCCAGACGATGGGCTTGGCGGGCCAACAGCGGCAAATGTTCGCTCAATTGCAGGCCGGGCGCCGAGGTGGCAATCGGTCGAAATGGTCCGCGGTATTCAGCCGGAGCGTCCGGCTTCATGTCCCAAGTGTCGATATGGGACGCGCCCCCGCACAGAAAGAACAGGATCGTCGACTTGGCTTTTCCTGGCCGCGCGGCAGACGAGGCCGTCGCGGCCAACGCCGGCGTACCGAAGCGGAGTCCGGCAAAGCCCAGGCTGGAAGCGACCAAAAATGCTCGGCGTCCGAGCAATGGCCGCGAGCCACTAGGAACGTCCCTGTGCAGGTGCGTCATAACGAACGCCTGGGGCGGAGGGCAAAGGCGGGAATGCGGCGTGCTTCGACATCATAACAATACCCGTTGATGCGATCAATCAACCCTGGGAGAATGGCCAACATGGTTTGCGTACGGATTGGCAGGGACTGCCAGCGTATCGGCAGGTGGTGATTACGAGCGTCTCACCGGTCTGTAACACCTTGCCAAATCGTCCGCTGAACACATGGCGTCATGCCCAACGAGACAACAAATACGGGCGAATTCGTGAAAGCCAATTTGCTTGATCAAGAAGAGAAGGGTCAAATCCTCGTCGCAGATCTGGCAAAAACTCGGTCCTGGCCTAACGCTTGCCGGCATCACTTGACCTCGTGTGCCAGTACGCCCACAAGAGAAAGACTCCTTGCAACGGTAAGCGGAGCCAATGCAAAACCGGAGATGCGGGAACCAAGTCTTGATGCTGGTAGAGGCAGATGTTTGCCGGAAAGACAGCGACCAACAAGGCTACGATTCCCCAGGCCGCCAATCGTGAAAATCGTGGGACGAGCAGAAGCAGGCCCAACGCAATTTCAAAAAAACCGCTCAGGTAGACCAGTTCCCAATGCAGCGGTAAATATGGCGGCATGATCTGAACGTAGAAGTCAGGTGCGATAAAGTGCATCGTGCCTGCTGCAACCATGAATATCGTCAACAGATATTTGGATGCCATCTTGATTTGGCGCATAGCGGACCTATCGCTCGATCTTCCTGAACGTCAGGTTGATTCTCTCGCCGACGTTCTCCTCGGTCTTCGGAACGTCGTGCTTCCAAAACTGCTGCATGGTTCCAGCCATGATGATCAGCGTGCCGTTGCCAACCGAGAACGTCATCGTTTCTTTCGTGGCATTATGCCGAATCCGAAACGTCCGGGTCGCTCCCAATGACACGGAGCCGATCACGTTGCCCATCCCTGGCTCATTGTCGGCGTGCCATCCCACGCTGTCCGATCCTGACCGATAACGGTTCAACAGACAGTAATTGTACTCGCCCTGGACCGCCTCGATCTTTTGCTTGATCTCCAGCAATGTGGCCGTCCAAAGCAGAGCCTTGTTCTCTGTTCCTGAATAGACGTAGGTAATGCCCTCGTCGCCATATGAGGCAGTCAAGCGGGGTTGCAGGTGGCCGAATACTGCAGGCTTCTGGTCCCAGGCGGCATGGTCCCGCAACTCGACGAAGTATTGCCGGGCGAGATCAGGCGGCAGGAAGGCGTCGTAGTAGAGAATGATTCCGCCATCTGCCAGTACGATGGTTTCCACAGAGATGCCCTTTCACCGCCGCCACGGCGCTTCCATGCACGAACCGCCTCGTGCAGCACAGGGCCGAAGCCATTGAAAGGATTCCGGGCTGGGGAAGTCGGCCAAATGGTCTGATTCTAAGCTGTGCCCCAGGCATCTGCAAAACTGCCCTGAGATCGCATAGACTGCTGGAAACGACTAACCGCCGTCAACCGCGAGGACGACAATAATGCGACTGCTCACCACACTTTGTCTAGTCCTACTCCTCGGCATCGCCGGTTGCGCAAGCCGAGAAGAGGCCGGTGGAAAGCAGGTTGCCGACTACGAGAAGCAACTTGGGCAAGCACCCGAGGCCGTTAATCAAAAAGGCGCAGAGCCAGGGGACATAAAGAATTCAAGCACGAGCAACCAAGATGCCACGACGACTGCTTCCGAAGCTGAGCATAGGGACCGTCGGGCCGAGAAGACGATCAAGATCAGTGGAGAAGTTGCTGAGTTTCACCGCAGTCCTGATGACGAGGTCGATGGCATCGCACTCAAAGAAGGCGCTGAAGTCCGTTTCCCACCAAAGTCAGGCGAGAAAGTTGCCGCTATCGTGTCCATCGGCGATCAGGTGGAAATCTCCGGATGGACGCACGCCGGGGAATCCGAGGTTCACGCTGCTACGGTCACCAATGTCGGAAGCGGCAAGTCAATCGAAGTTGACGAGCCTCCTCCTGATTCGCCTCAATGAACGGGCCGCGTGACTGCGATCCAGCCTCGCTTGCGGCTGAAACCGAAATCCAATCAACGGAGATTCGTCGATGATCCGACTTCAGAGAATTCTGCTGCCGACCGACTTCAGCAACTATTCGGCCGTCTCCACGAAATACGCCTGCGAACTGACAGAGAGATTTGAAGCTGAACTGCATCTGCTGCACGCCCTGGAAATCCATGTCGATCCGACGCCCGGATTTGGAGGGGGACTCGCAATACCGAGTTACGTCAACGAATCCAGGGCTGCTGCCGAAAAGCACCTGGCCGATATTCTCGATCCGCATTGGGCGGCAGGCCGAACGGTGATCCATGCCGTGGTCGAGGGATCACCGAGACTGGAGATCATTCGTTACGCCCGAGAGCAGGAGATCGACCTGATCGTACTTTCCACACACGGTCGCACCGGCTTGTCCCACATCATCATGGGCAGTGTCGCTGAAAGTGTCGTTCGCACCGCTCCCTGTCCCGTGTTGACCGTGCGGCCCGAAGGACATCAGTTCGTAATGCCCTGATTTGACGGACGCGTCTTAGCTCGACTCCGTACTGGTTTCTTTCTGCATTCCAGATAACCCCAGGAGAATCGACATGGCAACCTTCATCACCACGATCAGATTCACCGAACAGGGCATCAAGGGCATTGACGAAACGACCAAACGTGCGGCAGCCGTGAAGGCATCGGCCAAGAAGATCGGCGTCAAGGTCACGAACATCTACTGGACCTTGGGCAATCACGACGGCGTGCTGGTCTTTGAGGCCCCGAACGACGAAACCGCTACCGCCTTGTTGCTGCATCTCGGGGCGATGGGGAATGTTCACACGACAACCGTGCGGGCCTTCAACGCCGCTGAGATGGACAAGATTCTGGCAAAGGTGCATGGCTGACGACGTGATGCTCAGGGCGTGTCGTCGGCTATCCAAAGAGCAAGGAGGACATAACGAAGCGATTGCCGCCCAAGATTGGGAACTTGCAACGAGATTAAGTGCGAAGCTTGCCGGTCGACGAATCGATCCCGCCAACCGGATGACACGACGGCGTAGACGAGCTTCAGCAGGGACCGATTCGAGAAATTTTGAGAAAAGTGAGCGAGCGACCGAAAGTGCCTGACAAACGTGTTTCCGCAAACCGCCGTGGGAACTTTCCATGGCCCGCCGATAGACCGCATGCGCCCCCCGATCGAAGCGACCGTACACGCGCGCGATAGAGATGGGAGATGCGGTAGCGACGGGCATAGCTGGGCTTTCACGTTCGATGACTGGAAAACGCGATCACGCCTCCGGTTCCAGAAAGACGATCTCGCCGTTGGCAAGCCCAGCGAAGGCACGCCTTTGCTTTGGGTCGCACGCCAACGAAGTAACGGGCGCGTAGGCCGCGAAAGTATTGACTTCGCCCGTGACCGGGTTCCAGAGCTTAACGGTTTTGTCGGCGCTTCCGGAGACGATCCGGCCATCCGGAAGAACCGCCAAGGCCGAGACGGAACCGATGTGCTTGTCCATGGTCCGGACTTCGCCCGTGGCCTGATCCCAGAGCCTGACGCTGACCGGCGGAACGGCCGAATGTCGCGTCGGAAACACCCCTCTGGAACGGTTCGTTCCGCAAAACGATTGCTTTCGGGCCGGCCAAGCCTCAAAATGGCGAGCTGCTGGCTCTGCGGGGTCGGCGTTCAAGCACAGCCAAAATCTATTTGGGAAATCCCGATCATAACGGGGCGAAGGATCTGCCTTGGGCCCCTTGGCGTGCGCGCACCGCATCAGGCGATGCGGGATTTTTAGAATTCCGGTGCAGAAATCTGGCTGCGTGCGCGTGGTATCTATAGGACCGGACCGGCAAGGCACTCGACGGTGAGGCTCAGCGAATGAACCGATGCAGTGGTTAGCCGACGTCTACCGCGAGAATCGCCGGCAATTGTTTTTGATTGCCTGGGGGATTCTGCGCCAGCCGGAACTGGCTGAAGACGCGGTCCACACCGCTTTCGTCGGACTGGCGCGATTGCCACGGTCGCCGCGCGAGCCGAAGCCCTACGCCTTTCGGGCCGTGCGGAATGCCGCGATCAGTCTGCTGTCGACGCGGGCCAGGCGGCGCGAACAACCGATCGATACGGCTGCGTACATTGCAGCGGCCGCGTCTGCGGGACCGGACGACCAGCCGCTCGAGGCCGTGCGTCTGGCGATCGAACAGCTCGACCCGCCCGATCGAGAAGTGATCGAGCTGCATTTGCAAGCCGGGCTGACATTTCAGGACGTCGCCAACTTGTTGGGCGAGCCACTGGCGACCGTGACTTCGCGTTATCGCCGGGCGCTGATCAAGATCCGTGATCGCATCGAGGTGCACAGTGGATGAATTGGAACGGTTGATCGCTCGTGTGCCGCGTCCCGAAGCCAGCACAGCGCTGGACCGCCGGATCGAACTCCTCGTCGAAGACAACGCCGTAAACGTAGTCGAGCGCCCTCAACGTCTACCGGCGGGCCGTGGGCGGCGCCTGTGGCTGCCCGGGTTGGCCGCCATGGCGGCGATCGTAGCGATGTTTTTCTATGGCGTCCGGCCCGAATCGACTTGGGCACAAGTGGCGGCCGCGGTGCAAGGCAAACCGTGGATACGGATGACGCTGGCAGATGCGCCGCCGAAATCGCAGTTCTGGGGCGAGCTATGGTTTTCGCTGTCGCGGGACATGGCGGCATCGCGCCTGGGCGGCCCGGACGGCGAAAGCGTCTCGTTCACCGACCTGCAAGCAGGCATTGAATATAATTTTGACTCGAAGTCCAAAACGCTTGTGCGCCTGCGCTCGACCGAGATGTCATCGTTCCAATCGCTACTTCCATTGCTGCGCTCGCTGCTGCGCGGCGAACAGCCCGCCCCAGAAAGCTTTGGCGGCGGCCGCATCGGCGAGCGAAAACAACGGAAGGTGGAGGAGGATGGCAAATCGTGGTCGGAATTTGAGTTTGAAGTGTTGCATGGCAGACCGGACGAGACGGCAACTCTAGTCATTCGCGTCGATCCCGACACGAAGCTGCCGGTCTGGATGGAGTTCGTCGCGATGGGGCAATCGTCCCGTTTTGATTTCGATTACCCGGCCGCAGGTCCCGCTGATATTTACGCTTTGGGCGTGCCGCGCGACACGCCGCTGGAAGATCGGATCCCGAACGGTGAGCTGTCCGGCATCATCGAAAAGTTGCAAGCCGGCCAGCGCGACCTGGACAACTATTTCGCAGCCGTCCACGAAGGTTACCCCGAGCAGTTGTCTTTCGTTTGGCGGAAAGGAAACAAGTGGCGGATCGAGGTCTGCGGCAGCGGTACCGAAGATGACGATCCGGGCGATGGCGGACTGGGCGTCGTGAAGACAAGGGTGGCGATAAGGGCCGCAGTCCCGCACATCGACCTGAGCGATATGCCGAACGACGAGACGCAGTTGGCCGCCTGGTGGCGCGAGCATCTCAAGCGGTTCTCCCCCGTGCCGATCCTGGTCTGCGATGGGGAGCATATCTATCGCTTTCAGCGAGGACGTAAAGTCGGCGCCGCCGCAACCGACAAATGGAAGCTGGAGCAAACCGTCGGACCCGACGCCGGCCACTCCAACGCGGGCAGACGGGGCGAAGTCGGTCCCGCGATGATCGAGTTTGCGGCCTATCCGCAAATCGTAATGGCGGAGAACATCAAGTTAACGCTCGATCCCAATGGCGCCGGTGGGCCGGCCGGCAGCGTGCTGTTGGAAGAGAACTTCGCGCCACAGGAAAATGACGAGCGCGACATCGCTATTCGCCGCCATCGCATTTGGCTCGATCCCAAACATGGCTTTGCGGTCGTGAAAGACGAGGGGTCGGACTGCCCGGCGCTCGACAACGACCCCAGACAGATTTTTAAGGACATCACCGTCGAATACGAAGACTTTCGACAGTCGCCCAGGGGCGTTTGGTATCCGACGCTCTCACGCCAAAAGCATTCGGTCCCTCAGGTGGACAAGACTGGCAAGGTGCTGCGTTACGACGACGAAGAGACTCGCTTCTATCTGGACTTTTCGGCCGAGCTGCCCGACGAACTGTTCACGCCGACGGCGCGGAAAGTCCTGGGTCCGTAGTCCTGAGTCCTGAGGTGAGGCATGTCCGCTCAATGACGTGCGCAAGCTATCAGCGGCCTTGCGGTCCAATCGATTTGCTGCGTTGGCCGGCAAGATTCTTGAGCAGGCCGAAAAGGAAAAGGATCCGCAGTGGCAATTCGCCTTGCTGTCTTTCGCGCAAATGGTTGCGATTGAGTCGCACGACCTATCGCGTTCATTCAAGATCGCGACCAATGGGCGCGCTCAGGAGGGCGTGTCCTGAGCGCGCACGCGACTGGCCGGAAGTTGCGTCGGTTTGACACACCGACGCAGCTAATCTAACCGGCAGTCGCGGCCGCACAAAAGACGCCGGTGGGAGTCGAACCCACTTGGAACTGTAGACCACCGCTACGCGGCGGTGCCCCAGGCAGTCGCCATGCCGTCTGGCTCCAGCGTCAGAAAAGCAAGTCCCCTCGCCAGGAATCGAACCTGGCCCTCGACCTTCGCAGAGTCGCGTGCGACTCCGACGCAGAAGAAAACCCCTGGCCCGATCGCTCGGGCCAGGGGCGTGCCTTACACCTCGACTGCTTCGACCTCGCCCACGAAGCGACCGCTGTCGCCCGTAAAGAAGGCCGAGACCACCTGGAACACGGCGTCACTGAAGCCGCCGACGTTCAGGATGTCGTCGCGATCTGGAGCTTGGGTGGTCGTGTAGGCTTGCAGATCGATGCAGACCAACTTCGGCTTCGCCCCTTCTGAGACAACGCCGTGCGGGGCCAGACGAGCCTGGTTCTGCACAAACTGCTGCCACTCGGTCATCACGGCCGTCGAGCCGCGGCGACCCGTTCCAATCCAGCTCTCCATATCGCTCACCAGCACGCAACCGGCGAACTGCCGATCGCGCATCGAGTGGTTGACCTTGGCCAGCGGCAGCGCACAGTTCGTTCCGCCGCCGCCGTACTTGGCCAACCGCTCGGCCAAGCTGAGGATGGTGTCTCCCGGATCGAGCCGCACGTCGTGCGTGCGATCATCGAACGGAATGACCACGCTCGCAGGGTTACGGCGCAGGATGGCCGCGGCGAACAGTGCCGCCACGTCCACGCACCGCATCTTGCTTGTGGCACCGCGGCCACGGTTGCCCGTGACCGCCGACTGCATCGAGCCCGACACGTCTACGCCGATCACGACCGGACCCGGCAACTCCGGCACGTTTCCGCAAGCGATTTCAGCCGCCTGATGCAGCGCAGCCTTGATCGCGTGCGGTACTTTATCGCCGGCATTCAGGTACGCCGCCAGGAACTGGTACGGGAACTGCCGCGACCGACGAATGTCGTCGGCATCGGCCAGCCGCCCGGCCACATACTTGGCGAGTTCAGCACCATCGCTTCCCTCAAACACCTCATGGCGAACCAGGGTGTTCAAGTTCATGCGCAGAGCCTGCGGACCCATCTGCCGGGCGATCGCCTGCCAGACCAACGGACCGCGAGCCGCATCGGCCAACAGGTCCCATCGCGCACGCAATGTGCGCAAGATGTCGACCTGCTCCTCGGCCGTCTCCGCCCGGCGGTACGCACCCAGGGCGCGGACCTGCTCCGGCAGCTCGGCTTCGGTAGCCGGTGCCCAGCGCTCGATCGGCTTGTCGGTCAGCCAGCCAAACAGCGCCCGGCGCTCATTGTCCTTCGGCGTCGGCCGGGCCAATCGCAATACGTCGCGCAAGCTCGGGTCGGCGCCGATCGACGCATTTAGCAGCTTTTCAACACTGGCCGAGTTCAGCCAGCGCTGGAAGGCGCGCTGCAGCGAGGCCGACAAGCTCTTACGGCCAAACTGGCCCGAGCGAATCATCTGCAGCAGTGTGCGCAGCACGCGGCCGTTGTCGACCACGCGGTCGAATGCCCGCTGCGCGAGCTGTGGATCGCGCTTCGACAGCATGACCAGCAGGGCGGCCGGCATGTCCTTCATCAGCGCCCGCTCGCGGCTGTAGATCGTCAGCTTGGCCAGGAACGTGTTGTCCTCCAACTCGGCGACCAGCGCGCGCAGCGTGTCCAGTTGGTCCTCGGCGCTGGCGTAAAAGGCGCCGTTGAAGCAGCCCGTGGCAGCCAACTGCGCCAGCGCATGCTTGACCGGCAGCCGGTAGGCCGGCGCTCCTTCCTCGTTGCGCGCGCCTGCGCGCGGCAGCAAACTCTTCAGACTCTGGAACAGGTTCTTGTTGGCCATGTTGGGGCTCCCTTCAGGCAAAAAGCAATCCGACGAAGCGGTACGCCGCAGCGCCGTGCCCACGGCGGGCACTGGGAAGCTCCCGCTTCCCGGGCATCGTTGGTGGATGTACTCCACGCGATCAGTCGGATCACAAACGTTTCAAAGCACTCGACGAGGTGGTGGCCAGAATTCCGGCCCGTGAGTCAACGCAAAGCGGACCGGGCGGGATTTGAACCCACAAAACCTAACGGTCTTTATCCATGTACTCCGAACCGGCAGTCGAGTGTGTAATGCTTGTGGTCGTTAGAACAATTGGTCCGTCCTTTGGTACCGAGCGGCTTGCGCCCCCGTATGTGATCGAAAAAGCACTCGACGAAGTTGTGGCCAGAGCGTTTCCCTGCCAGCCGTTCACGAACGGACGACAGGGTCCGGCCCCACGTTTGTCTCGAAGGGGGCCGGGCGGGAGTCGAACCTGCTTAGCCATGTACTCCAAGCCGGCAGTCGAGTGTGTTTTTGGCAAACCGACGAAGTTGTGATCAGAGACGTTACGACGCTCTACCATTGAGCTGCAGCGCGGCATGTTTTGCAGTGGCGCTGGCGGGACTCGAACCCGCAACCTTCGGCTTGCGAAGCATGTACTCCAAATCGGCAGTCGGTCTGTGTCTTGAATCGTGGCGACGAAGTGTTGGCCAGAGACTCTCCGTAGGGGAATCGCACCCACTTCATGCCACGTTGGCACGCCCGTTCTCCAGGACGGTCATGGACTCCACGCCGGCAGTCGCCACGCGTTTCGCAATTTGCCAAAGTCCAACGAAGTTTTCGCCGAGAAGCTTTTTTTCGGCCGTCCGTGTCAGCAACTTGTGATCACTGATCGTTGACTGACCCCGCACGTCTCCCACGAGACTCCGGCGTCATTCACTAGCCGGTCGCCCGGCATCGCTACCTTAGGACCGTCATGGAATCCCGACTGGCAGTTGGACTTTGTAATCGTTTTGCGGCGACGAGGCATTGGCCAGACCTCATGCTCCACTACCGGAGCGACCTCCGGCGTTTCAGACCGGCGAGCACTATGACGCGCTCCAATGGGCTCCAGCAGGCAGTCGCCGCCTGTTGTTATTTCGCAAGACCCAACGAGGGATTGCCGAGACAGGGCGCCTTTCGGCACACCTTAACAGGGTGATGTAGTCCCGACTGGCAGTTGGGCCATATCAAAGACCGGCTGACGAAGAATTGGTTCAGACCGGGTCATCGTTCTAAGATGGAATCCAAACCCGCAGTCAACAGGTCAAAGACGCCGGTGGGAGTCGAACCCACTTGGAACTATAGACCACCGCCACCATGCTTCGCACGGTGCCGGGCGGTGCCCCAGGCAGTCGCTGTGCCGTCTGGCTCCAGCGTCACTTCAAATGTCCTCGCCAGGAATCGAACCTGGTCCTCGACCTTCGCAGAGTCGCGTGCGAATCCACAACACTCCGAGGACATCTATATAACTGTCACCCATCGAGCGCCCTGTCGAGGAATCGAACCCGGGCACCGACCGACAGGTTGGTCGTGCAGCTTCGGAGGCTGCCATGCTTGTCCGCCACACTCACGGACCATTCACTCAGAGCCGACGACTGGATTCGCACCAGCATCAAGCGCTGCGTTATTGGGACGCTGACAAGACCGCCGCCTTTCTCAGTCGAGCCACGTCGGCATTTGCCATCAAAGCACGAGCGCGAGGAGTCGAACCCCGTCCGCCAGCTTTGGAGACTGGCTGCTCTCCCAGGAGCACACTCGTCCTCACGAAGAGGCCCCGGGCCGGTGAAGGCCCGGAGCCGAACGCATCAATCTTCCAGCTCCACGTTCCAATAGGCCTCACTGATGAACTTGGCCCAACTGGCGATCCGCACTCGGTGGGTCGCATAGAGCGGCTTCCACGTCGGGCGGGCCGGCGGCCGGCGGAGCTTCATGCCAGCCTGCTGCGGCGTGCGGTCGGCCTTGCGCTTGTTGCATGCCACGCACGCCAGCACACAGTTCTCCCAGGTCGAGGTGCCGCCGTGCGACCGCGGAATGACGTGGTCGATCGACAGTTCCTCGGTGCCTGGCTGCACACCGCAATACTGGCACGTGTAGTGGTCACGCTTGAACACATTGCGCCGGCTGAACGCCACGGCCGCGGTCGGCAGCCGGTCGTAGCCAGTCAGCGTAATTACCTCCGGCACGCGCAGCCGGAGCCGAACCGCCTGGATGAACAGCTCCCCCTCGGTCGGGCAAAGCTGCGACCAATCGGCCCAGTCGTACAGCCGGAAGTCTTGCGGGTCGACCACGCGGGCCGACTCGTTCCAGAGCATCGTCAGCGCGCGTTCGACCGTGGCAACGTTGACCGGCTGCCAGTTGCGGTTCAACACCAGCGTCGGGCGTTTCAGAACTTTGGCTACCATGACGTTCTCCAGTTCACGCAAAGGGGTATCTGAGCGGAGTTGAACCGCCACCTTCTGGTTCACAGCCAGACGTGCAGAAACCGCTACACCACGGACACCATAGAGTTGTCAGCGCCCCGACCAGGAGTCGAACCCGGCACCGACGCGGAGCGTTGGTCATCTCTCGTTAGAAGCGAGATGTGATGATCCATTTCACCGTCGAGACCTCAAGCGGAAGGTAGACCAACCTTCGGTCGGTGCCCGATTCGAACCCTCATCCCGACAAGCGGGAGCCGCTTTAGCAAAGCGGTCCGGCCAACCGTATCCGGCTACCTTCCAAAACAATGGACTCACCGGGAATCGAACCGGGCACCGACGCGCAGCGGTGGTCCTTCAGACTGCCAGCCTGACGTCTTCCCTTTGGACCATGAGCCCGTTCTTTTTTCAGTGGACCGAATGGGACTCGAACCCATCGCACCGATCTTGCAAGGATCAGTCGCCTCCGTGGAACATGCCGGCCCGAAAAATCAGAGGTCCGTCCGGGAGTCGAACCCGGCCTTCCTCCTTACCGAGGAGGGGTGCCACCCAAAACACCTACAGACCAAAACTCAAAGTGATCCCCGGATGGAATCGAACCATCGCTTTTCTGGATGTCCCACCAAGCCGCTTACCGCTGGCAGTGTTTTGTCGCACAGTGGTATCGCGCGAGTAGCCGAGGTGGGCGTCGAACCCACAAAATCACGAGGCTCTCGGGCACCGACCTCAGGTTGGTCGCGCCGCTTTGCCTGTTTGCGTACCCG
>Ga0182024_10008788_pt1 | contig 21131 bp, 17 predicted proteins | sample P32metaG_FD_120480 | JGI IMG/M metagenome (GOLD analysis project Ga0182024, IMG submission 120480) | Permafrost microbial communities from Stordalen Mire, Sweden - P3-2 metaG (Illumina Assembly) | ecosystem: Environmental > Terrestrial > Soil > Wetlands > Permafrost | place: Sweden: Stordalen...
CGATACCTCCACCTTGGGTGAGTTAGCGAAAGTCCGCCTCGGTGCCGGGGGAACCTTGGCGACGACTGCGCTTTATCTTTATCAGCCCGCCTTTGATAATAATTACTATACCGACCCCTCTAGCGGATTTATTCACCTCTGTGGCACTGGCTCAGGAGACACGAATCCATACCAATATTCCATTGGTTTCTCAGGCAAAATTATGAATTCGACGCCTTCATTCTCTCAGCTGTTGCTCAATTCTGCCGCCGCCCGATGTACCGATTGGACAGAGTTCTACAATCCCAATATTGGTGGCGGAACTGATTTCTTCTTCTTTGGCTTAACTCAGGACTGCACCGGCACGGGGACCGCGGGTGGTTGCATAGTAGCAATGACCAACAATACTTCGCTCACCACCACAACAATTAACGGCGGTCCGAGCGGGATCGTCGTGGATAATTACAGCACTGCTCCTCAAACACACAGCATTTATTTCACGGCCGAGAAGGCAAATACGGCTTACAAATTGCCACAATAGGGACTAAACAGCTGTCCTCAAACTAAGTGCAGGCGTGCCAGCGTTCGTTTCCCCTGACCCTCCCCTGACTCTGCGTGGTTCGATGTTTTTGCAATCAATTGCACGTCGCCCAGCTGTATCCCAAGCCGAACCCATCTAAATCATTGATAGTAAGTCCGTTACATTTGGTCCTCACTGGAACGCCAATTGCCCATCTCATTTCGATGCTGTGTCTCTGGCCGAGCACAAAAGCGACTCTGTGGGGTGTAGTTGCAATCCTTGCCACGCTAAATCTACCTGTCTCAGCGTGGTCTTCCGCCTCGTCGACGATCGCGGTCCCATCGTCTCGAAAGCCGTTGTCGCAGGCAGAAGAAACATTGCGTGGCGCGCCTTCGCACATCTCCGAGTTTTCTCCGATGTCACCCCTCGCCGTGCCCAAATGCGGAGTAGTTCATCCACCCGATCCTCTCTTGACCCCTGATCCGCTCCTCCATGTTCAAAACGACGACCTCAACGTCCAAGTAAGTTTTATCGTCGGCATCGATGGACATGTACACAGCGCCTTCGTCCTCGACAGCGACCGGCCTGACGAGAACATTGTCGTGCTCAGGGCCATTGGCCACTGGCGCTATCGTCCGGCTCTGTGCAATGGCGTTCCCACCGACGCCGAAGCTTTGATAAGATTTACCATCCGCTGAGCTGGTAATTCTCTAGAATATCGGGATGAGGCTGTCGTGAAACAGGACTATAGAAATCCGCCCGCTCCCGGCGAAAATCCAGATGAACGACTCTCGAAAAGCAATGACATCGAAGATTTTTTTCAGAAGATGTCAGGCAACTTTCGCTGGCCCAAGCCAGACGCCGAGTCCGTAGCCGCGGCGGTTGAGGCAGTCCACCGCATGTCGAGCGAAGCGCTTCCCAACGCGCCCGCCGCAAACCCTGCCGAAGGAACTGAAAACAACTGCCTGGCTTGTGGCGGCGTTCTGCCTGCAGTCGGGCGTTTTTGTGTTTGGTGCGGCGTTGCAGCAAAGGGAGCGAGCGAAGGTCCTCTGCAACAGCGAAACGCTTTAGAACAACATCACGTCCACCACCACTACCACCACTTGGTTCCTGGCGCGGGATCATCCTCTTCTCCCGCCTCCGCCGACCTTCAACCTGCCGCGGCTCGCGGTCGTGCGGCCGGCCCAGTATCCACGATGGCGGGTGGTCGGGCTGAAGTCGCCGCCCGTCAGGTTGTGCAAGATTGGGCGCAGGCTTGTAACACAAAACACATCGATGATTTGCTGGAGTTATACTCCGCGGACGCGACCGTGATCCGTTCCAGCGTCCCGCCTGTTCGCAGCCTGTCTGCCATTCGTGCCTTCCTCATCTCGCTGCTCGAAGCTGGCTTGGGCGACGTGGAGATGGAATCCTTGCGTCTCGAAGTTATGGGCGATATTGCTCTCGACCTCGGACGCTGCAAAATGCTTGTTCCCGTTGCCATGGGAAAACGCCGCGAAGAGCGCGGAAAATACCTGGTTGTCTTGGTGCGCCAGCCCGCCGGTACTTGGAAAATCCTCGCCGATAGCTGGTCAACGGATTTGTCCGTCAACGCTCCGCCCTCTGAAAGTGCTGCGCGCAACTCCAGCGATCCTCTTCGGCCAATACCACCTGCCGGTAGACCGCGCTAATCGTGCACGGGCACGTGCAGTCTTTGTCCCTTGAGCTATGGCCATTAAACTCCACCGCATTCGGGCATGCGTCTTCGACGCCTACGGTACATTGTTCGACGTCAACAGCGCCGCACACGCTTGCCGCGATTCGCTGGGAGAAAATTGTGAGCGTCTCGCCGAGTTGTGGCGCTTCAAGCAGTTGCAGTACACATTGCTCCGCAGTCTGACCGGTAATCACGCTGATTTTTGGCAGATCACGGGCGACGCCCTCGATTTCGCACTCGCGACTTTCCGGATCGATGACTCGGCCCTGCGCTCGAAACTGATGAGCCTTTACATGGTCCCGGTCGTTTATCCAGAGGTCTATGCCTCTATGACTCGACTCAAGGCGGCGGGGATGAAACTTGCCATCTTGTCCAACGGATCGCCCGAAATGCTCGCTTCGGCCGCCCGCAATGCAAACATCGCCGATATCCTCGATGCGACGCTCTCAGTGGAAGAGGTTAAGGTCTACAAACCCCATCCTTCCGTCTACGCGCTGGTTTGTGCCCGTCTGAATGCGGAGGCGAACGAAGTCTGTTTTGTATCTTCCAACGGATGGGATGCCTACTCCGCAAAGGCCTTTGGTTTTAAAGTTCTGTGGTGTAACCGCCTTAATCAAGAACCAGAGCGCATCCCGGAAACCCCCGACGCACAGATTGCCACTCTCGCCGACCTGCCAAATATTGTGTTGGCCTAATCGACCTTCGTTAGAGATTTCCTACCTCATTTCGGAGTTAGCCAACCGGCGAACAGTGTTTCCCCAAGGGTAACCTCGTACATGTTACCTCCCCAATGTAGGTATTTGCCCGAAGCCGAAAGCTGTTGCCGTGACAGAGGTAACTTGTGGTTGCCCCTGACCCGCAATACATTCAGCATCATGGACCTACGTGCGCTCGTGGTGAGTCCCGATCTGGACGCAGCGGCTCTGCTGCGGCTCATCCTGTCCGAGCTAGGCATCGCGACCGAGCACGTTGTCACAGTTAAGCAAGGATTGGAGCGCCTCGAAACTCAACGCTTCGAAGTCTTTGTTCTCGACTATCACTCCGACCTGGATTCGCAGGAATTCTTAACCAGATTAAGGCAATCCTCTAAAAACCGCGCCAGCTTGCTGATCGCTGTCGTTGACAGCGACTTCAACTCTCGTCCGCTGTTTGCACTGGGCGCAAATTTCATCCTTTATCGCCCGCTATCCTCGGAGCGCACCCGTACCAGCTTGCGTGCTGCTCGCGGTTTAATCCGGCGCGAGCGTCGTCGCGCTCAGCGCATTCGGGTTACGTCGACCGTACACGTTGCGTATCCCGGAGCTCCAGAGCTCGACGCCAGTCTTCAGGACCTCAGTGCTGAAGGAACTTCGCTGACAACTCCCGATCCTCTTCCGCCCGGTTGCAAGGTTTATTTCGAATTCTCGCTTCCGGGCCAGGAACAATTGGTCCGTTTATCCGGTGAAGTCGCGTGGCAGGACGCGAACGGTCGCAGCGGTATTCGCTTCCTGGATGTCCCGCAAGCTTCGCGGCGGCTCATGCAGACGTGGTTGCAGCAAAAAGCGTCCGCGCATCAAACCACCTCGGCCCCAAAATCCGAAGCGACGCAAGCGTTCGCAACTCCGCCTCGTCCCGATCGAGAGGTGTCGCGCGAACTTAGACCCGAGCCAAAAGAAAAGCGACTCATCTCGAATGCGGGAAATCGCCGTAATGAACACCGTTTCGACTGCAAGTTGGGAGCAGAGGTCTACCGTCTGGGAAGTAAGGTTCCCCATCGCTGCATTTTGTCCGACATCAGCGAAAACGGCTGCTACGTCGAAATGCCCACCCCACTTACCGGGCATTCGAGTATCGAAATAGTTGTGCGCACCGCGGAAACAAAGGTCAGATTTACCGGTCAAGTGCTGAATACACACCCGGGTTTCGGCATGGGAGTGCGCTTCATGTTCCGCGACTCGGTCGAGCGCGAAGATGTTCTACGCTTACTTGCGAGCCTTTCCGCTGGTCCCAGCCTGGACGAACTGCCTCAGTAACCCGATCTTCCAAATTCTCTAAAGGGAAAGTTGCGGCTCACTATTCCTGCCACTCTTTGCAACCCAATCGCGTTCGCCTCATCTGATGTAGTTGAGCTTGGCATTCGCAAGCGGGGAAGTGCTACTTTTGAAGGTGCATACTGAGCCTGAGCTCTGCTTTGCTTCGAGTAAATCCATGCGGACTGCAAAAATACACCGGCTTGCCGGAAAATGTCTGGAGAGCTGCCGATGAAATCGGAGTGTGTGCCTTACCAGCAAATTCCGCATACCACCAAGCTTTTTCTGGATTATCTTTCCTACACATCCTCTGTTCGCGAATTTTATCCACGCTCACCGATTTTTTCAGAATGGTTTAAAGACGAAGCCCAGCGTGTCAAGTACGACTCCGCGCGCCGCGGTAAAGTCGTCGAAATTCTGGAGCGGCAGAATCGCGGTTGGGGAGCCTCCGCAAAGACACAGGCAAATATCGAGCGCCTTAAAAATGGTGCGGTAGCCGCCGTTACGGGGCAGCAGGTCGGTCTCTTCGGCGGTCCTCTATTTTCGATCTTTAAGGCTTTGACCGCCGTGAAGTTGGCGGAACAGGCGAGCGCAGCAGGAGTGGACTGCGTTCCGATCTTCTGGCTGGCGACCGAGGATCACGATCTCGCCGAGATTAACCATGTTGTCCTCGCGTCCGAAGATGAGTTAACTCGATTTGAGGCAGCAACTCATGGCGGCATCGACGCTCCCGTCGGAGCCATTAAGTTTGGGCCGGAGATCAATCCTGTGGTCGAGCATGCCGCCGCCCTGCTCGGGAATTCCGAAGTCTCGACCTGGTTGCGCGACGCATATCGTCCGGGCGAAAGCTTCGGCAGCGCGTTCGCATTGTTGTTTACTAGGTTGTTCGCAGATTTTGGGGTTATCCTTCTGGATCCTGCCGACAAGGATTTTCATGATCTCGCCAAACCCTTGTTTCTCTCTGCGATCGAGAATGCCACGGATATTGACGAGGCGCTCCTGCAGCGAGGCAAGGCGCTGGCAGCAGCGGGATACCACCAGCAAGTCAAAGTAACTTCAGCAACGACTCTTTTATTTGAAATCAAGAATGGTGCCCGCACCGTGGTGCGGCGAAAAAGTAATGGCGTTGACAGTCGCGACTTCGTGGTGGGAGATGAAAGGATCTCGGGAAGGGAACTCGTCGAGAGAATCGACAAGGCTCCGGAAAATTTCAATCCCAATGCGCTTTTTCGCCCGGTAGTGCAGGATTATTTATTACCTACACTCGTCTACACCGGCGGAGCCGCTGAAATCGCTTACTTCGCACAGGCCGCTGTCGTGTATGAGAAGCTGCTGGGACGGGTCACGCCGATTCTGCCACGGTTTTCGGCAACTCTGCTCGAGCCTAAGCCAGCGCGCATCTTGACTCGTTATAAGTTGGGACTGGCAGACGTCCTGCGCGGCCCTGCGGAAGTTCGAGAAACAATTGCCGCTCGCACTCTGCCGGCCGATTTGCAGGCCCGATTTGCTGAGGCGTATGCCGGAGTAGAGAAGTCAATGGCCTCGGTCCGCGAATCGATTGCCAAACTCGACTCAACTCTCATCGCTGCGGCAGATCGAGCGCGCACAAGAATGTGGTATCAGATAAACCAGTTGCATCGAAGAGCGTCTCGCGCAGAGTTGCTCCGAAACGAAGTCATCGCCCGTCATGCCGATACGCTGAGCCATTTCTTGTATCCCAATCGAGCACTGCAGGAGCGCGAAGTCGCGGGCATAAGTTTTGTAGCGCGCTACGGGCCGCAATTGCTCGCCGATTTGTATCGGCAAATTAATCCCGATTGTCATGACCACAAGGTGATTGAGGTCTGATTCTCGCGCTGGCCGGGCCATTGGTCAGTAAGGCGCTTGCCGCTCTCCACATTCGTACGTAGCGCCTTCTCGATTGCGCCTCTTTCCAGCATCGCGTAGCATTTAAGCAAGTATGGCGACATCTACAGCTACGGTTAGCCGCCCGCCCAAGTTGGTCTTTGGAGAGATTTTTAGCTTCGCCTACGACACCTTTTGCACCAACAAGGTGCGCTTCTCTCTCACCGCCTTAGGAATGGTCATTGGCACCGCTTCGCTCATTCTGGTGGTCACTATCGGAATGACAGGCAAGCAGTACGTCATAGACCAGATTCAGTCGATCGGCGCCAACATGATCGATGCTGAGTATCAGGGTGGAGGCGAGCAGACTAATCCAGATCGCCTGACGGTTGATGACATGTACGCCGTTCAGCAACGTGTCGGGGGAATCGTTGCCGCTTCTCCCGTCGTTCCGCTGGATAACCGGATTCCAATCGGATATGGCAAAGAACGTGACGTTCGCATCCTCGGGGTTCTTCCCGAATATCGCTCGGTGCGCAATCTGGTGGTTATCTCGGGAAGATTTTTCGACGCGGAGGACGAACAGTCGCGCAATAAAGTCGGCGTAGTCCAGCAGAAACTTGCCGAACAGCTCTACGGATCTGTCGACAAGGCAATAGGCAAGGTGGTCAAGCTGAGCGGACTGCCCTTCACTATCATTGGAACTTTCCGGGAACGCGTTGACACCTTCGGTCAGTCGGAAGTGACCGACAGCTCGATGTTGATTCCTTACAGCGTGAGCCGATATTTCACGAATACGCCGTATGTGCAGCAGCTTTATTTCTCAGCCGCTGACCCCTCGATGGTGGTTCCTGTAACCGATCAAATTCGGCAAGTGATCCGCTCCCGCCACCGGGCAGAATCCAATTATGTGGTTCAGAATCTCACTGCATTGCTCAGCGTGGCCGACCGCACCGCCAACGCTTTAACGCTAGTCTTGTTTCTGATTGCGGCAGTGACCTTGCTGGTGGGGGGCATCGGCATCATGAATATCATGCTGGCGACCGTCACTTCCCGGATTCACGAAATTGGCATTCGGAAAGCGATTGGCGCGACGAACGCCGAAATTCGCTTTCAGTTTCTCTCGGAGGCGATCCTGATTTCTCTGATCGGGGGCGCAGGCGGGGTCGTAATCGGATTAGCCGTGCCCTTCTCGGTGCGCTTCCTCACCGATTATCGCGTCCCCATCTCCGGACTGTCTGCGATCGTGGCCATCATCGTCTCCGCCATGGTGGGCATTTTATTCGGAACGGTGCCAGCCGCGCGTGCTGCTCAAATGGATCCGGTCGAGAGTTTGCGCTACGAGTGATGCGCCCAATCCAGCGGAACCACCCCGCTGATTGTCCAACCTATACGCCACAGCTTAGTGCCTTCACTCCCAGGAACCGCGCCGCCCCGCCTAACTCTTCTTCGATACGCAACAATTGGTTGTACTTCGCAATTCTGTCGGTGCGGGAGGCGGAGCCTGTCTTGATTTGTCCTGCGCCCGTTGCTACTGCCAGGTCTGCAATGAACGTATCTTCGCTTTCGCCGGAACGGTGAGAGATGACAGACGTATAACCATTGCGGCGAGCGAGGTCGATGGCGTCTAAGGTTTCACTTACTGTTCCGATCTGGTTTAGCTTGATCAGAATTGAATTACCAATTCCGCTCTCAATCCCTTTTGCAAAGATCTCAATATTGGTTACAAAGATGTCGTCGCCTACCAGTTGAATCTTGTCCCCAAGTTCTTTCGTCAATATCGCCCAGCCTTCCCAATCATTCTCGGCCAGGCCATCTTCAAGCGACACGATGGGATAATCCTTCACCCATTTTGACCAGTACCTCACCATGTCTTCCGAACTTTTAGCCGACTTGTCCGATTTTTTGAAGACATATTTCCCATCCTGAAAAAACTCGCTGGCCGCTGGATCGAGCGCAATGGCAATCTCCTCGCCCGGTTTATAGCCCGCCTGTTGAATCGCTTCGAGCACGACTTCGATAGCTTCCACGTTCGACTTTACCGATGGCGCAAAGCCTCCCTCATCGCCGACGGCGGTGTTGTAGCCGCGCTTTTTCAGCACACCCTTCAACGTGTGGAAGACTTCCACGCCCCAGCGCAGCGCTTCAGAAAATGAAGGAGCCCCCACCGGCATCACCATGAATTCCTGAAAGTCAACGTTGTTGTCGGCGTGTGCGCCTCCATTAAGGATGTTCATCATTGGCAGGGGCAAGATGTTCGCCGCTGCGCCTCCGAGATAACGATAGAGCGGCAGGTCGCAGGCATTGGCGCAGGCCCTCGCCGCAGCCATGGAAACCGCCAGGATCGCATTTGCGCCCAATCGTCCCTTGTTGGGTGAGCCATCGACGTCGATCAATCGGGCATCGAGCGTGCGCTGATCGGCCGCGTCAATTCCGCTGAGCGCTTCGGCAATCTCGCCATTAACGTTGGCAACCGCATGCAGAACGCCCTTGCCGAGGTAGATCGTCTTATCGCCATCGCGGAGTTCAACGGCTTCATGTTTGCCTGTAGACGCGCCACTCGGCACGATGGCCCGGGCGCTGGCACCGCCCTCGAGACAAACTTCGGCTTCAACCGTAGGATTGCCGCGCGAGTCGAGAACTTGCCGTCCGTGAATATCAGCGATGCTAGTAAGAGGCATAAGTGCGTCCTTTTCTTCTTTAATAGTTATAAATATCAGTAGAGACGCGACTTGTCGCGCGTTATCGAGTGCGTTACCCGTGAAGCGGAATTATATCGAACTCGACCAAAAAACCGGCTTGCGCGGTCGCCGTGTCGCCTCGCTTATTGACCTTTTAATTCGATATGACTTAGAGTCGAAGCCGAAATGAAAAATAAAACTGACACTCTGGAGATTGGTTCGCAAGCGCCAAATTTCTCGCTCGACGCTGCGAATCGCGATGGCACATTCACTTTGGAAGACCTGCTGGCGCAAGGCACACTGATTCTTGAATTTCTGCGCGGTACCTGGTGACCCAACTGCGTCAAGCGCATGACTCAGTTCGAGTCACGTAAGGCGGAAATTGAAGCCGCCGGGGGACACGTAGCCTTCATCGCCGCTGAAAAGCGAAACGGGGTTTGGAATCCGGAAAAGTTTCTCAAAAAGCGCCCCATCTCTAGCGTTTTCTTGCTCGATGAAGACCGCGTCGTCACCAAGGCGTGTGGACTTCACCACGCGCTTGCCACTGACGCCTTGAATATCGCGCATCCCGCAACTCTTATTATCGATCGCAACGGTTGGGTGCGTTATATCTATCGCGGAGATAATCAGAACGATCGCGCTCCGCTCAACGAGGTACTGGTAGCGTTGCAATTGTTAGGAAATAAATCGAACTGAAAATGCCTGCAAAGCGCACCGGGAAATCAGCCGCCGACTGCGAGTAGATCTTCTTCCGCCAACAATTCCAGATCAATCCATCCTTCGGTTGGCAAGGCATCAACGGGCAAATGATTTTGCCAGAGACTGAATCGGAGCCGCACCCGGGCAGTCAGCAAGTCGGAGCCCTTCGGCCCGTGCAATTTATCAAGTTCGACTGGGGCTGCAAGCAACAAAGTCAGGGGCACTCGGAATTCAAAATTGCGGTCAAGTACGGCTCGCGCAGAATCAGATAAATCGTCAAGGACCTTGTCGCCTTGCGAGATTTGCCACGAAGTTATGCGGCTATTACTCACTGCTGCGTCCAACCGCAATTCGCGCCTCGGCTTTGAACCGCTCTTGGCCCAGGATTCAAGATTCACTACCACGTCGAAGGGTTCCTCTGGAACTTTGCCGGCAAAATCCAGCCTGCCGTAGACATACTCCTTGTCGATTCCGGCGAATACTTCATCCATCAAAAATTGCTTGCCATGCATCGCTCCCGAACGTCCGTCTGCCGTGTAGCGGGCCGCTCCCATCCACTCGAAGTAGCGCACCATATCGCCTGAAATTCCAGGATGGATGTAAGCGCTTTGCGGCGTGAACAAAGGCCGCGTCACTCCAGCGATGATGGGCTGGGCGAGGTAATCGGGCGGAGTGCCGCCTAATGCCTGGTAAACATTTGAGAGGTGCTTGCGGTAAAGTTCGTCAAAGTCACGATCATTCGCGGAGTGATGTTCCGGCCCGTACCACCAGTTCCAGTCACTGCCCTCGGCAATCAGAATCTCTTCGTAGGCGAGCTGGCGCTGTTTCTCGGTCGCTCCCGGCGATGCCTGCTCATAAAAATTGCGAGCGTGGTAAAGATAATCCCAAGCTTTGTTATCCTCGGGCGCTCCGATCCAAACGTTAAAGTTGGCATTGATCCAGGAGCCCGGAACCAGCGACTTCAATGGCGCCGGATTTTTGTGGCGCGCCACCGCCTCAGAAACGGTTACGGCCTCCATAGCGGGATCATTCTGCAGCGCGTCATAAAATCTGCGCAGGAACTCGCGGCCGGATTGCGGATAATATTCCCAGGCATTTTCGCCATCCAGAATAATTGGAACCACGGCGTCTCGACCCTTGGCAATGATCGATTGCGCTGAGTCTTTAATCTTATGGACGAGGTTATTCGCAGCGTCCTGCGGCGGCATTCCCGAGTACACGAAGCCAATCAGATCAGAGAGGGTGTGATCGCGGAAGATCAGGTTCATCTCCGAGTTCGCGCTCTCGTAGCGATAGACGCTATAGAGGGCGTGCGCCAGATTCGAGGGCAAGTTGCCAAAACTGTCTCGCGAAAAATTTATCCCCAGGCTTCGCCCCAAAACGCCTTCGTCTGTGGCCATCCACGTCACTCCGAGCTGATGGGCAATCGCAATAGCTTCTTCGGAAACGCTGCCTTCCGATGGCCAAACTCCATGAGGCCGAACTCCAAAAACCGTTTCGTGGAGCTGGATTCCGCGCTGCAACTGTTCGCGAGCGTCTTCGGGATGGCGATAGCGATTCTGCGGCAAAGGCAACCCCGGCGTCGAAACGGCTCCCATATTCGTGTCGCACAGCAGCGGCAAAATCGGATGATAAAAAGGCGAAGTGGATATTTCGATCGAGCCCTTTTTGGCGGCCTCGGCATGCACCGGAAGCACGCGGCCTAGAAGTTCGCGTTCGCGCGCCATCACAAAACGCTGGTCTTCGACTGTGTAGTTGCGGCCTTTGCGAATCAGTTCCGCTATATCTTTTTCTGCCAGAAAATATTCGTCAAACCACCCGATCTGCGAAAGCACCTGCAGGTCAGTGAAATCCTGAGTTTGAAAATGTTTCTCCGCTCGCTCCGGCGAATCTCCCATGCCATGAAATTTCTCCCACAGCTCGCGATACCGCGGATAGCGTCCGATCACATTCACCGGATTCGCCTGAAATAAATACTGCAAGGCAAAGCGCCGTTCCTGTTGCGATAGATCTTTCGCGGCCCTGCTCGCCACCTGCAAAAAAGGATCCTGAGCTTCGCCTGAAACATAATCCTGAATCTGGTTGACCAGGGATGGAACCAGGTTGAAAGTCTGATGCACATTGGGAAACTCATCGAGCAGCTTCACCATGCCGTAGTAGTCCTTCAACGCGTGAAGTCGCGTCCAGGGCAGGCGATATTGCCCCGTCACCAGGTCCTTGTAGAAAGGCTGGTGCTGATTCCAGAGAATGACAACGCGCAATTTTGCCATGAAATTAAATAGTTCAATTACTACATCGGCGATTCGTCAGTTTAATTCATTGCGCAATTTCCGTGGGCCAACTTTCGTTGGAGCGCCGGGCGTCCCCGCCCGGCATTACCTCGGCACCATGGCAATACCTTGGCATTACAATGATCTGCTCATGGAAAAGATTCGCGTTCTGATTATTTTGATTCTTGCCTGCACGTTCTCCGCGGCTGAGCAAAAGGCCGACCTCTCTAGTGCCGCACATACGGCTCTGGCAAGGGTTTCCGGTCAGCTCCGCATGCCAGGACTCGAGCAATCCGTCAGCGTTTTACGAGATCGATGGGGAGTGGCTCACGTCTATGCGCAGACGCAGCACGATTTATTTTTCGCGCAAGGCGTAGTTGCCGCTCAGGATCGATTGTTCCAGATGGAACTCTGGAAACGTGCCGGACAAGGCCGCCTCGCCGAAATTCTCGGGCCATCCGCCTTAGCGCGAGATGTCAATGCCCGCGCCTTGCGCTATCGCGGCGACATGACCGCAGAATATGAAAGTTACTCGCCTGACGCGCGAGCGATTCTTACCGCCTTCACCGATGGCATCAACGCCTACGTAAACAGCCTGACTGCTCCAGGAGGCCCGGGCTTGCCCGTCGAGTTTCAAATCGCAGGCTTCTCCCCCGACACGTGGCATCCCGAAGATTGTCTGAACCGCATGGCCGCATTTTCCATGACCGGCAATGCGTTCAGTGAGCTGGAACATGCTCAGGCTCTCGCAGAACTAGGGCCGCAAACCGCCGCGAAACTTTTCGACTTCGATCCCGCGGTCAAGTTCGACCCCGATCTCCGACTCGATCTCGCTGGCCTCTCTCCCGAACTTCTGCAAAATGTTGTGGGCAGCGATCATCGCATCGAGTTTCCCACTCGTGCATTGCAAGAGAGCAATAACTGGACTATCTCCGGAGCATTAACCGCCAGCGGAAAGCCATTATTAGCCAATGATCCGCACCGCGTCATCGCGCTGCCGTCATTGCGTTACATGATTCATCTGGTTGCCCCAGGATGGAACGTCATCGGTGCAGGCGAGCCCGGGCTGCCTGGAGTCGCCCTCGGCCACAATGAACACATTGCTTGGGGCTTCACCATTTTTGGACTCGACCAGCAAGACCTTTATGTTGAGGAATTAAATCCGGCCAACCCGCTTGAGTACAAAACGGAAGACGGCTGGAAAAAGATGGAAGTGCTTAAAGAGAAATTCTTAATCAAAGGTTCAGCGGCGGCTGATGTCGAATTGAAATTTACAAGGCACGGCCCTGTCTTGTGGAATGACGGCAAACGCGCGCTCGCTTTGAGATGGGTTGGAAGTGAGGCCGGGACGGCCGGGTACCTGGCATCGTTGGCTGTTGATCGCGCCGAGAATTGGAGGCAGTTCGAATCGGCGGTAGCGCGATGGAAAGTTCCCTCCGAAAATATTGTGTATGCCGACGATGCTGGCAACATCGGTGAGCACTCCGTCGGACTCGCGCCGAGGCGCAACTGGACCGGCCTTTTGCCAGTCCCCGGAAGCGGCAACTACAACTGGAAAGGATTTATTCCGGCTTCGGAGCTGCCGCACTTCTTCAATCCGAAGGAAGGCTTTGTAGCGACGGCGAATCACAAGATGATTCCAGACAATTATGCGTACAAGGTCGGTTACGAGTGGGCGCCGCCTTACCGTGTTTCGCGTATCAAGTCGGTGATCGAGAGCTCCAAACAGGAGCGTCGGAAGTTGACGGTTGCTGACATGGAGTCACTGCAAAACGATGTCATGTCGATTCCAGCGCTTGATTTTCAGAAGCTGGTTCGCTCCACAACACTCAAAGACGATGTTGCGCTATCGAGCTTTCTGCGATGGGACGGCCGGCTTACCCGCGAATCGTCGGATGCTGCGCTCTTTGAAGTGTGGAACCAGCAGATCCGGCTCGCGCTCGGGAAATTGTTTGCGAAAGAGTATGAAAGCCATCTTCAAAATCTTGGCGGACGGTATGACGACCTGCCGCCCGACAGCGTTTTGCGCATGCTCACGCATCCCGAAAAAGATTTTTTTGGAAACGATGCGATTTCAGGTCGCGACCGCTTCTTTGCGGAAACGCTCCAATCCGCACGTTCGGAGCTTGAGAAACTTATGGGCGCGGATATGTCGCACTGGTCTTGGGGCAAGTTACACACTGTAAATTTTCGCCATGGGCTCGAGCAGCAGCCAGGCGCGAAAAATTTGTTCGATTTGGGCCCGCTCGCGCGTCCGGGCGATGAATATTCGGTGAATGCCACCGGCATGTCTGGGGACTCATGGGAACAAGGTTCCGGCGCCAGTTATCGCGAAATTTTGGATACGAATGATTGGGATCAGTCGGTCGCGGTCAATACGCCCGGCCAGAGCGGCCAGCCTGGCAGCGCCCACTATTCAGACCTGCTGTCACTATGGGACACTGGCGAATACTTCCCGCTTGCCTACTCAACAAAAGCCGTCGAGGCCGCGACCCAAGATCGCCTTACGCTCCTCCCTTGAAACATTCGTGAGGATGTACACCGCCGATCGCAATGCTGAGGAGGGATCAATGGAGCGGGAGACCGGGATCGAACCGGCGACATCCAGCTTGGGAAGCTGGCGTTCTACCGCTGAACTACTCCCGCTCAACTTGGTTAGACTACCATCGCCTCCAGCGCAAGACAACGATCACATAGACAATGATCGCATCTCATACCACATGAACTCTTTGGTATTCTAAGCGCGATCACGCATCCATAGGGCAGCCATCTAATAACAGACATCTGAAGAGCAGTCAGTTAGAAATCTGCGATCCGATGCGGCTCCCATGCGTTCGTGAGTTGGAGAAAAAGTGCGAGACAAATTTACTGTTGGATTGATCCAGATGTCATGCGGTTCTGAACCGGCAGACAATCTGGCTAGAGCGCTCAATGGCGTAGCAGAGGCCGCGCGCAAAGGCGCCGACGTAGTGTGCCTGCCCGAACTCTTTCAAACGCAATATTTTTGTCAGCGTGAAGATGCTGCTCTCTTTGATCTGGCGGAGCCGATTCCCGGCGAGGTTACGACAAAGCTGGCTGCTGCGGCGCTTAAAAATAAAATTGTGCTGATCGCTTCGCTATTCGAAAAGCGCGCCCCTGGCCTTTATCACAACACGGCCGCAATATTTAATTCGGATGGGGTGCTCGCCGGCATTTACCGCAAAATGCATATTCCAGACGATCCCCTTTACTACGAGAAGTTTTATTTCACACCGGGCGACCTTGGGTTCAAGGCTTTCGACACCTCCGCCGGAAAACTCGGCACACTTGTGTGCTGGGATCAGTGGTATCCGGAGGGCGCACGCCTGACCGCCCTGCAAGGAGCGAGTATTTTGTTTTACCCCACGGCCATCGGCTGGCACCCCGACGAGAAAGCTGAGTTCGGTGCGTCCCAACACGATGCCTGGCGCACCATTCAGCGGGCGCACGCGATTGCGAATGGCGTTTATGTCGGTGTGGTAAATCGTGTCGGATATGAGACCGGCAATATTCGAGGCAAGTCCGCGCCCGGAAAGGGCCTTGAGTTTTGGGGAGGCTCGTTTTTCTGCGACCCATTCGGCCGCGTGCTGGCCGAAGCTTCGCACGACAAAGAAGAAATTCTGCTGGGCGAAGTCGACCTGCATCACCTCGAAGATGTCCGCCGCAATTGGCCCTTCCTTCGCGATCGCCGCATCGACAGCTATGCTCCCATCACTAGCCGCATGCTTGACGGAAAATAAGCGGACGAAGATACCAAGAAGAGATACGAAGAAGAAAAAATGAGCAGAGTTTAATGGCAAAACGATCCAGGACGCGCGACGAGCTTTCGCCCGTGGCGCAGGGATACCGCATGCCTGCCGAGTGGGAGCCGCACGAATCCACGTGGCTCGCCTGGCCGCATTTTCGAGGCGACTGGCCCGGAAAATTCGAACCAATCCCCTGGGTCTATGCGGAAATCGTCCGCAACCTGGCGCGGTACGAGCGCGTAGACCTGATCGTCAATGATGCGAATTCTGAAAAGCGCGCACGCGCGATGCTCGAAAAGGCCAATGCGCTTTCTGATAACCTCCGTTTTCACCGCTGGCGAACAGATCGCGTCTGGACCCGCGATTCAGGCTGTATCTTTCTAACGAGCCCGGACAATCCTACCGGCGAGGATTTACTCGCTCTGCATCTTCAGTTCAACGCCTGGGCCAAGTATCCGAACTTCACGCACGACGAAAAGTTGGGCGAGCGCATGGCAAGCACGGCCGAAGCTCGCGTAGTGCATCCATACAGTGGAACGCAACGCGTCGTGCTCGAAGGCGGATCGATCGACGTGAACGGCCGCGGCACTTTGCTCACTACCGAGGAGTGTTTGCTCTCCACTACTCAGCAGCGCAATCCGTCGATGGACCGTGCAGCCTATGAGCAGTTGTTCGCGGACTATTTTGGTGCCCAGTCCGTCATCTGGCTCGATTGTGGCATCGCTGGCGATGACACGCACGGCCACGTCGACGACATCACGCGCTTCGTCGCGTCCAATACTGTGATCACGATGGTCGAGCAAAATGAACGCAGCGAAAATTATGTGCCGCTGCGTGCCAACTTGGGCCGGTTGAGAAACGCTCGCACCTCCGACGGACAGAAGCTTGAGATCGTCGAGATCCCGATGCCGCGCCCGGTGTTGTTTGAAGATCGGCAGTTGCCCGCCAGCTACGCCAATTTTTACATCGCGAATGGGGCGTTGCTGGTCCCGGTATTCAACGATCCCAATGATCGCATCGCCCTTAACACGCTTGCAGAACTCTTTCCCACGCGAGAGATAGTGCCGATATACGCCGGCGATTTAATCTGGGGATTTGGCGCACTCCACTGCATGACCCAGCAGCAGCCGCGAAAATAATCATTTGCTAAATGGAGCGCCGGGCGTCCCCGCGCGGCCCACCTGCATTGGACGGGCGAGACGCCCGTCACTCCACCACCCGATCGTTTACACTTCTACTCGTGAACGCCGAGATCATCGCGGTCGGGTCAGAGTTGCTGACTCCGCATCGTCAGGACACCAACTCGCTTTACCTCACCGAAAAACTGAATGAACTGGGTATCGAAGTGCGCTTCAAGTGCATTGTGGGCGACGATGCTCAAGGACTCACTGCAAGCGCAAAACTGGCGATGCGCCGCTCCGACATTATTATTTTCACGGGCGGACTCGGTCCCACTGAAGACGACCTCACCCGCGAATCGGTGGCCGAAGCTCTCGGTTTGAAACTGCAACGCGATCCCGCACTTATTGCGCAGCTTGAAGATCGGTTCGCCAAGCGCGGCATCAAGATTTCGCCCAATAATTTCAAACAGGCAGACGTCTTGACCAGCGCCGCGATTCTGCCGAATCCCGTGGGCACCGCTCCCGGGCAATGGATCGCCGGTAAATACGATGGTCGAGACCGAATTCTCGTGCTCTTGCCCGGTCCTCCGCACGAACTCAAAGCCCTGTTCGAAGCGGAATGCGTCTCCCGTTTGCGTGCCCGAATTCCCGTCCAGCACATCGCTACGCGCACCTTGAAAATGGCGATGATGCCGGAATCGCAAGTCGACGCTCGCGCAGCGCCAATTTATAAAACATACTCTGACGTGGAAACGACGATCCTGGCGGGCGCGGGCGAGATTCAACTCCACATGCGTTGTCGCAAGGATTCCAAGGCTGAGGCCGAGGCTCGAGTGGAGGAACTCACGGAAAAGATCGAAGACGAACTCGGCGACGCGATTTTCTCGCGCAAAGGCGAAAGCATCGAGCAGATCGTAAGCTACCTTTTGCAGATGCGAAACATGACTCTGGCTGTCGCTGAGTCATGCACCGGTGGCCTGCTGGCGGAACGCATCACCTCGATCGGCGGCAGTTCGCGTTACTTTCTTGGCGGAGCAGTGGTCTATTCGAATGCCCTGAAAACGCAATTTGCGAACGTTCCAAAGTCGATGATCAATCAGCATGGAGCGGTCAGCCGCGAAGTGGCGGCGGCAATGGCGGAAGGCATTCGCAAGCGCTGCGTGTCGAGTTATGGAGTCGGTATTACGGGAGTCGCCGGACCAAGCGGCGGGACCGACCAGAAACCGGTTGGCCTGGTCTACGTCGCTCTTGCAGGAGAAGAAGGCACGCAGGTGGTGGAGCGAAATTTTCTTGGCGATCGCAAACGCATCCGCCAGTTTGCAACCGAGCAGGCGCTGGAGATGGTTCGCCGGGCGTTGCTATAACAACGGTGCTGGGAGTGATGCGAATATTCATCGGCATCGATCTTGATCCGGAGGTGCGAGCCCGGATCGCCCGTTTCATCGAAGGAGCGCAAGGCTTCGCGCCCGATGCCCGATGGGTGCGTCCGGAGTCGCTGCACATCACATTGAAATTCATCGGCGAACAGGCGCCGGAGCGCGTTGCGGCCATCGCCGAGAGGTTGCATGGAGAAAGCGTGGCGAGTGAAGAATTCGAGATCCACATCTCAGGGTATGGATTTTTCCCGACGGCGAAGGCTCCGCGAGTATTCTGGGTCGGAATAAATGCAGAGCCGCAGCTATCAGAACTCGCGAAGAACATTGATGCAGCTGTCGCCGAACTTGGCTTTCCGCGCGAAGACCGGCCGTACAGCCCGCATTTGACTTTAGCGCGCGGCGGCGCAGGAAGAAAATCAGGCTCTCCGAAATGGCGCAAGGGCGACGGCCCCAACTCAGTTTTCGCAACCCTGGACAAGAGGCTCGCCGCGCTCGAGAAAATTGATTTCGGCAAAATGACGGCCCGCGAGTTTATTCTCTATCAGAGTCAGCTTTCAGCGGCAGGATCGAAGTACACGAAGTTGTATAGTTTTCCACTGCAACGGGGATAGCGGGGAGATAGGCTTCTCTCTGCCTCGCGAGCCATCGTTTTTCGAATACGCATGATTCCTTACCTCATAATCGCTGTAGCCAGCTATTTGTTAGGATCAATCCCTTTCGGATATTTGCTGGTTAAGATTTTCAAGGGCGAAGATGTACGCATCAGCGGCAGCGGCAATATCGGCGCCACCAACGTTGCGCGTAAATCGCCAGCGCTTGGTGTTGCGACTCTGCTGCTTGACGCCGCAAAGGGTTTAGCTGCGGTTTTAGCGGGGAAGGTGCTGGTTAGCGGCGTGCATCCGCAGTTGATCATGACGATGGCGGCCTTTTTCGCCGTGTTTGGCCATCTGTTTCCGGTGTGGTTGAAATTTCGCGGAGGCAAGGGCGTTGCGACCAGCCTCGGCGCTTTTATCTTGCTTACTCCCAAATCTATATTTTGCATGGTGGCGCTCTTTCTAATTCTTGCCTACGCTTTCCGTTACGTGTCGCTCGCGTCGGTCGCTGTGGCTGCAGCTTTTCCGCTTCTTGCCTGGGCATTTAAGGAGTACGCCGACTCGCGTCAACTAGTTCTAATCGCCTTGGTCTCCGCGCTCGTAATCTGGAAGCATCGACAAAACATCCGCCGCATCTCGGCGGGGAAGGAATCAAAGCTTGGGAAAAAGTCAGAAAGCAATTTGACGACAACATCAGCGCCAGACCCGAATGATAAGTCAGTAAAAATGGGAGTTACTCGCCAATGAGCCGCATTGCCGTAATCGGAGCAGGCGCGTGGGGTACGGCCTTGGCGATTGTCCTGGGGCGTAAAGGAACGCATCAAATTCAACTTTGGGCTAACGAAACAGAAGTAATTGAGAGTATTTTGAAGCGTCGAATGAATGAGCGCTTCTTGCCCGGCTTTGTTCTGTCGGAATCCATTGCAGCCACAGGAGACTTACACGCTGCTCTCAACTCCGCAGAGATCGTTGTCAGCGTAATGCCCTCCCAGCATTGCCGACCTTTGTTCGAACGCATGGCGCCCTCGCTTCATAAGGAGATGCTTTTCGTCAGCTGCACAAAGGGTATTGAAGATGGAACTTTGCTGCGGATGACAGAAGTGATTGCCGACGTCTTGCGAAAAAATAACTTTAATCCGGCTTTGGCAGCACTGAGTGGCCCATCTTTCGCGAAGGAGGTCGCACGAGGCGATCCCACCGCCGTCACTGTGGCGTCCCTTAGCGGAAGAGTCGCGAATGCCGTTCAGCACGCTTTCAACGACTCCCGCTTCCGGGTTTATACTAACGACGATGTCATCGGTGTGGAGCTGGGCGGTGCGCTGAAAAACATCATAGCCATCGCCGCCGGCGTTTGTGACGGCTTGGGCCTTGGTCACAATTCTGTCGCCGCGCTGATCACGCGGGGTCTGGCGGAAATGGCGCGACTGGTCGTGGCCTGCGGCGGTCGTCTTGATACCATGGCTGGACTAGCCGGATTGGGGGATTTGGTTCTAACCTGCACCGGTGATCTCTCGCGCAATCGCAGCGTCGGCGTTGAACTTGGCAAGGGCAGGAAACTGAGCGACATTATCGCGGACATGCGAGGCGCTGTCGCCGAAGGCGTTCTCACCACCCGGGCCGCAGTTGGCCTGGCGCATAAGAAAAAGGTCGAGATGCCGATCACCGAGCAGATGTTCGCTATTCTCGAAAACGGAAAACCACCGCAACAGGCTATTGAAGAACTGATGTCGCGGGCCGCGAAGTCTGAATTTAGTTCGCATCTCAAATAGTGATTAGGGATCCCGTCGAGCTCGACGCAAAGTTGTGGGTCAAGAAGAATTATTAGTTATGAGTAATGTTGTCGAGCTCCCAGAGATCATTGTTCAGTGGCCCGAGCCTCCGCGGCTGCTCGTGGAATGGTCGTCACCCTGGGAAGAATTTAAATCTGCCTTGCGTCCGGCGCTTCGTCGCTCCACTAAACCTCTCGCGGGAGAAGCGCCGATCGGAATATTTCCGTACCGGGGAATTCTAGTTTCCTGGTTGCTGGAATGCCTGCTGCTGATTGCCATTATTGTTCTGCCGTCGCGCTTTGCCAACCTTCAGATTCCCGCTCTTCCGAGTCGTCAACAATTCGACGTCATTTACTACTCGGGCGACGAGCTCCCACAAACGAACGACCGCGGCGGAGCGCAGGCCGGTAAGACGGGACGTGCAGGGGGACAACAAGCCCACCATCGTACCCAGGCTATTCGCGTGGCGCGTGGGGATAAGACGGTCGAAAAAGTGGTGGACGCGTCCAAAGTTAATCTGCCGCATTCCGATTCCGCAGTTGCCAATCTACTCGCTTTCAAGGCGAATCCAGGACCGCCGCCCGCTGAAGGCTTACATTCGTCTCTAACCGCGCCAACTTTGCCGGCGATGACCGTTGTTGCGCCATCACCGGAATTAAGTTCGTCGCCTAGCCGATCGATAAATGCGCCCGCAATAAACGTCGTCGCTCCTGCGCCCGAGGTTTCTACAAGCAATTCCCGCACCTCGCCAATATTGAGCGCCGCCATCGTCCCGCCCACACCGAATGTCTCGCGCGATAAAATGCGGA
>Ga0182024_10008789_pt1 | contig 21130 bp, 18 predicted proteins | sample P32metaG_FD_120480 | JGI IMG/M metagenome (GOLD analysis project Ga0182024, IMG submission 120480) | Permafrost microbial communities from Stordalen Mire, Sweden - P3-2 metaG (Illumina Assembly) | ecosystem: Environmental > Terrestrial > Soil > Wetlands > Permafrost | place: Sweden: Stordalen...
CCGTACCGTACGCGGTCGAGCACAAAGGCGACAAGCCTGCAAGCGCTGCGATCTACGGCGGCGTCGAAGGCGGCATGACCGACGACGCTGACGATTTCATCCGATCGGTGATGGAAGACATGCTCGACAAGCACCAGGGGCTACCCCGATGACGGCCTGTTCGCACCTCGATGCCATCGCCGACGTCGAGCCCAGCGGGAACGGCTGCGTCGAGTGCCTCCTCACCGGCGGGCGGTGGGTCCATCTCCGACGGTGCACGGAGTGCGGTCATGTCGGCTGCTGCGACAACTCGCCGGGCAGGCACGCAACCGGGCATTTTCACGAAACATCCCATCCGCTCATCCAGTCGTTCGAGCCTGGCGAGGACTGGTACTGGTGCTACGTCGACGAGATCGCGTTCGAGGACACACCCCCGACGCCGAGCCCGTCGCATCACTGATGCGAACCCGCATTGTCGTCGGAGTGCTGATGTGCGTCGTCGGCGGCGTGTGGTTCATGCAGGGGATCGGTGTGCTCAAAGGCTCGTTCATGACCGGTGAGGCGTTGTGGACGGTGATCGGCGCGGTGCTGATCGTGTTCGGACTGCGACTCGTCGTGCGAGGGGCCCGGCCCGGCCGGCAGTCCGCGTCGGGCACCGACTAAATCTTCGTGCCGATGAGGAGGTCACACGATGGGTTCGCTGCCTGAGTTGGCGCTCGACTCGCTCCGCAAACACTTCAACGGCGAGCTGATCGTTTCCGGCGACGCCGGCTACGACGATGCCCGCTCGTTGTGGAACGGCGACATCGATCGCCGTCCCCTCCTGATCGCGCGCGGCGCCACCGCCGACGACGTCGCGGCCGCGGTCAGTTTCGGCCGCGAACAGGGGCTCGAGATCGCGGTGCGCGGCGGCGGACACAGCTTCGCGGGCCACGGAGTGGTCGACGACGGACTGATGATCGACTTGAGCACGATGCGAGCCGTGTCCGTCGATTCGGCGGCGCGCCGCGTCCGCTGCGGCGGCGGTGCAACCTGGGCCGATCTCGACGCGGCCACACAGGAGCACAGCCTGGCCGTCCCCGGTGGTGTCATCAGCCACACCGGCGTCGCCGGACTCACGCTCGGCGGCGGTATCGGATGGCTGTCCCGCAGGCACGGCCTGAGCTGCGACAACCTCGTGTCCGCGCGCGTCGTGACCGCCGACGGCGGCATCGTGACGGCGTCGGCAGACGAGAACGCCGACTTGCATTGGGCGCTGCGGGGCGGCGGCGGAAACTTCGGTGTCGTCACCGAGTTCGAGTTCGCACTGCACGGGGTCGGACCGGTCGTGAATCTCGGGCTGTTCTTTTGGAGTGTCGATGCCGGCGCCGACGCACTCCAGCACATCAGGGCATGCGTCGCCGCGCTTCCCGCAGATACCGGCGTGCAGCTCATCGGCCTGAACGCTCCCCCGGCGCCGTTCGTACCCGACCAGTTCCACTTCGCGCCCGGCTACGGCCTCGCGGTGGTCGGCTGGGACTCTCCCGAGGAACACGCCGCGCTCGTCGACCCGATCCGCAAGGGATTGGCACCGCTGTTCGAGCTGGTGACACCGATCCCCTACGCCGCGCTTCAGCAGATGCTCGACGACAGCGCCCCGTGGGGCATTCTCGCCTACGAGAAAGCCTGCTATCTCGACGAGCTCACCGACGGCGTGATCGAGGTGATCGCCGAGCATCTCCCACGGAAGGCGTCGCCGATGTCGATCCTGCCCGTGTTCCCCATGGGCGGTGCGTACCACGACGTCGATGACCGCGACACCGCATTCGGCGGCAGCCGCGCGTCCAACTGGCTTGTGAACATCGCCGCGAGCGCGACGGATCCTGATCTGCTGGCAACCGATCGCGAGTGGGTCCGACGGTTTTGGGAGGCGCTGCAGCCCTTCGCCAGCGGTTCTGGCGGCTACGTCAACTTCCAAAGCGACGCCGACGACGACCGCGTACGCGCGTCGTACGGCCCCGCAAAGTACGACCGGCTCGCCCGCATCAAGGCCCAGTACGACCCCGACAACCTGTTTCACATGAACGCAAACATCAAGCCTGCCGTGTCCGTGTAGGCCGCCGCATGAAGACGGTCGAGTCCGCACGGTCCGGTCGTCCCCTTCGTCGGGACCCAGCGACCTGTTCGAGCCGTGCCGAACGTTCTGCGGGAGCTTGCGGCCGCGGCTGCGAGCGAGCCGGCGACCTACAGCCTGGTGATGACCGACACGGTTCTCGGCCTGGCGTCACGTGGCCGTATGGCCCGAGCGACACCGATCGGCGGGGAAACCGTCGGCGCGTTCGGTGCGGATTGACCGGCCGGGTGGGCGCCTGCTGTCAATGAGGCAAGGTCGGGCGGGCCGTTTAGGCTTGGACGGTGACCTTGTATGCGAAGGTCGGCGGGTCGTCGTGGTTCGAGGCGTTGACCAGACGGTTCTACGACGCGGTCGCAGCTGACCCGATCTTGCGGCCCTTGTACACGGACGACTTAGCGGGCGCGCAGCGTCACCTTTGCGGGTTCCTCATCCAATACTGGGGCGGACCCGCCGACTACAGCGCTGAACGTGGGCACCCCCGGTTACGGATGCGCCACATGGGCTTTGCCATTGGCGACAACGAGCGCGACGCCTGGTACAGCCACATGTGTGCAGCAGTGAAAGCGGGAGGCCTCGATCCCGTCGACGAAGTCACGATGCTCGAGTACTTCGCCGACGCTGCCGCGCATCTCACGAACCAGCACTGACGTCGCTCGAGCACCTCGACGCTGCTCACCACGTGAAAAGCCGGAACCGCCGCGTGACCAACCCGCCGATCGCGGCCGGTGCGGTCGGAGCGGCCTGAAGCACCGCACGCTCGCCGAGACGCCCGGCGTCGGCCGATGCCAAACCGCGGTCCGCGATCACATTCCTGCTTCTTGAGAGCCGCACACCGACCGGTCGCGTGCCGGACCGAGCGCGTGCCTGGCGGCCCCGGTGCGGCACCGCGGTTCGTCGGACGGTGACGGCGACCGTGCCGGTCGTTGCGAAACGGGCGCGCCACGCGGGAGTCTGTGCGTCGGAGGTTGTACGAGACGATGCGAGATCTCGACGGACGGATCGCGGTGGTGACGGGCGGCGGGTCGGGGATGGGCCGCGAACTCGTACATCAGCTCGCGACGATGGGCTGTCACGTCGCGACGTGCGACGTCGCCGACGACGCGCTCGCCGACACGAAGGCATACGCCGATGACGCGGCGCCGGCGGGCACCGTCGTCACCACGTTCGTGGCCGACGTCGCCGACGAACAACAGGTGCTCGCGTTCCGTGATTCTGTCGCGGATGCGCACAGGACGGACCACATCAACTTGCTGTTCAACAATGCCGGGATCGGCGGCGGCGGCAGCTTCGTGCTCGACAGCCGCGCCGAGTGGGAAGCGACGTTCGGTGTGTGTTGGGGCGGTGTCTATCTGTGCACACGGGCGTTCCTGCCGATGCTGCTCGTCGCAACTGAAGGCCACGTCGTCAACACGAGCAGCGTGAACGGCTTTTGGGCTTCGCTCGGTCCGACCGTCGCGCACACTGCCTACAGCGCCGCGAAGTTCGCGGTGAAGGGCTTCACCGAAGCGCTGATCACCGACTTCCGCCTGAACGCTCCGCACCTGCACGCGTCGGTTGTGATGCCCGGCCACATCGGTACGTCGATCGTGTTCAACTCCGGCCGATACCTCGGGCGCGACCCGAAGGAGCTCACCGACGAGCAGGTCGGCCAGATCCGGGAGCGGCTCACCCGTGCGGGCATCGATGCCAGTGGCGCGTCCGACGAGGACATACGCCACGGTGTACAAGCTCGGGCCGAGCTGTTTCGGGACGCTGCGCCGATGACTGCCGCGCACGCCGCCACGGTCATCCTCGACGGTGTCCGCAATGACCGCTGGCGCATTCTGGTCGGCACGGACGCCGAACTGCTCGACCGCCTCGTGCGCGAGACGCCCGAAGACGCGTACGAGCCAACCTTTACCCGACGGCTCCAAGGCGACGGCGCGTTCGGCGACGTCGCCTGAGTCGATCCGTGCAAACCGGCGGATCAGACGTCGAACAGCCCAGTGGCGCCCACGACCACGGGGCGTCATTCGGCGCTCGCGGCCCCGACCCAGATGTCTCACGGCCCGCTCGGCGATGCCATCGCGGATGGTCCCGTCTTGGCCGGACGTTCACCCGCCGTCAGGCGCCGTCGGCGGCGGCTCGCAGCAAGGTCGTCACGAGGGAACCGTTGCCGAGTTGGATTTCGGCAAGTTCGGCCGCCCGACCGAGCGCTTCACGTTCGGCCAGTCCCGACGCTGCGGCCGCCAGCTCAAGGCCGGCGGCGTCGACCGTCACGTCCCCACTCGTGACGGCGTCGGCGAGGTAGCGAGCGAAGCCGAGCCAGTCGTCACGCAACGAGTCGCCGGCTTGCACCAGGTCGTCCGGATCGTTGGTGCCGTTTCGGTGCTGCACAAGAGTCATGGCCGTACAACTCCGCGTCGTTGTTGTTGGTTGAACTGCGTCCCGGGACCAAGAATGACAGGTCGTCACTCGTGGTGCGCGGATGTACCGCGCACCGAACCGCGCGTTGCAGGCACCTCATGCCAACGCGGCGCGCGTACGTCCCGTCTCGCCGTTCGACGACTGTCGTCCCGGACGATCGACGGGCCGAAGCCGATGCTGCTCGCTGGCAGCACGACGACGGGACCGGCTCGCGAACCAACGGTCGGAGCGATCGAACATCGACGGGTTCAGGTCCGCCTCGGCCGCGCGGAACCGACGCGAGTTCCCGGCGACGGTCACCGTGCGCCGGTCGCCGAGCCTTCGCCCCACGCGAGGATCGCCTCGACAATCGACCGCGTGTGGGCGAGTCCTCGACGTTCCGCAGCCGATGCGTGGGCCAAACCTCGATCGGCGTGCCACGGATCCCTTCACGACGCCCAGACGATCCGGGATCGACGGGGACAGAGGGGCGAACCGGTCGGCATACGTCGTCGACATCACAGAGCCGAAGGTGTCATCTCTCGTCCGAGAGGCCATCGCGACATCCTCCGAGCCGTCGGGGAACGACGGTCGACGGTGACCTAGCGTCCGACCGTGCAGTTCAGTCCCGACTTGCGCGACGGCGTGGCATCGGGAGACATCACGGTGTCGTTCCGGCTGTGGACCCGACCGAAAGTCAAGGTCGGCGGCCGGTACCTCGTCGGCGGGGTACGCATCGAAGTCGATGCGATCGAGCTGGTGCCGTTTTCGAGTGTGTCGCGTACGGACGTGCGCCGATCCGGAGAGCGGGATCGGGAGTCGCTGCGCCGACGAGCTGCGCATGCCGGACCGATTGACGACGACACCCTGGTCTACCGCATCGAGTTCCACCCGGTCGCGTCGGTCAACGACGTGGTCTGAGGGTCGGCAACGGGATGCCAGGATGACGACCTGACGCGCCGTGCGCTGCACGTTGTTGGGCGCGGCGTGCGCGTTCGCCACGGGCGATGTCATGGATCGGTCGGCGTCGTGTTGGGGCACGCACGCCGAGTTGGTCGTCGGGCCTCGCCGGAGCGTTGGTGTCCGACCGCGTCGGGTTCGTCGCGCCGACGGCGGCCCGCGCGGTCTGGCTTGCGCGGTTGGGAGTGCCGCACCGGTGTGGCGACAGGTCGGCCCGGTCGTCGCCGGTGTGCCGTTCGGACAGCCTCAGACCGCTCGGCTCGGCGTCGGGGAACGTCATCGGATTTGGTTCTCGGTGGGGACGCGCAACCGCATGTCCGCACCGTTGACGCCGAAACGGGACGCCGCGGCCAGAAATCGTGCCGGGACCCGAACCGGACGGCCGCGGGCCGGGAATCTCCGTCACGTTTGTGTTCGGTCCCTCGACGGCCGTACGTCGGTTTGGGCAGAATGGCCGGATGAGCGGGCTCTGGCGCACAGCTTCGATTGGGGTGTCGTCGTCGGCCCCACGACCTGTGCGACGAGCGTTTCCGTCGTGACCGATACACCGACGCCGCTGTCGCGGCGAGGTTTTCTTGGTCGGTTGGGGGCGACGGCCGCGACGCTCGCGGTAGCGCCGGGGTTGGTCGGCGAGACGTTGCCGGCCGGCGCCGACACCGTGTCGGGCAGGGTTTCGGGCAGGCCGGCTGCGGCGACCGCGTTGGATCTGAACGACATTCAAGGAAACATTCTCGCCGGGTTCAACAAGGACTTCGGGGCCTTCATCGGTGTGGAGTTCCCGTCGGCTGCGGCCGGTCGTGCGTGGCTTGCGGCGCTGGTCCCGGAGATCGCGACGGTGACGGAAGTCTCGGCGTTCAATGCGGCATTCAAGGGTGTCGCGGCGCGGGCTGCCGTGTCGCCGGCGACGTTGTCGGCGACGTGGGTGAACGTGGCGTTCACCTTTGCGGGCTTGGGTGCGTTGGGGGTGGCGGGGACGGACTTGGCGCAGTTCCCGTCCGAGTTCGCGGCCGGGATGGTCGCCCGGGCGGGTGTGCTCGGCGACGTCGGACAGAGCGCCCCGGCGCGTTGGCCGGCACCGTTGCGCCACCAGTCGCATGCGGTGGTGATGATCGGCGCGGATTCGGCGTCGGGTCGGGCGACCGCGGTGGCGCAACAGCAGCGGCTGGCGACCGCGCATGGTGTCAACGTCGTGTGGTCGCTGCAGGCTGCGGTGCGGGCCGACGAGCCGGGCTTCGAACATTTCGGCTACCGGGACGGCATCTCACAGCCCGGCGTTCGTGGCTACACGCCGGTGTCTGACCCGTCGAATCCGAACCAGGGCGAGCCGGGACAGGATCTGCTGTGGGCGGGCGAGTTCGTGATTGGTCAGCCGACCCAAGCTGGAGCGGGCAAGCCGATCACGACACCAGGGCCGATCTCGCGGGCGGGTCCGGCTTGGACAACGAACGGGTCGTTCCTCGTGTTGCGACGGCTCCGTCAGGACGTCGAAGGTTTCTGGGCGTTCGTGGCCGAAACGGCCCGGACCGCGGGGATCAGTCAAGACCTCGCCGGAGCGAAACTTGTCGGCCGGTACAAAAGCGGTGCGCCGCTCGAGACGACCGGGGACCAGTCCAAGGATCCCGGTCTGTCCAACCCGTCGTTGCTCACGGCCGCGAACATCAACAACTTCGACTACGGCACCGATCCCGGATCCGTCGTGCCGTTGGCGGCGCATATCCGCAAGGCCAACCCTCGCGATGAGCTGACCAACCCTGGAGGCTTGGCCGACACGCTCACCCACCGCATCATCCGTCGGGGTATCCCGTTCGGTGCGTCGCTCCCACCGGGAACGCCGCCCAGCGACCCGGCCGCGAACCCTGCATACCCGAACGACCGAGGACTGTTCTTTCTCTGCTACCAGAGCTCGATCGCTCGACAGTTCGAGTTCATGCAGAGCCACTGGGTCAACAATCCGAACTTCCCCGTCAAAGGAGCCGGCGAGGACCCTGTCACCTCGCAGACCACGCTCCCCGGCTCGTTCACGATTCCAGGAAGCCCGGCCCACCACGTCGAACTGCTCGCACGTTTCGTGCTGACCACAGGCGGCGACTACTACTTCCAGCCGGGCGTCGCTGCGCTGCGCGCCCTCGCCGCCGGACTTTAGGCCGGTTCCCAATGAGTCGCCGGCGTCGCCAGCCATTGGAGCATTTCGCGTCGGGTCGTCGGCCCGTTGGGCTTTGATGCGGCCGGGAGCTGTCCCTCGTCGCGCAGGTGTGCAGCGGTCGTTTTCGCGTCGCTGAGCGGGTCGTGGGCAAGGCCACAGCGCGTGGCGTGCACGTCGAGGTCGAACAGCTTCGCAGCGTTCAGCCCGAGAACCTGAGCCTTCACCGGGCCGGTGAGTGCCGGGTAGCCGAACTGGTCTTGGTATTCGGCCGAGATCGCGAACGCACGGAACGCTTGCAGCTGCGCTTGCGGCGAGCCGTACCAGATCGCATCGGTGCCCCACAGGACGCGGTGCTCCCCGACGCGTTTGAGGAGCTTGCCGATCGCGTGGCTGGCAGTTGTCGGCTCACGCAGCACCTCGCGCCAGACCGTGGCCACGTCGACCCACACGTTGCTGTTCGGTGGCACACCATGGACGTCGAGCGCGCGCAGGAGTGTGTCGATCCCGACGCGTGAATTCGGGTCGTACGGACCTTCGACGTGGCTTTTGTCCCACGCGCCGTGGAAGACCACAAACTGCATGTCGGGGAAGTCGCGCGAGACGGCGACGATGTCGTCGGGACCGTTATGTGACGGGTCGAAGTTCACGAGGGGGAGACCCTTGTGCGCGACGAAGACGTTCACTCCGAGATCGTGAGCCTTTTGGATCACCGGCAGGCCGATCGCGGGATCGTCGAGCGAGAACCCATGCCCGTCGGGACCCCACGCCGTGTACACCTTGAACGCGGCGACTTTGCCGGTACGGGCAGTGGTTTCCATTTCGTCGAGTCGCTCGCTGAGGTCGCCGAAGTTCGGTGCGATCACGTTGTGTATGAGGATCCGCGATGCGCCGCCGTACGTGAGTTGCGCGGCGAGCTGTTGGGTTCCGAGCTGATCGACGAACGGCAGCGGGGCGTTGGCCGGACCGGAATTGGGTACGTCGGAAAGCATCGCGACCGTCGTATCGCTGGCGAGGAACAGGTCGTGGAGGTACACGGCGCGGTTGGCGCATTCAAGTTGGTTCGTGGCCCCGCACGCCGCCACCATCCCGAGTACGAGCTGCACCGTTTCGGGTGCGTTCTTCGTCCACGGCCCATCCGGCGTGACGTGATGGGTGTGTACGTCGACGACGAACTCGCCGTCGCCGCCGAGCGCATGTTCGCAGGCCTCGACGTCGTGCGCCGGCGGAACCGTGAACGAACCACCCGGACGCGACGTCGTCGAACGGGCGGTCGAGGTCGTCGGAGACGACGTGTGAGGGGCTGGCGGACTGCATGCGGCGAGGTCGATGGTGGCGAGTACGGCTGCGACACCGCCCGCGGTTTGGAGGAAGTGCCGCCGATCCATCCCGACCGCGCGGGCCGCGTCGTCGGCGTGTGCAAGTGCGGCCGCTTCGACTGCACGCTCGTGTCGGGTTGGCAGGTCCGGTACGTACTCGCCGTTGGTCGCGGGCGTGACCCCGACCGGCAAGCGCACCTCCCCGTCGGGGTCGTCGTCGCCGGGCCGCGTCACACGACCAACGATACGGCGCGTGGTCGCGTCCCGAAGACCGTCGCCAACGTCGATCGGGCCGGGGGTCAGCCCTCGCCTACCTCGTAGGCGGGCTGCGGTCGAGGTCGAGCCGCGTGTCGGCTCGGTTTAGGTCGTCACAGGCGCCGACGGTGCCGAGACCGGTCCGGTACCGCGACGGTTGGCGGCGGTGACGGTGCACGTATAGCGCGTGTGCGCGGTGAGTCCCGTGACCGTCAACGGGCTGAGGGCGCCGGTCTTGGTCCTTTTCGCACCGTGGTTCGAAGGCGCACACGTTGCGGTGTAGCCGGTGATCGGCGCCCCGTTGTTGGCAGGTGCGGAGAAGGTGATCTTGAGGGAGCCTGCGCCGACATTGACGGCCTTGACGGCGGTTGGTGCGTCCGGGGCGCCGATGGTGACGGCGTTCGAGAACGGCGAAGACGGGCCGAAACCTGCGACGTTGCCGGCCGCGACTTTGAATCGGTAGGTCTTGGCGAGCGCGAGCCCAGAAATAACTGTACTGGTCGCATGTGCGGCGACGGTCCGCGTGGGAAGGGCGGAGGATCTGAGGTAGGGCGTCACGTGATATCGGGTGATCGCCGAACCACCATTGCATGACGGTGCCCGCCAATGCACCACCGCCTGTGCCTGCTTTGGCGCGGCCGAGACCGTCTTCGGTACGCACGGCGCGCTCACAGCGATGCCGATGTCGACTGCCCGGACGCGGGAGTTGAACGAGTCGGCGATGTACAAGTTGCCGTGACGGTCGACGGTGATGCCGCCCGGAAGGTTGAGCTGGGCGTCTGTGGCCACGACGCTGTCGCCGTTGTAGCTGCTCGTTCCGTCGCCGGCGACGGTGTAGATGTCGCCAACGGTCCAGCTGCAGGGCCCAGCGCAGCCGGCGAGCGGATAGCCGGGATTGGACGTCGACAGCGCGATGACCCGCACCCGCGAGTTGTCAGTGTCGGCGATGAGGGGGTTTCCGTGCAGGTCGACGGCCACGTCCTGGGGAGCGTCGAGCTCGACCGCGGCGGCGGGGACCCCGTCTTGGGTGTAGCTGGGGATGCCGTCTCCGGCGACCGTGTAGATATCGCCGACGGTCCAGCTGGCGATCGGATAGCCAGGATTTGTTGGCGAAACTGCCACCACCCGCACACGATGGTTGCTGGTGTCGGCGATATACACGTTGCCGGCGCTGTCGACCGCGACGCCTGCCGGGGCGTTGAGCTCGGCGCCGGTGGCGGGGATGCCGTCGCCGTTGTAGCCGGCGGTGCCGTCGCCGGCGACGGTGTAGATATTGCCGAGACTCCATGTGCAAGGGCCGGTGCAGCCGGCAAGCTGATAGCCGGGATTCGACGCGGAGACTGCCACCACCCGCACGCGCGAGTTGCCGGTGTCGGCGATGAGCGGATTGCCGTCGGTGTCGACCGTGATGCGTTCCGGGTCAAACAGCTGCGCGTCGGTGGCGTACATGCCGTCGCCGTTGTAGTGGACGTTTCCGGGACCGTTGCCGGCGACGGTGTAGATATCGCCGACCGTCCACCTGCCGGTCGGATAGCCAGGGTTCGTCGTCGAAACGGCTACGACCCGTATCCGCTCGTTTCCGGCGTCGGCGATGAGAGGGTTGCCGAAGGCGTCGACGGCAACGTCCGTCGGACTGTTGAGTTCGGCGCTGGTCGCGGGGATACCGTCACCGTTGTAGCCGGTGCCGTCGCCGGCGATGATGTAGATGTCACCGACCGTCCACGTGCACGTTGCGGCGCAGCCTGCAAGCGGATAGCCGGGATTCGCAGGTGAGGCGGCGATGACGCGCACACGGTTGTTGTCGGTGTCGGCGATGAGCGTGTTGCCGTGTGCGTCGACCGCGATGCCCTGTGGCTCGTCGACCGTGGCGGTGACGGCCGGAATGCCGTCGCCGTTCTCGCCGGGCATTCCGGTCCCGGCGATCGTGGAAATGTCACCGGGTGCGGCTGCGGCTGGTTGTGCACGGGTGACGATCGCGGCCGGTGCAACCAACGCGACGATCGCGACGATCGCGGCCATTCGCCCGAGATGAAGGCGCCCGCGCCGCTCTCGGTGTGCCCTGGCCCGGCGACCGTGGAGACACGAGAGCGGATTCAAGGTGTCGGCCCCCCGCCTGCTAGCGATTCCGGACGTCACGCTAGTACCGGTCCTATCGCCGCGAAAGCCCCGGTACGGCACGTATCTGTTCGCCTTCTCCGAACGTCGGCGTCGATCTCGCGCGCATTGCTGCGACGGAGTCCGCGTCCCGACACTGCTCGAGGAGCACACGTCACGTCCCGTGCGCAGACGTTTCGGACGCCGCCCGTCGGCACGGTTGTCGTACCGTCGGCGCGCGCTGAGGCGTGCGGGGACGACGCGTGCAGGTGAGGTATGCGTGGATCGTCCGGGCGGTTGTTAACCGATGGTGCGGGTGTGGCGCGAACGCGCGATTGATCGCGTCGCCCGAGACGGCGAGCCGGTCGTCGCCGCCGTCGTCACCGCCGCGTTGACGTTCCGGTTGCTCGTCCGATTTCCTTCTGGCAGGGTGGTCGCAGACGAACAATTGCGACAGGAGGCACAGCAGTTCGCTCCTGGCGCCTGCGAGTCTTGCTGCGGGCGCCGCGCTGATTCCGACGGACCGTCGGACGCACGCCGCGCGGGTCGCGGCGCACGCCGCACGTCTGGTGCCGTCGTCTTGTACGACGAGGGAGCAGGGAACGTTCTTTCGGAACCGCGAAACGACCGCGCTGGCCCGACGATGGGGATCATGATGGGCAAGTCGAGTTCCCGTACGCAACTCCGGCGCCGCAGGACTTGGCTGTGCGTTGTCGCGTTCGTCGCCAGCTCGTTGGGTGGCCCGCCGGCGGGTGCGGCAACTCCGACGGTGCCGGGAGCGCCGACGATCACGTCCGTGAAGGCCATCGGGTTGAAGAGCGTGACCGTCGCATTCGACAAGCCCGCCAACGACGGCGGTGCGCGGATCGCGAGTTACCGGGCCACGTGCACGTCGACGGACCGGGGGGTTCGGGGCACCCACGACGCAGCCAACTCGCCTATCCGTGTGCCGGACCTGACCGAGAACAAGATCTATGTCTGCACGGTCACGGCCAGCAACGACGTCGGTGCCGGCCGGGCCTCGACGCGATCGTCTGCGGTGGTTGTCCTTCCGACTCCGCCGTCAGCACCGACGGTGAGGTCGGTCAAGGCGATCGGGTCGCGCACCATCACCGTCACGTTCACCAAACCTGCCGATGACGGTGGCGCGCCGATCATGAACTACCGAGCAACGTGCACGTCGAACGCGGGCGGGGTCGGCCGCTCCCGCGAGGGGGCGCAGTCGCCGATCAATGTGGCCGACCTGACCGCCGGCGAGATATATCGGTGCACCGTCGCCGCCGACAATCGCGTCGGTTTGGGTCGCGCGTCGGCGCGCTCCTCCCCGGTTCTGGCGCGCCCGACCGCGCCTGGGGCGCCGACAATCACGTCCGTGCGGTCCATCGGGTTACGCAGCATCATGGTCGCGTTCGCCAAACCCGCCGATGACGGCGGCACACCGATCAGGGACTATGTCGTCGAGTGCACCTCGACCAACGGTGGGGCTGCCCGCTCGGGTCATGCATCCGCCTCACCGATCCGAGTCTCGGATCTGACCTCGAAAAAGACGTACCGGTGCACGGTCGCCGCCACCAACGACGTCCGGCTGGGACCGAGTTCCCCACCTTCGAAACCGGTCGTCGCGCGGTTCTGACGGGCTGCTTGTCTGCGTCGCCGGCGCAGCGTCTCCATCGAAGGTTCCGCGACCGGACGCGGCGTCGATCTCGACGGCTTGTGCTCGTGGCCCGGCTGACACCAGCGGGATTCGGACATTGATGCGGACGACGTCTCGGCGTTCTCGCCACCCGGTGTGGCGTATCTCGACAGACGGCGGTGCGCCCCAACACGGATCGCACGTCGTCATTCGTCCGGATCCGACGCGTCGCGCCAGAAGAACTCGAGCTGGATGTTGTCTGGATCACGAAACGTCAGGATCGCGTTGCGGGTATAGGACGGCTGTTTCACCCCGGAGTGTTCGATCCCGAGTTCATCGAGCCGAGCCGCCCACTCGTCGAGGTCCTCGCGGCGAGCGACAAGGAACTCCAGATGATCGAGTCCGGTACGAAACTCGCTGAAGGGTTCGCCCGGGTTCGTGTCGTGGCCGACCAGGCACAGCACCAGCGCGCTCCTCGGCTCGACGAGGCAGACATAGGTGGGTCGACCGTCGGAGGGGTCGAAGTCATACAGCTTCTCCATGTCCAACACCTCGCAGTACCACCCGGCAGCGCGAACGGGGTCCCGGACGGTGAGGTTGATCTCGACGCGACCGGTGATCGAGGGCATCGCGCGAGTCTGCCAGCCGCGCCGCGCCGACCCCCGGTACCTGCATTCGTTCGCTACCCGTGTCGGCACACCCGATCGAGCAGCAATCTGCGGGCGTGGCTGCCGTCACCAACATCGGCGATCGGGACCAAAGGTTGGGCCGGCGCCGGCGATTGTCGTGCCGGCGTCGAACCCGACGCGGCGCGCTCACGCCGAGACGTCGTCCGACACCACCGTTCGGTACGCGGGTTCGATGCGGTGACGGATGCTCACCGCCGGTGAGACCCTCCTCCCTCGCGGCCTCAGCAGACGGACACGGAGCCTGTTGGCATCGGTCAACGCGTCTTCGTCGCCAATGCCGACGTGCCGGTGGTGCCGGTCGGGTGCGGCCGGTGCGAAAGGCGCGGACGGTGGACGACACGAGTCGATCAGCCCGCCAGGCGCGCCACGAGCGCGCGCAGTTCGTCCCACGACTTGTCGTCGTCCTGGCTTCCTGTGTGCGGCTGACGGAATCGGGTGACGTACGCCGCTATCTCGCCAAGATCCCATCGGATCCGGTACAGCGCGAGTGCCGACGTCAGCGGCGTCGTGCCGGTCGCATCCGCATAGGCGCGAAGAATTGACCCGTCACCCGGATCGAGCGACCACAGGTCGCGTTCTGGCGGTGCGCGCAGAGCGCTGTCCCAGTCGATCAGCAACCAGCCATCAGAGCTCAGCATGGTGTTGCCGGGATGCGGTTCGCCGTGGGTGAGCACCGTGCGGTTCGGCGCGGTGCCGCCTTGATCGACCAGCGCGACCAGCTCGTCGTGGCGAGCGAGCAACGTTCGGATCCTGCGGGCGTTCTCGACGACCAACGCCGAGGTTGGCTGCGTGTACGGGCCGGTCTCCTCCGCCGGGTGATCGAGGCTCGACGCCAGTTCGTCGCGAAACGGAATGTCGAAGTCGTCTGCGAGCGCGTGCGGTGTGGCCGTGGCCGGGACGCTGTGGAGCGCAACCACCAGGTCCAGCACGCTGCGCCGGTGCGCTTGCGTCGAGAACTCACCCCACAGGTAGCTCTCGCCCTCGATGTACGGGTAGAGCGCGACCGCGAATCGACCGTCGACCCGTGCGAGTGCCGCTCCTGCGCTGGTCGGGATGGGCGCCACGACGAAGGTGCAACCTGCGTCGCGAAGGTCTGCGGCGGTGGCAAGGGCTGCTCGGAGCCGGCCGAACGCCGCGTCCGACGTCTCATTTGGTGCCTGTTGCTTCGAGGCGAGGTCGTCGACGGTGAGGAACCATCGAGTTCCCCGACTGTCGACCAGCTCCCAGTGATAACTGCCGAAGCCGACCGGTCGGTAGTCGATCGACGCGACAGCCAGGCCCCAACCGTCGGCGGCCACATGCCCGAGAGTTTGATCGGACAGGCCGACAGGCCGGGTCAACACCCCCGAAGAATAAGGGGGCGGCTGCGCCGAGCGGCGATCTGGCGGTCCGCGACGTGCGCAGCTTCGTCCGCTCGCTGCGCCGTCTCGGCTCCGGTTGGAGGGATCAGGGCGGGACGGCTACGCGCGCTCGATGGTGGCGAGTTCTGCAAACAGGTCGTCGTCGATCGATGTTGCGGCGTAGCCCACGTCGAGTTCGATCTCTGCGCTGGATCGCGCGCCGACGAGCACCGTCGTCACGGCCGGGTGCCGCATCGCGAACTGCAGTGCGGCCGCCCCCAGCGCGATTCCGTGCGCCGCACAGCGTGCCCGGAGGTGTCGAGCGCGTTCGAGCACAGCCGGCGAGGCGGCCGCGTAGTCGTAGGTCGGATGGGCGTCCGGATCGGCGAGCACACCCGTGTTGAACACACCTCCGAGGATCACCCCGACCGACCGCGCCGCGCACTGGGCGAGAAGCTCGGCGCCGCTGCGATCGAGCAGCGAGTAACGGCCGGCGAGCAACACGCAGTCGACGTCGATCTGTGCGACGAAGCGCTCGAGCATCGCCGTCTGGTTCATCCCGCATCCGACGGCGGCCACGACGCCTTCGTCGCGCAGCCGCAGGAGGGTCGGGAACGCATGGCGGAGGGCGTCGTCCTCGTGGTCGTCCGGGTCGTGTACGAGGGCGACGTCGATGCGGTCCGTGCCGAGTCGTTCCAGGCTGTCCTCGAACGACCGCATGATCCCGTCGCGAGAGAAATCGAATTCGGGCTCGAGATCACCGACGTCGGTGAAGATGGTCGCCGATCGTTCGGAACCGGTCGGTCGCAGCACCCGACCGACCTTGGTCGACAGGAGGTAGTCGTTTCGCGACCGGGTGCGCAACGCCCGGCCGAGTCGGCGCTCGGATGCGCCGTGCCCGTAGAGGGGTGCCGTGTCGAAGTAACGGATGCCGGCGTCCCAGGCCGCGTCGACCGTCGCGCCCGCGTCGTCGTCTGAGACACCGGCGAACATGTTGCCGATGGCCGCACAGCCGAGACCAAGTGCTGTGACTGCCGGTCCGCGTGCACCGAGCGGCCGCGTCGACCAATTGTCGAGGCCGGTCATCTGCGCCACACCGCACCGTCGGGGTACGAGAGCGACGCGTACGAGTCGGGATGCAGATCGACCGAGTATCCCGGGGCGGACGGAAGCACGTAGCAGCCGTTGCGGACGACCGCCGGATGCACGAAGTGCTCGTGGAGATGGTCGGCGAACTCGGTCGTGCGATCGTCGAGCGAACCGCTGACGCAGATGTAGTCGATCGCGCAAAGATGCTGTACGTACTCGCACAAGCCGAGGCCTCCGGCGTGCGCGCACACCGGAACGTGGAACTTCGCGGCGAGCAGGAGCACTGCCAAGACTTCGTTGACTCCGCCGAGTCGGCATGCGTCGATCTGGCAATAGTCGATAGCCTCGGCTTGCATCAGCTGCTTGAAGACCACGCGGTTGGCCGCATGCTCACCGGTCGCCACACCGACGGGCGCCACCGCGCGACGGATGGCCGCGTGGCCGAGCACGTCGTCGGGACTCGTCGGCTCCTCAATCCATCTCAGACCGAACGGCGCAAGGTGCCGCACACGCGCGATTGCCTCGTCGACGTCCCACACCTGGTTGGCGTCGGCCATGAGCGGGAGGTCGCCGATCTCCTCGCGCATCACTTCGCAACGGCGGACGTCGCCCGCCTCGTCGAGGCCGACCTTGGTCTTGAAGCATCGCCAGCCGTCGACGAGCGCCTGCCGGCATAGGTCGCGCACGGTGGTCTCGTCGTAACCGAGCCATCCTGCCGACGTGAGATACGCGGGATACCCGTCGCGCTCGAGCTCGGCGACACGCTCGGCGCGCGTTGGTGCGAGCGAGCGGAGCAGGTCGAGCGCTTCGTCGCGGTCGAGCACGTCGGTCAGGTAGCGAAAATCGATGCTCGCGACGAACTGCTCGGGCGACAGGTCGCACACCAAACGCCAGAGCGGCTTGTTTTCGACGCGCGCCCACAGATCCCACACCGCGTTCACGAGCGCGGCGGCCGCGAGGTGGATGACGCCCTTTTCGGGGCCGAGCCAGCGGAGCTGGCCGTCGTTGGTAAGGCGCCGCCAAAACGCTGCACCGTCGGCGACGAGCTCTTCGAGCTCGCGTCCGACAAGCAACGGCGCGAGCTGCTCGATGGCTGCGCAGCACAGGTCGTTGCCGCGACCTACCGTAAACGTCATGCCGACACCCTCGTGTGGCCCGTCGGTCCCGAGGAACACGTAGGCGCCCGAGTAGTCGGGGTCCTGGTGCACGGCATCGGAGCCCGCGAGCGTGATCGAGGTGGGTGCCCGGACGTCGAGCGTGTGGGCATCGGTGATGCGGGTCATCGCATCAGCATGTTAGAAAGCGCGTCGAGAGGAGCGAAGCGATGCCGGAACGGGTCATAGTGGTGACCGGCTCGAGCGGTGGGATCGGCTCGGCCATCGTCGATCGCTTCACCGCTGCCGGGGACGTGGTCGTCGGGCTCGACCTGCTCGACGGGGTCGACGTATCGAAGCCGGACGACTGCGTGGCCGCGGCCGCTCGGATCCTCGCCGGACACGACCGCATCGATGTGCTCTGCAACAACGCGGGTGTCGGAGCGACGGGCGACGTCGTCGAATCCTCCCCCGAAGATTGGCAACGGGTCTTCGCGGTCAACGTGTTCGGTGTCGCCAACATGTCGCGCGCCGTGCTCCCCACGATGCGCGCCGCCGGACGCGGCGCGGTCGTCAACACTTGCTCGGTCGTGGCCACGGTCGGCCTGGTCGACCGCGCCGTCTACTCGGCGTCGAAGGGTGCCGTGCTCGCCCTGACACGCGCGATGGCGGCCGACGAGATTCGTTACGGCATTCGCGTCAACTGCGTCTCGCCCGGCACGGTCGCGAGCCCGTGGGTCGAACGGACAGTCGCGGCCCTGCCCGATCCTGAGGCCGGTTTCGAAGCGCTCCGACGGCGTCAACCGCTGGGTCGCATGGTCACCTGCGAGGAGGTCGCCGCCGCGGTCGCGTATCTCGCCGACGACAAAACCTTCACGTCGGGAGCCGACTTCTTGCTCGACGGCGGCATCACTGGCGTGCGCCTCGTCGACTGATGGTGCAGCAACGCGAATGGTTCGACCAAGCCCGTTTCGGCATGTTCATCCACTGGGACCACGCGAGCCAACACGGACTCGAGGTGTCGTGGCCGATGGTGGGTGGTGTGTTCAGCCTCCCGCGCTGCCAGTCGGTGACACCGGACGAATACCACGCGCTCGCCGCCTCGTTCGACCCCACGGCGTTCGATGCCGCTGACCTCGCACGTCGCGCACGCGAAGCCGGCATGCGCTATGTCGTGTTCACGACCCGTCACCACAACGGGTTCTCGATGTTCGACAGCGCGCAGAGCGACCACACTGTGATGCATTCGCCGTACGGTCGTGACATCGTCCGCGATGTCGCCGACGCGTTCCGAGCCGAGGGGCTGCGGATCGGCTTGTACTACTCGCTGTCGGATTGGCATCACCCGGACTATCCGGCATTTCGCGAAGCGGACAAGCCGTATCTTCCCGGCCTGTCACCACCGCGCCCGACGGCTGAGCAGGCCGACCGCTTCCGTGGCTACCTGTTCGGACAACTGCGCGAGTTGCTGACCAACTACGGCCCGGTCGACGTGCTCTGGTTCGACGGCCAATGGGAACGATCGCCCGGCTGGTGGCGTGTCGACGAGATCGCCGCGCTCGCCCGCGAGTTGCAGCCTGGAATCCTCATCAACGACCGGCTCCCCGGTCACGGCGATTTCCTCACACCCGAGCAGTTCGTGCCGCCGATCGCGCCGGGCGAACGCTGGGAGACGTGCTTCACGATGAACGACAGTTGGGGATGGAACCCCGACGACACGAATTACAAGAGCGCGCGCGCGATCGTGCACGCGCTGTGCGAAACTGCGGGACGCGGCGGGAACTTCTTACTGAACGTCAGCCCTCGCGGCGACGGTGCGCTGCCGGCCGAACAGGTCGAACGGCTCGACGCGGTGGCCGCGTGGATGGCCGCCCACCACAGTGCGATCCACGGTACCCAAGCCGGACTCGAGCCGTGGCAGTTCTACGGGCCTTCGACGCGCCGCGACAACCGCGTCAACGTGATCTGCCTGATGCGCCCGTACGACACGGTCACGGTACGCGGGCTGCCAGTTCGTCGCGTCGAGCGCGTCGCCGTGGTCGGGACCGGAACACGCCTGCCGTTCAGCACACGTACCGGCGTCTTGGAGCAGCTCATGGCAGATCCCGACGGTGAGGTCACCATCGCCGTTCCGGAACGCGAGCACGACATGTACGCAACGATCTTGGCGATCGATTTCGCCGCCGAGCCGATCGAGGGTCGCGCCGCGATCGGCATGGTGGAGGCAGGTTCGTGACGGTGCGCGTCGCTCTGGTTGGCGGCCCGATGTACGACCGGTTGTACGACATGTTCACGCCCGGCGAGGTGGAGGTCGTCGTCCACGCCGATCACCCGACATTGAACCGGCAGGTGGCCAGCATGCTCGCGGCCGGCGAGCGGATCGACCTGCTCGCAACCCATTCGAAGTACGCGCCGTCGCAGTCGCAGTGGTTGCGTCCGCTCGACGACCTCGTCGACGACGCGGCAATCGTACCGCTCGCACCGCGTGCGGTAGACCTGTGCCGCTTCGCGGACACACAGTTGTGCCTGCCGCGGTTGGTCGACGTCCGCGTGCTTTGGGTCCGCGCCGATCGGGTCGACACCGCACCCGACACCTGGGACGCGCTGGTGGCATCCGGCACCGTCTTCGGATTCCCGGGCCGGGAATCAGGCTTGTTCGGCAGCTTCTTCGAGCTGGTGGTCGGACGTGGTGGCAGGCTCTTCGACGCGCAGCTGCAGCCGACGATGGCGACGTCCGATGCGGAGTATGCGATCGAGACGCTGTGCCGCCTCGCGGCGCACGCCCCGGCCGATCTCGTCGACTGGCACTACGACCAGGTCGACGCTGCGCTGCTCGACGGTCGCGTCGATGCCGCTGCAGTCTGGCCCGGCGGGTGGCACGCGATCCGTACATCGGTGCTCGCCGACAGGCTGGTCCCGCATCTCTATCCGGCCGGCGCGGCGCGGCGGGTCTCGTACGCGGGTTGCCACGCGTGGGCCATCCCTCGCACGTGCGCCGATCTCGATGGCGCGGTGGCCCTCCTGCACCGGCTGATCGGCGCCGAGCTGCAAGCCGTCGACGCGTCGGGCGGAAGCATGTGCGCCCACCGCGGGGCCCTCGCGGCGGTCGAACCGCAAGGTGACGTCGACCGCCGCCGCCTCGAGATCACCCAGCAGATGATCAACGACGCGATGATCACCTACCCCCCGTTCGAACGTTTCCCGAAGATCGAAGATGCAGGTTGGCTGGCGCTGCGCGACGCGCTGCGCGGCCGCCACTCCCCCACCGCGACCGCACGGACGATCCAGTCCGCCGCGGAGAGGATCCTGGCGTAGCCGAACCTTTTGTCCGACGACCCGCGGCCGCCGCCGCGTCGTACATGCGACAAGACCGCGTGATGGGTGCCAGGTCCAATCGGATCAGTCGCGCTGACCGGCACCGGGCTGGATCTTTCCGGCACGATCGCGGCCGCTGCGGTTGTGACGCAGAGCACACCCGTGCTGTCCGGGTGGCGAAGCAGATGGACGCACGTCAAAACGAACGGTGACCGTCACGGGTGGTGCGCGTCCGGACGTTGCAGCACCCCTTCGCGCCACTGGCCCGGCACGCAACGATTCCACGACCTCGTACCCACGAACCCCGCTGGTGGGACGAAGATCAGCCGGCCACAACTCCAAATGCGGTTCCTGCTGCGCCGACAGACCCAAACTCACAGCACCGAGACCGTTTCCTCTCCGGCCGTTCAGACGATGACAACCAGGGAGCCGAAGCGGCTCATGCCCTCGCGAGCGCGAACGGGTTTCGATCAACGGGCTGACGTTCGTCACGACGAACCGTTCGCCATTTCATACGCACAACGCTCCGCAGCTGAACGTCGAACAGGAAGCCAGACGCGGTCGTCGAACGCACGATCCGAACCTGGCCACATCAGATCTGACCTGAGCGTCTCCTGAGCGAATAAGAGGCGGGAACGAACAGAAGAAGGAAATTCGCAACGCCAACCTGTATCTTCGGCCCGAATGCGTCCCCGGAAGGAGCTCCGAGTGCCCGCGAAGAAGAC
>Ga0182024_10008790_pt1 | contig 21128 bp, 20 predicted proteins | sample P32metaG_FD_120480 | JGI IMG/M metagenome (GOLD analysis project Ga0182024, IMG submission 120480) | Permafrost microbial communities from Stordalen Mire, Sweden - P3-2 metaG (Illumina Assembly) | ecosystem: Environmental > Terrestrial > Soil > Wetlands > Permafrost | place: Sweden: Stordalen...
TTGGGATGCGAAGACGACGGTAGGCGTCCACTGAGCGCCCGCGATGTTGGATGTCGTGTTCGGCGGGACGCTCGAGGCATAGATCGTCACGTCCCATCCGCGGTCCTGAAGAACGCGTGCGGTTGAAAGCCCGATTACCCCGCAACCGATCACGGCGGCGCGGCCGGGGGAGTGCGCGGCCAGCAAATCGGCGGCGAGCGTCGCGCAACCCCACGACAGGCTAAATCCGCCGCCGCCATGCCCGTAGTTGTGAACGATGGTCTTGTTGCCGAAGGCCTCCGCGCGCAGCACGAATCCGTGGCGGCGAAAGGGCCGAAGCCCGACGACCGTACGGATGACGCGAGCAGGGCTTACGGTAACCCGAGCGAGTGGTGGGGCCGGACGAACCTGCGCGTAGGCCCGGAGCGGCAGCGCGGCCATCGCCCCGATCGTCGACGAAATAAAGCAGTTACGCGAGATTGCCGGCACGACTCCTACGGCTTTCAGTGGCGTTCCGCGAGCAAGTCGCCCGCCTCCATGTGCAGGACGGCGTCGCGCCAGCGGACCGCGTGTCCGGTGAGCCCCCAAATCCACACGGCAATCCCGAAGAGATCACACGGCAGGATGAGCCACGCGGGAGCGGGTGCGACGCGAAGCGCGCGCCCGGACGCGCGATGCAGGGCGACGCGTGCGATTGCCGCAACGAAAAGCGCCACCGCGCTTTCCAGCTGCGGCGCGAGCAGGAACGCGAGCAGCGCAAGCGGCACCGGATACGTGAGGAACATACCGGCGTAACCAAGGGGTTGCACTCCCCGAATCGTCCGATGCCAGCGCAACTCGTGGTTCCAGAGCGCCGCGAGGTTCGAGTCCGACACGATCGTTCGCACCACGTAACGCGAGATTACAACCCGCAAACCTTGGGCCGCAACGTAATTTCCGAGCATGAAGTCGTCGGCAAGATGGGGCGCGAGCGCCTCGAAGCCGCCGATAGCAGCGAGGACCTCCGCCCGTATCGCATTCGTAGGGCCAAGGCAGTGTCGCGTCGGCCCGAAGAGCCGATTGACGAGCACCGATGGGATAAACTGCTCGTTCATAAACATCGCCCCGAGTTCCGACGAAGGCGTGCCATCGGGAACGCCGGCGAAAAGACAGGTTACGGCGCCCACGCCCGGTTCGTGCAATGGCGCGGTGACCGCGCGGATGTACGTGGGAGTGACCCGTGTGTCGCTGTCGGCCAGGATCAAAATCTTGTGGCGCACGAGCCGCATCATCGAGAGCACGTTTGCGATCTTGGGGTTACGCGCGCCGGGTATTTCACCGACGTCGATCTCAATGTTCCGATCGGGAAGCGCCGCCACCACACGCTGCGCAACGGCTAGCGCAAGATCGTCGGCGCGCGCGACGCCCAGAACCACCTGGTAAACGGGGTAGTCCTGCAAGGCAAACGCACGCAAGTTCTCCTCGAGGTCGCGTTCCAGGCCATGCAGCGGCACGAGCAAACTGACCGGTGGCATGTAGTCGGAGCTACGGGCTTGCGGCTCGCGTCCGAAGCGCCCGATACATACGATTGCGATGGTCGCGTAACCGATCGCCGCGATCGTGGCGACATCGAGGGTCGCCGCGAGGAGACGTACGAAAGTCACGTGGCGCTGTTCGCTAACCTTAGGAGGCTGCCTTGCTTTTGTATACAAGGAACGTCCGGAATGAGCCGAGGCCTCCGATGAAGCCTAACTGGATGATGCTGGGCACGACTTACGTCACGCGCCAGGCGTATCTTAAGCTCACGATGCGGGTTCGGCAGTGGGGCCATCTGCCGGGCAAACGCGGGGCGACGGTGCTGATTACAAATCATCAGCACATCGACGAAGGGGAAATGATTACGGCGCGCACGTTTCTTCGGCACCCGTGGAAGCCGCTGACCATGTGCAACTCCCGCCGCACCTACGAGACGGGATTCATCGCGACGGTTTGGCCTCGTAGTGTGCGGCTCACGCGCGGCCTGAATCTGAGCTGGCTTTGGGACTGCCTCAGCATTCTGCCGATTGAGAACCACCTCTTCTCACGGCCGCTCATCAGCCTAGCAGAGGAGCTACGCGCCGCACACGGCGATTTGGCGCTCGATGCGATCCTGCCGGCCGAAGCGCTCGCTCCATTAGAATTGGACGGCTGCGTACTGAGCGACCTCTGGAAACTCGCGAACTTCACGCCCGCCCATGCCTGGGTCAAAGTGGCGCAACTGAAACAGCCCTACCGGCGTGAAGTACTCGAGAACCTCCGCATGGTGACGAAGCGCGATATTGCGGCCATCGTGGAACGGGTGCGGTCCGGCGCGACCTTCTACATCACGCCGGAAGGTGACTTCAGTCGCGATGGGCGCATGCATCCGATGCGCAAGGGAATCATCGACGCGCTCTCGCCTTTTGCCGACCTCTGGCTCTGCGCGGTCGCCTACGATCCTTTCCAGGGCCGACGGCTCTCGATGCTCTATCGCGTCGTTCCATACGCCGGCGTCGCCGATATCGGGACGTCGCTAGCTGCGGCGCGGCCGATCACGACCTCGGCGCTCTTGGCTGAATTTTTGCTCGAGAGCCCGGAAACGTTCGCGGTTGCGGACGCGGTGCGTGCCGTGCGCGAGCGTCTCGACTCACTACCAGGTAACGTATTCGTCGATCCCGAGCTGCGCTGCGCCCCGGACGCTGCGGTCGTGAACGCCTTTGCGGCGCTGCACAAGCGCGGTACCCTGACTAGGGAGGGCGAACGCTACCTCGTTACGACGCACCGAACCGATGCGCGGTTCCCGCACGTGCCCGACATGATTGCATTCCAACGCAACATGCTCGACGAGACGCTGGCGTCAGCCCTGCGGCTCACGTAGGGTAAACGCACATCTTATGGTGGGCCTGGTAGGATTCGAACCTACGCGCAACCAGTTATGAGCCGGCCGCTCTACCGCTGAGCTACAGGCCCGGCGCGGTTTTGGTATTCGCTAGGATGCTCGAGAGCCCTTAGAGGCTTGTCGACTCCGGATTCGTAGTGTATAATCTCCAAAAGAGGATACCATACGATGACTGCTCTCGCCTACCCCGACACCCGCTACGCTCCCTCCGCCCTGGTGGACATCACGTCCGCAGAGGAACGCAAGCGGCTCGGCCCGTCAGCCTTGAAAGCCTTCTTCAACATCATGGAGTGCTGGCATATTCGCGATGAGGACGCGATGCGGCTCCTGGGCGGCATGGCGAGCAGCACCTATTATGCGATTAAGAAATCGCCGCGGCGCACGCTCGATCCCGACACGATGCTGCGGATTTCGTATTTGATCGGCATCTTCAAGGCGCTCAACATTCTCCATAGCAAGGCGCTCGCCGACCGGTGGATCGGTCTTCCAAATACGAGTCCTGTCTTTCGCGGCATCGCGCCGCTGGAATACATGATTCGCGGCGGCATTCCAGCGTTTGCGGCCGTTCGCCGGCTGCTCGACGCGCGTCGTGGCGGCATCTAAACCGTTTCCGAAAACCTCGCTCGTTCGCCGGAACGACACGCATCGGTTCATCGCATCGAAGCGTGGTGAGAGCGTTCTGGGGCGTATCGCCGATTCAAACCGGCATCTGGTCGATCTCTTCACACTTGACAACGCGACGAACGATCGTCTTCTCGTCGAAGGCGGGATTCCGGCCGGCATCGACAGCCACGAGCTCGTCTTCGGCATCCCCTACTACCGCATCGTCAACGCGAGCTTTACGCATGCCCACCCACTAGGCAGCCGCTTCAACGGGCCGGACCGCGGAGCGTGGTACTGCGGCTTCGAAATCGAAACCTCGCAGGCGGAGGTCGCCTATCACAAGAGCGTCGATCTGGCCGAGATCGGCGTGTTCGAGGACGACGTCACCTACGGCGACTACACTGCCGACTTCAGCGCGGAGTTCCACGATGCACGAGATGTCAAGCGCTTTGCCCGGTACTTGAATCCAGAAAGTTACCTGGCGTCGCAAAAACTGGCAGAGGAGCTTTTAGCGATCGGGTCGCTCGGAATCGTCTATCCGAGCGTGCGTCATTCCGGCGGCACGTGCATTTCCTGTTTTCGGCCGGCGCTCGTCATGAACGTGAGGAAGCAACTTACCTATCGCTTTGTGTGGGATGGCTCGCCGACGCCCGCGATCGCGCTAGCGTAGAAAAACCTTGGCGCCGGCGTAGCGTGCAGCCGAGCCGAGTTGTTCCTCAATCGCCATTAACCGATTGTATTTCGCCGTACGATCGCTGCGTGAAAGCGAGCCGGTTTTGATTTGACCGGCCTCGGTGGCGACGGCGAGGTCCGCGATCGTCGTGTCTTCCGTTTCACCTGAGCGATGCGAGATGACGACGCGATAGCCGGCCCGCTGCGCCGTCGCGATGCAATCCAAGGTTTCGGTGAGGGTTCCGATTTGGTTCAGCTTGATCAGAATCGCGTTGGCGACGCCTTCGTTAATACCGCGTTCGAGAAACCGGACGTTCGTTACGAAGAGATCGTCGCCGATGAGCTGGACGCGATCGCCGAGCGCAGACGTGAGCTTTTGCCAACCCGCCCAATCGCTTTCCGCAAGCCCGTCTTCGATCGCGACGATAGGGTAGCGGTCGCAGAGCTCGGTATAGAGCGCGATCATGTCGTCTACGCTCGCCGCGCGGTCGCGCGTCAGCGGATAGTACTTGCCGTCCTCGAAAAACTCGCTCGAGGCAGGATCGAGCGCTATTGCGACGTCGCTGCCGGGCTCGTAACCGGCACGCTCGATCGCGGCGACGATCAGGTCGAGCGCCTGCTGCGGCGTCTCGAGCGGCGGCGCGTAGCCGCCCTCGTCACCCACGAGTGTCGACAGACCGCGTTCGTGCAAGATCCGGCCGATCGCGTGAAAGACTTCCGAACCATAGCGCACGGCTTCGGCTTCGCTCCCCGCTCCCAGCGGAACGATCATGCACTCCTGAAACTCGAGCGCACCCTCCGCGTGCTTGCCGCCGTTGATCACGTTCATCATCGGAACCGGAAGCGTTGCCGCTGCCGGTCCGCCGAGATACCGGAAGAGCGGCATCGATAGGCTGGCCGACGCGGCGCGCGCGACCGCGAGCGAAACGCCGAGCAGCGCATTTGCGCCCAGCTGCGATTTGTTCGGCGAGCCGTCGAGCTCGATCAGCTTTTGGTCGACGTCGCGCTGCGCGGTTGCGTCCAGACCTTCGATGGCGGGACCGATCAGATCGTTCACCGCCATCACCGCATTGCGTACGCCCTTGCCGTTATACCGTTGCGCGTCACCGTCGCGCACCTCGACGGCCTCGTTCGCGCCGGTCGATGCGCCCGACGGCACCATCGCCTCCTCGACCACGCCGAAGTTCGTTGCGACCGCCACGGCGATGGTGGGATTGCCGCGGGAATCGAGCACTTCGCGCGCGTGGACGCCTTCGATTGACGGATTACCGCCGCCACGCAGCGACTCGAGCGTCACGCTTATTCCGTGATCCAGCGTTCGAGGTCGTGACGCCGCGAAACGAAATCCTTGTCTTCGAAGAAAATCGCCAACTCACGATCGGCGCTCGCGGCGCTGTCGCTGCCGTGAACGAGATTGCGGCCAATCGTCTGCGCGAGATCGGCTCGAATCGACCCCGGCGCGGCAGCCAGCGGATCGGTCGCGCCGATCATTTGACGGCAACCGTCGATCGCGCGCTCGCCCGAAACCGCGATCGCCACGAGCGGGCCGTTCGTGATGAAATCGACCAAGTCGTTGAAGAACGGCTTGCTACGGTGTTCGGTGTAGTGCTCGCGTGCGCGATCGCCGTCGAGCTGCATCAGCTTCATTGCAGTAATCACGTAGCCGCGTCGCTCGATGCGCGCCGTGATTTCGCCGACGAGCCCGCGCGAGACCGCGTCGGGTTTGCAGAGGATGAGCGTACGTTCGATAGCCATAGAAGCGCGATACGGCGCGTAGGTGGCTCGGTCATGCTTCCCCGCAGCGGATAACGACCGCAGGCGCCCAATGACCCAAAAATGCCGTATCGGAACGTGGCTGCGCAGCTAGCGGACGGTCCGTTTGCCTCGATCGAGTATCGCGAAGAGACCGGAAGCACGAATGCAGATGCGGCGGAGCTGCTTGGCGACGAGCGGTTCGGTGGCCACACGATCGTCGCGGAGTTCCAGCGCCATGGGGCCGGGCGCAAGGGGCGATCGTGGCGCGCGATGCCCGGGACGGCGCTGCTCATCAGCACGATCCTGCCGCGAAGCATCGATGTCGACCGGCTGTGGCTCGTGCCGTTTTGGGTCGCGCTCGCGGTACGGGCGGGGCTTCGCGCCTGCGGGGTCGTGACCACGCTGCAGTGGCCGAACGATCTGCTGCTACGCGACCGCAAGCTGGCCGGCATTCTCTGCCAATCCCGCGTGACCGCGACAACGGCACGCGTCGCCTGCGGTGTCGGTATCAACGTGCACCGCTTAGCCGGCGCAGGAACCGTCATCGAACCGGCTCCCGCGTTCTGCGATGAGGTCGCGCCGGTCGATCGCGCCGCGCTGCTCGTCGCGATCCTTCGCACGTACGACGCGACGCTCGCGGCGCTCGACGATGCCGTGCCCGTCATGCGCGACTGGGAAGCGGCCGCCGAGATTCCCGGACGGCGCTACCGAATCGCGAAGGACAACGCACGAGAGCCCTTCGAGGCAATCGCGCAGTCGCTCGCGGAGGGCGGGGGCTTACGCGTCGTCCGCGACGACGGGACCAGCGAAAGGGTTGAGATGGCGGACGCGCGAGTTCTGCGTTAAGAGCTGCGCGCGCGAGCGAGACGGTGGTCGCAAATCTCACAGAAGTGCGGCATCTTATTATCCGTTTCGAAGATCGAGTTGGAGTAGTACATCGCGCAACGGGCGTTATAGCAGTGCTTGAGCCCGAAGGTGTGGCCGAGCTCGTGAACGCACTCCTTGAGCGTCCGCTGGAAAAGCATGTTGAAATCGCTGGGTTCGCCGTAAAAGTCCGAGCGAAGCCGGTGGACTGAGACGACCGCGACGGACTGCGCCTCATCGGCATCGCCGAAGACGAATCGGTGCGAGGTCTTGTAAAGGTCGAAATCGGTGATGGCCAGCACGGCGGCTCCGGGTTTCGGATGCGCCCGCTGCACCTTCGCAATCAGCGTGGATACGAAAAGCTGACCGCGCGTCGCATTGAGCGTGCTGCGCGGAACGACGAGCGATCGTTCGACGCGAGCGCCGGCGATGAAACGTTCCTCAAGGCAGGGGGCGAGACGATCCAAGAACACGTGGTCGACGGTGTTGATCGGCACGATTCGGATATCACAATCCATCTCGGGTGGCTAGGATTCTCGACAAAAATCTAGGTGACCTGCGTCGCTGCCGTCGAAGTCGTCGCGGTGATCGTTGGAATCGGCCTCGACGTGGCCAACGTGGTGCGCTATCGCTTCGACGAGCGCGAACTCGCGTGGTTCGCGCGCAAGGTCTATACCGAGAGCGAAATGGCGTACGCCATGCGCAAGCGCAACTGGCCGGAGCGCCTCGCGGGGTTCTTCGCCGCCAAGGAGGCGACGCGCAAGGCCTTCGGGCACGCGATTCCATGGCGCAGCGTCGCCGTCGGGCACGAGCGCAGCGGCAAACCCACCATCGCACTGCTCGGTTGGGCCGAACGCCTGCCGCACGACCGCGGCGTGCGCACGATCCATCTCACGATCACGCATAGCGCCGAGGTCGCCGCCGCCGTCGTGATTCTAGAATCATGATCTACGTCCTAACGCCCGAGCAGATGCGCGCCGTCGACGCCGCGGCCGTGGAGCACGTTGGAACGAACAAGCTGATGCGTAATGCCGGGCGTAGGATTGCGAAGCGCTTAAGAACGATGGCGAAACCCGGCTCGAGAATCGTCGCCTTCGCGGGCCCCGGCAATAACGGCGGCGACGCGTTCGCAGCGCTCGGGGAACTCGCGCGAGAGTACGACTGCACCGTGGCCGCCGATCCGGCGGCGCAGGGATCGCAGGCGCGCGATGCGGCGCGCGCTCGTGCGAAAAAGGCTGGAGTCACAATAGTGCCGTTGCCGCCGGACGAACGCGAAGCGCGCGCGCTGCTCGAGAACGCCATCGGCGTGGACGGAATGTTTGGAACGGGCGCACGGCTACCGCTTCCGGAGGAATATCGGCCTCTCTCGCGCGCGCTCGACGCGCGGGAGCATCCGGTGCTGGCGATCGACATCCCAAGCGGGACCGATGCGCTCACCGGTGCGGTGAGCGACGACGCCGTGCGCGCGACGCTTACCGTGACGCTTGCCGCCGCGAAGCCCGGCCTCTTGCTGGAGCCCGCACGCGAGTACGTGGGCGAGTTGTGGTGCGCGGAAATCGGAATCGACGAGGCGCTGCTCGCCGCGCAACCGCGTACGTTCGCGACGCTCGATAACGCGGAGTTCATGAAGCTCTTGCCGCGCCGCGCGGCCGATACCGACAAGCGCGCGGCCGGTGCGCCGCTGATTGTCGCCGGGTCGGCACAGTTTCCCGGCGCAGCGGTCCTTTGCGCTCGAGGCGCGGCGCGCGCCGGCGCGGGTTACGTGACCGTTGCCACGCCGAGCTCCGCCGCCGGCGCTGTGCGCGAGCATCTCGTCGAGCAAGTCGTCGTCGCACTTTCCGACGACGCGCGGCCCGACGCTGTCGCTGCGGAGTTGCTCGAAATCTCGAAACGCAACGGCGCCGTCGCGATCGGCCCCGGGTTGGGGCTCGACGACCGCACCGGCGACATCTTTCGGCTGTTCATCGAAGCCAACCGCTTGCCGGTCGTCGTTGATGCGAGCGGTCTCTTCCATTTGAGCAAACACCTCGATCTGCTTGGGGGCAAGCCGTGCGTCGTGACGCCGCACGCCGGCGAGTTCGCGCGGCTCTCGGGGCGCGGAACGATCGAGCCGGGCACGCGCGTCGAGCGAATTCGCGAGTTCGTCGATCGCACCGGCATCACGACGCTTCTCAAAGGCTCCGACACGCTGATCTACGACGGCACGACCGTGCACATCAATCCGACCGGCACGAACGCGCTCGCGACGGCAGGGACGGGCGACGTGCTCAGCGGCATCATCGCCACGCTCCTGGCACAGGGACTCTCGCCGGTTGACGCCGCGCGGGCCGGCGCGTATTGGCACGGTTTGGCGGGGCAACGCGCCGCGGAAAAACGCCGAATCGGCGTCATCGCGGGCGACGTGGCCGACGCGCTCGGCGACGCACTGCCGGGCTAAGAAGCGCGCCTTGTCGCCGCTGGTTTCTTCTTGCGCTTTTTGCGCTTCGTCACTCGTTTCGTGTCAGCATCATCGAGTGCAACATGCCTCGCTTTGGATTTCCTAATCAAATCCTTCGGCACCGCAACGATCTTGCTCAAAACCTTTTTCAGGCGGTCGAATGGGCCCCAGGGTTTCTTCCGCCGCTTTTTTGCCACCGTCATGACACGGGGAGCGACGCGATAAGGGGAGCGACGAACTCGCGCGCTCGCGTGGCCGCTTCTTGTGCGCGCGTGCCGGCGTAGGCATCGATCAGCGCGCTGCCAACGACGATCCCATCGGCCAGCATTCCAACGTTGCGCACGTCCTGCGGGCGGCTCAACCCAAAGCCGACGGCAAGCGGTTTGTTCGTCAATTCGCGCAACGAGACAAGCTGACGGCGCAGCGGGGCGAAATCCGGAGCATTGCCGGTTCCCGTTACGCCCAGCCGCGAGACGACGTAAACGAAGCCCGTCGCCGCATCCACGATCCGCGCCGCGCGCTGGCGCGGCGTGGAGGGCGCGACGAGCAGCGGCATCGCCAATCCCTGCGCCTGCAGCGCGGCACGAAGCTCGGCACTCTCGTCCAATGCAACGTCGGGCACGATCGCCCCGGCGATGCCGGCTGCCGCCGTTTCGCGCGCGAACCGCTCGATGCCGAACTGATAGACCGGATTGTAGTACGTAAAGAGCACGATCGGCGCGCAGCGCGCGCGGCAGCGCCATGCCAGCGCAAGCACCTCCCGGAGATGCGTTGCGCTGCGCAGCGCGCGTTGGCCGGCTGCGGCAATCGTCGGCCCGTCGGCGAGCGGATCGCTGTATGGCACTCCCAACTCGATGATGTCCGCGCCGGCGTCGCTCAATGCTAGCAGAATGGCTTCGGTCGTTTCGAGATCGGGATCCCCCGCCATCACGTAGGGAATGAACGCCAAGCGCTTCTCGCCGTGCGCGCATTCAAAGGCATCCTCTAACATCGTCCGATGTCTTTGTCGCCCCGGCCGCTGAGATTCACCAAGATCAAATCGTCCGCGCCGCGCTGCTCCGCGAGTTCGCGCGCAAAGGCGATCGCATGCGCGCTCTCCAGCGCCGGAAGGATTCCCTCGCAGCGCGCGAAGCCGTGGAAAGCTTCGATAGCTTGCGCATCGGTGATATCGACGTACGTGGCGCGACCGCTCTCTTTTAAGAACGCGTGCTCCGGCCCGACGCCGGGATAATCGAGGCCGGCGCTAATGGAGTGCGTCTCGCGTACCTGTCCTTCCGCGCTCTGCAGCAAATAGGAACGCGAACCGTGCAGCACGCCGACGCTGCCGGCCCGCAGCGACGCGGCGTGCTCGACGCCGTCCACACCTTTGCCGCCCGCCTCTACACCCCAAAGCTTCACCTCGCGATCATCCACGAATCCGGAAAAGATGCCCATCGCGTTGCTGCCCCCGCCGACACAGGCGATTACGTCGCTCGGCAAACGTCCGTAGCGCTCCAAGGTTTGCCGCCTCGCCTCGATGCCGATGATTTTTTGGAACTCTCGCACCATAAACGGATACGGGTGCGCGCCGACCACGCTGCCGATCACGTAGAAGGTATCCTCGACGCGTTGCGCCCAGACGCGAAAGGCTTCGTTGGTCGCGTCTTTGAGCGTCTGCGTTCCGCTCGTGACGGCGTGCACGTGCGCACCGAGCAATCGCATTACGTCAACGTTGAGCGCTTGGCGCTCGATATCGCGCGCGCCCATATAGACGTCGACCGGCAAGCCGAGCTTCGCGCCGACCGTGGCGGTTGCGACGCCGTGCTGTCCAGCACCGGTTTCCGCGAGCAGCCGGCGTTTGCCCATTCGCCGCGCGAGCAATGCCTGACCGACGGTGTTGTTGATTTTGTGTGCTCCAGTATGATTGGTGTCTTCGCGTTTCATCACGAGCGGCACGGACGAAACGTCCGCGGCGTACCGCTCGCAGCGGTAGATCGGCGAGGGGCGACCGACGAAATCGCGCAGCATTGCATGGTACTCAGTCCAAAAAGCGGGATCGGCAAACGCCGCCGTCATTGCTCGCTCCAGCTCGTCGAGTGCAGCGATCAAGACTTCGGGAACGTAGCGGCCGCCGAAGTCGCCGAAATAGCCGCGCGTGTCGGGGGCGCTCATGCGCCGCGCACGGCTCGCACGAATTCCCGCATTTTGGCCGGGTCCTTTCGGCCGCCGGTCTCGATGCCGGTGCGTACGTCGACGCCGAACGGGTGCGCGCGTCGCACGCACTCAGCCACATTTTCTGGCGAAAGGCCTCCCGCAATGACGACGCGCCGCTTGGCGACGATCGGAACGATCTGATTCCAATCGAACGTACGGCCCGTACCGCCTGCCATTCCGTCCTGGCGCGCGTCAAAGAGTACTACGGCTGCCGGAAAGCGTTCGCAGCGCTCTTCGACCAAGGTCGTGCGGTCGTCAATGTGGATCGCTTTGATCGCGTGGTCGCCGTAGCGCCCAACGACCTCCGGCGTCTCGTCCCCCGAGAACTGGAGGAACGCGCTCGGAAAGAGCTCGAGCACGCCATCCAGATCCGAGTCCGCCGGATTCACGAAGACCGCAACCGGCGCAATCGTGGGGGGCGCTCGCCGCGCGATCTCTTGCGCCGACTCAAATGAAATGCGCCGCGGCGACGGCGCGAAGATCATCCCGAATGCGTCGGCTCCCGCTTCGGCCGCCATCGCGACGTCGCCGAGCGACGTGCACCCGCAAAACTTGATCCAAGCGTCAGCCATGGGAGCCGATCTTCTTCGCGCGCTCGAAGATTTGCCATGCAGCGCCGCTGCGCAGCAGCGTTCGGGCACGTTCGAATGCGGCCGGGAGCTCGCTCTCGACGCCCACGACGTAGAAAACGACGGCCGCGTTGAGCGCCACGACGTCGGCTGCCGCACTCCGGCCACCATGCAAAATTTCCACGAAGGCATCGCGGCAGATACCGACCGAACCGCCGACCGGCGTGCGCAAGTCTCCGGCGATGCCGAACTCAGACGGCTCGAGGCGCCACAACCGCGCGCCCTCTTCGTCGAACGAATAGATGAGGGTCGGCGCATCGCCGGCGACTTCGTCCAGCCCGCTGCAGCCGTGCACGACCGCACCGCGGCGCGCGCCCAGCGCGCGCAGCGCGGGACCGACGCGTTCGACGAGTTCCTCCCTCGCAACGCCGACGATTTGGTGCGTAGCGCGCGCCGGATTGGTTAACGGGCCCAAGAGGTTGAAGATCGTTCGCACGCCGAGTTCTCGGCGAATCCCTGCGGCGTTGCGCATGGCCGGATGGTAGTGCGGTGCGAACATGAACGTGAACCCGCACTCGCGCAACATCCTCGCAGCGAGCTCCGGCGAAACCTCGATCGGAAATCCCGCCGACTCCAGCACGTCGGCGCTGCCGCATGCGCTCGATGCCGCGCGATTGCCGTGCTTGGCGACGGGAATCCCCGCCGCCGCGACGACCAACGCCGCCATCGTCGAGATATTAATGGTGTTGGCATGATCGCCGCCCGTACCGACGACGTCAACGACCATCGGCAAACCGTGCTCGACGTGCAAACTGCGCTCGCGCATCGCGCGCGCGGCACCGACGATCTCGTCCACGCTCTCGCCTTTGAAGGCGAGCGCCGTTAGCAGCGCGGCGGCCTGCGCCGGCGTAAAGCTCGCGTCCATGATCTCGCCGACGAACGCGGCCGCTTCGTCTGCGGCGAGGTCTTCGCCGCCGAGCACGCGCCGCAGTAACGGTGCGAACTCCGTCATGCTGAACCTGTCGAAGCACACTGCTTCAAGAAGTTCGCTATGAGCTCTTCGCCGCTTTCGCTGAGTACCGACTCGGGATGGAACTGCACGCCGTGAACCGGGCGCTCCCGATGCGCGACGCCTTGAACGACGCCGTCCTCGCTGCGCGCGTTGACCCTTAGGGTTTCGGGAATTGTCGACGGCTCCAAGCAGAGCGAATGGTATCGCGTTGCCGTCAACGGCGACGGGAGGCCCGCGAAGACGCCGCTGCCGTCGTGTTCGATGCGCGACGTCTTGCCATGCATCTGACGCGGCGCGTGCGTCACGGTCGCGCCCATAACTTCACCGATCGCCTGCAGACCCAGACAGACGCCCAGGACCGGCACTCCTCGCTCGATTGCCGCGCGCAGCACTGCTATCATCTGCGGCGCATGCTCGGGACGACCCGGCCCCGGGCCGACGACCAGAGCATCATAACGGTCGAGAATTCCAGGCTCGAGCCGTGGGTCGTCGTTGAGCAGCACGTCGGGCGCACCGCCGCGCGATGCGAGCAGATGCACCACGTTGTAACTGAAACTGTCGAAATTATCGACGAAGAGCACTCGGGGCGCGCGCGTCACGGCTGCGTTCCGAGCACCGCGCGCGCGATGCGCGTCTTGTGTAACACCTCTTCGTACTCGGCGACGGCTTCCGAGTCGGCAACGATGCCGGCCGACGCCTGCCACCACGCGTGCTGTTTGTGCACGTGGATACTCCGCAACGTGATGCATGAGTCGAAATCGCCGCCGAACGACCAGCGGCCGATGCTGCCGGAGTAAAAGCCGCGCGTCACCGGTTCCAGACCGTCGATGAGCTGCATCGCGCGCAGCTTCGGCGTCCCCGTCACCGTGCCCGCGGGAAAGCCGGCGCGGAAGAGATCGAGCGCGTCGCGATCAGCACGAAGTTGACCGACGACGTTGGAAACGATGTGCATGACGTGGCTATACCGCTCGATCTGCAGCAGCTCGTCGACCCTAACGCTGCCGTACTCGCAGACCGAACCGAGATCGTTGCGCCCGAGATCGACGAGCATCACGTGCTCGGCGAGCTCCTTTTCGTTGGCGAGCAACTCGTCGGCGATGCGAGCGTCGTCGTCGTCGTCGCGTCCGCGCGAACGCGTGCCGGCCAACGGGCGCAGTCGCGCTCGGCGCCCTTCCAAGCGCACGAGAAACTCGGGCGACGCGCCGAGCAGCTGCCCGAACTCCGTGTCAACGTAGAACATGTACGGCGACGGATTGTAACGCCGCAGCGCGCGGTAGAGATCGAAGGCTTCACCCTCGAGCGCGGCGCCGAATCGGATTCCCAACTGCAGCTGATAGACATCGCCTTCGAAGATTCGCCGCTTCACCTCCGCGACCAGTTCGAGGTAGCGTTCGCGATCCAGCGACGCAGAGATGGGTCCCGTCGCGCGCAGCGGTTCTGGAAACGATGGCTTTGCTGCGAGAAGCCGCTCGACGTAGCCGTCGATCCGGCTCTCAAGCGCGTCGACATCGTTTCCGCTCGTCCAGATCGTCAGCAGATCGGTGAAGTGATCGAAAATCAGCCACGTCGCGGGAACCGCGACGTAGGCCCCCGGCATCGCCGGTTCCGACGAGGTTCTAGCCGGCAGACGCGCATCGGGCCGCGCGGCATCGTACGAAAACGCAAGCAGGGCACCTCCGAGCGCGCCACCGGCAGTCGCGATGCGATGCTCCGCTACGAAGGCGCGTACGCGCGGATAGAGCGCGGTGTCGGCTTCAAACTCGGCCGCCGCGAGATAGTCGATGCCGATGAAGGAGTAGCGCGAAATGCGCCCCCCACTCTCAACGCTTTCCAGCAGGCACGAAGACTCCGGGTTCGCCAAGGCGCGATAGGCACCGATCGGCGTCAAGACGTCGGCCGGCACGACGCGGACTGCAGTGTTGGTCATCCTAGAAGCGCTTGTAAGCCGGATTCGTCGAGGATGTTGATTCCGAGCTGCTCCGCCTTGGTCAGTTTGCTTCCGGGTTCGCTGCCCGCGACGACGTAATCGGTCTTCTTGCTCACCGAGCCGGTGACTTTGCCGCCCGCGGCCACGATCAACTCCGCCGCCGCCTCGCGCGTAAGGCTCGGTAGGGTTCCCGTCAACACAAAGGTCTTGCCGCTCAATTCTCCGCCGGTTCTAACGCGCTTGGGCGCGCTCATGACGACGCCGGCCTCGCGCAGCCGCTCGATCATCTCGCGATTGGGCTGCTGTTTGAAGAAGAGGGCGACGCTGCGCGCCACCTCAGGGCCGATGCCTTCGCTACGTTGCAGCTCCGCTTCATCGGCGGCGGCGATCGCATCGATCGTCCCGAAATCGTCCACCAAAATCTGCGCCGTCTGCGTTCCGACGAAACGGATGCCGAAGCCATAGAGCAGGCGGGCCGGCCCGCGCTGCTTCGACGCCTCGATGTTGCGCAAGAGGTTCTCGATGCTCTTCTTTCCCATCCGGGGAACGTCTGCAAGCGCCGATTCGTTCAGCTTATAGGTGTCGGCGATGTCACGCACCAGATTGAGCTCGGTCAACTGCTGCGCCATAACGTCGCCGATACCCTCAATATCCATCGCCCCACGCGAGGCAAAATGGCGCAGGCGCTCGTAGGCTTGCGCCGGGCACGCCGCATTGGTGCAGCGCGACATTGCTTCGTCCGGGGGATGATCGACGTCGGAGCCGCAGACGGGGCATTGCTGCGGCATTTTGAATTTCCGCTCGCGGCCGGTGCGTTCGGAGAGTACCGGACCGACGACGCGAGGGATGACGTCGCCGGCGCGCGTCACCAGCACCGTGTCGCCGATTCTGATGTCGTTATTCTTGATGTAGTCGATGTTATGCAGCGTCGCGCTCTTGACCGTGACGCCCCCGATCTGCACGGGGGTCAAAACGGCGCTGGGGTTGAGCGTTCCGGTGCGCCCGACGGTAATCGCGATATCGATAAGCTTGGTGCGCGCTTCGCGCGGTTTGAATTTGAAGGCAATCGCCCAGCGCGGATCGCGCGCGACGACGCCCAGGCGCTCCTGCTGCGCGAAATCGTTCACCTTGACCACCACGCCGTCGATCTCGTAGTCGAATGAGTCGCGTTTCCTCTCGGAGTTCGTACAATACTCGATGACTTCATCGAGCGTCGCAGCCCGGTGAACGTGCGGATTGACGGGGAATCCGAGGGTTCGCAAACGCGCGAGCGCATCCCACTGCGCTTTTGGTGCCGACCGGTCTGCCTCGTAAACCGCAAGCTGATAGGCGAAAAACGAGAGCCGGCGCTTTGCCGTGAGCGCCGGATCGAGTTGGCGCACGCCGCCCGAAGCGGCATTACGCGGATTCGCGAATGCCGGCAAGCCCTCGCCTTCGCGCTCGGTGTTGAGCCGTTCGAAATCGCTCTTGCGCAGATAAACCTCGCCTCGCGCCTCGACGAACTTTGGCGTGCCTCCTGTAGAACGCAGGCGCAAGGGAACCGTCTTGATCGTGCGCAGATTCGGGGTCACGTCTTCGCCGACGCGTCCGTCGCCGCGCGTCCCTCCGCGCGTCAGCGAGCCGTCGCGGTAATCCAGTGCGATCGCGAGACCGTCGATCTTGAGTTCGCAGACGTACTCGACGTCGGTCCCCGTGAGCTTACGGGCGCGCTCGTCAAACGCGCGCAACTCGTCGACCGAAACGGCATTGGCTAAGCTGAGCATCGGCCGCGCGTGCTCGTATGGCGCAAAGCGTTGCGAGGCGGCTGCGCCGACGCGCTGGGTCGGCGAGTCGGGCGTCTGCAGCTCGGGGTGCTTGCGTTCGACCTCGATGAGCTCGCGCAGGAGCGCATCGAACTCCGCGTCGGTTATCTGCGGATCGTCGAGCGCATAGTAGCGGTAGTTGGCCTCTTCGATCTGCGCGCGCAGTTCATCCGCCCAAGCGGCCAGGCTGGTCATCCTGCCTGATTGCTCGGTAACGCCACACCATCCTCGGGCCTTAGCCCTTACGGCCGTGGCATTAGGAGGAAGCACACGCGAATATTTCGCTCTGGCGTCAGCCGAAGAGATGGCGAACCAAGTCGCATTGTTTCGCCCGTTCCGATGAATCTTGCGCGGCTCGCGTGCTTGGCGACTATGCACCTCGCGATCACAAGTGGCAGTGCCGCGCGCGTCGTACACACGCGGCTTTGGCAAGCGACGGCACTCCGCGCATCGAGTTCGCCGATTTCGCTGGGGGCCGAGGCGTAACAGCACCAAGCAAGCGTCTTGCGCCTCTCTCGCGAAAGAGAACACTTTGGACGTGGATCGGCTCTTGAAAGCCAAGGGGGGTTACTTGAAATACCAGCTCTTTTTGGCGTGCGTGCTAGTTAACACCACGCTCGCTCTTGCTCAGCAATCGCCCCCGTCGCCGACCGCTTCTGAGATCGAGAAGCCAAGGCTCGATCCTTTTTGCGCGATTCAGGTAGCAGCCGTCCCTTGGAACCAAGCTTCAAGTACGCCTTCGAGCGACGTCGCGGATAGCATCGTCCTCTCCCTCTCTTCCCCCTCCGGATCTAAGGTCGACGCTCACGTAAAGTTGATTTCCGAAACCGATGCGTACGACGTGGCGCTCACGGACCTCGCTCTGGATGGCAAACCATCTGCCCATTCTACGGCGGCGATTTTTGTGACGTTGCCGAAGGCGACTGCACTGCGTTACGCCTATGTAGATTCTTATCGGCTTGATGGTGGTTCGGAAAAAATTTGTGCTACCGAACCGTTCGACCTCCGTTCGTGGCAGGCTTTGCGCCAGGCTCCGCCCGCCCAAGCACCGACCTGGCCACGGTTTGCCGCCGTTCTGAATGGCCCGCTGCCGCCACTTCCCTGCGGTGAAACCTTCACGGACGCGAAAGTGACGCACTTCTTTCAACCGCCAGGTGTCAACGTTAACAAAACCTACACGGTGCAAGTCGGAGTCTTCATCGACTCCGAAGGACATCCCGTCGATACGTGGATTTACAAATCGAGCGGAATGGTCCACGCGGATGCTTTGGCCAGAGCCAGCGCACTTCTGTCGCAATACGCGCCTGCCACGTTTCTGTGCACGCCAATCGTGAGCGAGTATCTCTTTCGAGTCGATTTTGCTCCGTAGCGGCCCGGCTGCCCGCCGCGCTCGTGAAGCCGTGTTGCTGTGCGGGCTTTGCGGCATTGCTGCATCGATCGGCATTGCAGCGGCGCCAACTCTGCGCTGACGCGACTAAGCGTGGCACGCCGGATCATCCTAGTGGTGATCCGTAATGCTTTTGAAGTTGGCGTGTTCCCTCGTAGGTGCCATGGAACTGAACCCCGATGCCGAACGCTGGTAGTCGTCGATCCGTTCATGCTTCAGGAGGCGAGAATGAGGACTTCAGGACTTACTCGTTGGGCGCTAAGCAGTTGCGCGGCTGCGGCTATGCTTGCAGCATGCGGCGGATCTCAGTGGCTGACGGTGCCTGACGGCAGTGCGCAGAAATTCGTCGACGTTCGTGGTCCGGCAGTGGCGACTAGCGAGGCATACAAAGTACTGTACAGCTTTAAAGGGAGCAAAGACGGCCACGAACCGTCCGGCAACCTAGTTGACATAAACGGAACATTTTATGGCACGACCGGCTTGGGCGGCGATTCCATTTGCGGTGGAATTGCGTACCGCTGTGGCGTCGTTTTTGCGACAACGAGCGCCGGAGGTGAGCGGATTATTTACCGCTTTAAGCCCCCGGGCGGCGTTTATCCGGTCGGGATCGTTCATGTTGGAGACTCGCTGTACGGCCTTACAGCGGGCGGCGGAAGCGGGCATTGCGGTGGCGGATCTAGCGGCGGTTGCGGAACGCTCTTTGAACTGACTACGTCGGGTCAGGAACGGACGCTTTATAGCTTTAAGGGGTATGACGACGGTCAACAGCCGTTGGCCGCTCCAATTTATGCTGGAGGAAGGTTTTATGGCACGACGTACGGAGGCGGCGCGCACTCCTATGGAATCCTGTTCGAGATCAACCTGTCCGGCAAAGAACATATTTTACACACGTTTAGGGGCACTGATGGTGACGGCGCCTCTCCGCAAGATGGGTTGATTAAGGTTAACGGCACGCTTTATGGGACGACCGCCGCCGGGGGAAAGAATGCGCAAGCATGTCGCCAAGCGTTTGGAAATTCGTGCGGTACGGTCTTTTCCGCAACGCCATCGGGAGAGTACCGCGTTCTCTATCGCTTCAAAGGCCAACGCGATGGAGCGGCCCCCGAAGCCGGCCTCACTTACCTCAACGGTGAGCTTTATGGCACGACATTTTTCGGCGGCGCTGTCGGCAGCGGCTGCCCAGCGGGATGCGGAACCATTTTCGAAGTCAATCCGTCCTCGGGTAAAGAGCGCGTAATCTACTCCTTTAAGGGCGGCGCCGACGGTTATTTACCCTCATCCGATCTGTTGCTCTACCGCGGAATGTTCTATGGTACGACACCCTACGGCGGGACGGGGAATATGGGGCCTTGCTCCATATCGGGATATGGAAACTGCGGGACGACCTACCGGATTAGTCCAACCGGTGCGAAGACCATCCTGTATGACTTTCAAGGACCTCCGAAAGACGGCAACAGACCGTTCAACCAGCGGCTGCTCGAAGTGAGTGGTACCCTCTATGGGACAACTGGACTCGGTGGGTCGCACTGCGGTCCTGCACTCGGTTGCGGCACCATTTTCGAGTTAGCCCTGTAGGCGGGCGCGTTCTTGAGTTTTCGCGCAGCGCTTTACGATCGGAGATTGAATGGTGACATCACGCTTCGACGGCGACTCGACCGGTTTCCGCCAAGTCGTGGAGAACCAGCAGATTCTCTTTTTCGATGCGGTCGAGCTCGCCGGCATCGGGACGATGATGTCCGACGGCCCGCTGATCGCGCAGCACCGGAACGAGATAGGCGCCGGTAAATGACAACTCGTTCTGCGCAACCTCTTCGGGTGTACCGGTTGCGACGACGGTTCCTCCGCGATCGCCCCCTTCGGGGCCGAGATCGATCAGATAGTCGGCGGTCTTGATGACATCGAGATTATGCTCGATCACGAGTACGGTATTACCCAGCTTGACCAAGCGATCGAGCACCTCGAGAAGCTTATGGATGTCGGCGAAGTGCAATCCGGTCGTCGGTTCGTCGAGCACGTAGAACGTGCGGCCGGTCGACCGCCGCGAGAGCTCCGTGGCGAGCTTGACGCGCTGGGCTTCGCCGCCTGAGAGCGTCGTCGCCGGTTGGCCCATCTTGATGTAGCCGAGCCCGACGTCGCAGATCGTGCGCAGTTTATTGTGCACGCGCGGAATGCTGGCGAAGAACTCCTTGGCTTCGTCCACGCGCATCTCCAGCACGTCGGAGATCGTCTTCCCTTTATACTTTACTTCGAGCGTCTGCGCGTTATAGCGGCGTCCCTTGCAGACTTCGCACGGCACGTAGACGTCGGGTAAGAAGTGCATCTCGATCTTGATGATGCCGTCGCCCTGACAGGCCTCGCACCGCCCGCCTTTGACGTTGAACGAGAAGCGTCCGGGGGTGTAGCCGCGCATGCGCGCCTCAGGAACGAGCGAGAAGAGCTCACGAATGATGTCGAAGGTTCCGGTGTAGGTCGCCGGGTTGCTCCGGGGCGTACGTCCGATCGGCGACTGATCGATCACGACCATCTTGTCGAGCTGCGCGGCACCCTTAACCGATCCGTACGTTCCACCGGGCGGCTGGCGATGCAGATGCTGATTGAGCGCCCGCACGAGCACCTCGTTGACCAACGTGGATTTGCCGCTGCCGCTAACGCCGGTCACGGCCGCGAAGACGCCAATCGGAAAGCGCACGTCGATGCCGCGCAGGTTGTTCGCTTTGGCGTTGCGGACCTCGAGCCACCCGCGCGCTTCTCGGCGGCAGCGCGGAATCGGAATGAACTTGCGCCCCGAGAGATATGCGCCCGTCTCCGAAGCGGGATTGGCGATCACGTCGGCGAGCGTGCCTGCGGTGAGGATCTCGCCGCCTTCTGCCCCCGCGCCGGGCCCGATATCCACGACGACGTCGGCGGTCCGCATCGTATCCTCGTCGTGCTCGATCACGATCAAGGTATTGCCAAGGTCGCGCAGCGTCTGGAGCGTCGCCAGCAAACGGTCGTTGTCGCGCTGGTGTAAGCCGATCGACGGTTCGTCCAAA
>Ga0182024_10008791_pt1 | contig 21128 bp, 19 predicted proteins | sample P32metaG_FD_120480 | JGI IMG/M metagenome (GOLD analysis project Ga0182024, IMG submission 120480) | Permafrost microbial communities from Stordalen Mire, Sweden - P3-2 metaG (Illumina Assembly) | ecosystem: Environmental > Terrestrial > Soil > Wetlands > Permafrost | place: Sweden: Stordalen...
CCGGGGTCAGCAGGGGGTCGGTCATGAGCGGCTCCGCGTGAAAAGCAGGGGTGGATTTTCAAAACCCGTCGGCGTCCGGCTTTACGGTACGAAAAATCCACCCACTTTTCAGCTGCCTACCCCAGAGAAAAGACAAGAGAGTTTCTCCTTGTCTTTTCTCTGCGCTCTCTGCGGTGAGATTCTTCTTAGCTCGCCGCCCGCAGGTCGGCCAGCTCCTCCTTGACCGGGGCGTAGTGGCTCGGCTCCATGCTGAACGACGCCGTGCCGCTGGTGAAGTTGCGCAGCTCGCTGGTGTAGCCGAACAGCTCCGCCAGCGGGACGTAGGCGTGGACCTGGCAGCGGCCCTTGTCCGAACTCAGGTTCAGGATCTCGCCGCGCCGCCGCGTGATGTCGCGGATCAGGTCGCCCTGGTACTGCGACGGCGCCAGCACCACCACGTTCATGATCGGCTCCAACAGCGTGATGCCCGCCTTGTGCTGGGCGTCGCGCGTGCATTCGATCGCGGCCAACTTGAACGCGTCCTGCGAACTGTCCACCTCATGGTATTTACCGTCCAGCAGCGTGCATTGGACGTCCACGCACTGGAACCGGTACTTGACCTCTTCGGATCTGCGCTGGGGGGGCGCCATGGCGTCGCGGTATCCGGCCTCCACCGACGGGATGTACTCCGTCGGCACCACGCCGCCGACGATCTTGCTCATGAAGTAGACGTTATTCGGGTCCTTCTTCTCCCCCTGCTCCTCCCGGTAGGTCGTCCACTCCTCGACCTGCTCCTTGGTCAGCGGCTCGAACTTCATGTAGATGACGGCGAACTTGCCGCGGCCGCCCGACTGCTTGATGTAGCGCGTCTCGATGTCGACGGCCTTGGACAGCGTTTGCCGGTAGGCCACCTGCGGCCGGCCGGCCGTCACCTTGACGCCGGGGTTGCGCTGCAGCTTTTCCAGCGACACTTCCAGGTGCAATTCCCCCATGCCGCTGATGATGAGCTGGTTCGTCTCCGGGTCGGTGCGGCACTTGAGCGTCGGGTCGTCGCGCACCATCTTGCCGAGCGCGTCGGCCAGCTTGGTCTCGTCGGTCGTCGGGTCGGGGATGACCGACTGCGAGATCACCGGGTCGGGGAAGCGGATGTCTTCCAGCGCGATCGGGGCATTATTGGCGCAGAGCGTGTTGCCGGTGTAGGTCTGCTTGAGGCCGACCACGGCCACGATCTCGCCCGGCCCGGCCACGTCGAGGCTGTCGCGGCGGTCGCCCATCATGCGGTAGATGCGGGCCACGCGCTCGCCGCGGTTGATCGTCGTGTTCAGCACGTCGTCCTTGGGCCGCAGCTGGCCGGAGTAGATGCGCAGGAACACCAGGTCGCCGGTCGGCTCCGTGATCGTCTTGAACGCCAGGCAGGAGAACGGTTCCTTGGGGTCCGGCTTCCGCTCGACGCGCTCCTTCTCCTTGCTCTTGGGCACGGCGCCGGAGACCGGCGGCCGGTCCAGCGGCGACGGCAGGAAGTCCACGACCGCGTCCAGCAGCAGGCGGACGCCGTGGAAGTTCTTGGACGAGCCGCAGTAGATCGGCGTCAGCTTGCCGGACAGCGTGCCGGCGCGGAGGGCCTTGCGCAGCAGCCCCTCCGAAACCGGCTTGCCTTCCAGCACCAGTTCCAGCAGGTGGTCGTCGCCGTGCGAGGCCGCTTCCAGGAGGTGGCCGTGATACTCTTCGGCCAGCTCGCGGTACTTCTCCGGGATGGCGGTCAGCTGAAGGTTTTTCTCCTTCACGTCCTGGAGAACGAACTTCATGCGAATGAGGTCGATGACGCCCTCGAACTCGCCGCTCTGGCCGGCCGGCAGCGCGCAGATGGCCGGGATGACGCCGAGCTTTTCCTTCATCTGCTCGATGCAGGCGAAGAAGTCGGAGCCCATGCGGTCGAGCTTGTTGATGTAGGCGATGCGCGGCACGTGGTGCTTGTTGGCCTGATACCAGACCGTCTCGCTCTGCACCTCGACGCCGCCGACGGCGCAGAAGACGCCGACGGCCCCGTCGAGGACGCGGAGGGAGCGCTCGACCTCGGCCGTGAAATCGACGTGGCCGGGCGTGTCGATGATGCTGATTTGGGTGTCGCCCCAGTCGATGGCCACGGCGGCGCTGTTGATGGTGATGCCGCGGGCCTTTTCGGCGGGGTCGAAGTCGGTGGTGGTGTTGCCGTCATCGACGTCGCCGACCTTGTGCTTGGAGCCGCTGAAAAAGAGGATGCGCTCCGTGGTGGTCGTTTTGCCGGCGTCCACGTGGGCGATGATGCCGATGTTGCGGAGGTTCTCAAGCATAAGTACACGGCCGCGGCCTTCGCGGCGGCTCCTGAAACGAGGCCAAGGAACGGGTCCGACCCGTGCGTCCGTCCGCCGGCGGACGAAACAATTTTCCCCCTCCGGCGACCCGGCCATCGGGGCTTGTCGCGGTGACGGATGCGGGATGTCTCCAGTGCGGATTCCGCCGGCTGAGGGCGTCCGGCGGTGGAGAGCGGCGGGTGCTTATCCGGCCGAAACGGCGCTGGGGCGCTCCACGGAACGGGCGCGGACAGCAACTTAACGGTTAATTGTAGCGTGGGACGTGAGAAATTGTCCAGAGGGATGATGAAAATGTCGTGAAATCCGTGGTGCCTCTGGATTTAGGCGAGCGGCCGGCGTGAGCCGGCTGATTTAGCGTAGCGCCCCGGAGAAGAGCATTGCACCCGAAGCGGCGCCGCCGTAGACTGTGACGGGACACTCTTCGTGCTTCCGCGTAGGGCGGACTCACCCACTCAGAGACCAAAAATGAACATGGGTCGTGCGCTCTGGGGCTGGCTCGCGTGGGACGCGGCCCTGTCGACCTGTCTCCTCCTAATCGGGCTGGCGGCCGCGCCGTCGGCGCGGGCCGGGGATGACGCCCCGCCGGCCCCCAATAAGGCGGATACTCCCGGAGGCTTCGGCGACCGTGCTTCCGGCGCCCTGCATGACAAACTCGTGAAGGAATTGGGCGGCAGCGACGAGTCGGAGGCGGCGGTGGCGCGCGGCCTGCGTTGGCTGGCGCTGCACCAGGCGCCGGACGGCCACTGGTCGCTCGACAACTTTCAGAAGTTCGCGCACAAGGAGCCGAGGCCGGATTCTCCGATTTTTAACGACGGCTGCGTCGGCGGCGTGGCTCGCAAAGACGACGTTGCCGCCACGGCCTTCGCCCTTCTTCCTTTCCTGGGCGCGGGCTACACCCAGAAGCCTCCGGCCTCAAGGAAAAAAGGCGATCCGGATTACAGTAAAACAGTCAAGGCCGGCCTCGATTATCTGAGCGACCAGGAACTCAACGGCTCCTTCGGCGGCAGCATGTACTCTCACGCGCTCGCCACGATTGCCGTGTGTGAAGCCTACGGAATGACGGCCGACCGCATACTCAAGCCGACGGCCCAGGACGCGGTGGACTACATCGTGTCCGCCCAGGACCCGGCCGGCGGGGGCTGGCGTTACTCGCCGCGGACGGCGGGTGATCTGTCCGTGACGGGCTGGATGCTGACGGCCCTGGACACCGCCCGGCTGGCGGGCCTAGATGTACCCAAGGATGCTCTGAAAAAGGCGGAAGCCTTCCTGGATGCGGTGTCGGACAGCAAGGGCGGCTACAGCTACCTTCCCGGCAGTGGCGCGACGCCGGCGATGACGGCAGTGGGCATGTTGTGCCGGCAGCACCTCGGCATCAACCCGCGCAACCCCGGCCTGCTCAAGGGCGTGGTGATATTGAAGGAGGCGCCGCCGGGCACAACGGACAACATCTACTACGAGTATTATGCCGCGCAGGTCGTGTTTCACATGGGCGGCGACTCGTGGGACTTCTGGAACAAGGGACCGAACGGCGACGGCAAGTACGGCATCCGCGACTACCTCATCGCCAGGCAGGACAAACTCGCCAAGCTGGATCCGAAGAAGGCTTGTCAGGACGGCAGCTGGCCGCCGGACAGGGTTTGGGGCGCCAACGGCGGCGGCCGCATTATGTGTACATCGCTATCACTGCTGACTCTGGAAGTGTACTACCGTCACCTGCCGCTGTATCGAAAGGGCCTCGCGCCGAAGGATAAGGAATGAGCCTTACCAACCCGAAGCGCAAGCGAGGAATTTCGTCCCTCGCTCGCGCGTCGGACTGGTACATAATAACCTCTCACACGTCCAATTCCTCCGCGACCGCCCGCCCCGACGATTCCAGGACGAACTTGGCCCGGAACGCGGGGTCTTTGCCCAGCAACTCCACGAAGCGCTTATCCGTCTCCAGCAGCGATTCGATCTCCACGCGCAACAGCGTGCGGTGGCGCGGGTCGAGCGTGGTGTCGGCCAGCACCTTCGCGTCCATCTCGCCCAGACCCTTGAAGCGGCCGATCTCCGGCTTGGCGTTGGTGCGCAGGCCGGCCAGGATCTCCTCCTTGTGGGCGTCGTCGCGCGCCCAGTAGGTCTCCTTACCCACGTCGATGCGGTAAAGCGGCGGCTGGGCGAGGTAGACGCGGCCCTTCTTGATCAGCTCCGGCAGGTGCCGGAAGAAGAACGCCAGCATCAGCGTCGAGATGTGGTAGCCGTCGGCGTCGGCGTCCATCAGCAGGATGATTTTGCCGTAACGCAGGCCGCCGATGTCGAATTTCTCGCCGATGCCGACGCCGATTGCCGACACAAGATCGTTCAACTCGGTATTCGACAGCACCCGGCTCAGCGGCAGCCCTTCGGAATTGAGGATCTTGCCGCGCAGCGGCAGCACCGCCTGCGTGCGGTTGTTGCGGCCCTGCTTGGCCGAGCCGCCGGCCGAATCGCCCTCAACGATGAACAGCTCCGTCTCGTCCAGGCTGGTTGACTTGCAGTCGGCCAGCTTGCCCGGCAGGTTGAGCCGCCGTTGCGTGGCCGACTTGCGCTTAACCTCCGTGGCCGCCTCGCGCGACGCCTGCCGCGCCTTGGCCGCCAGCACTATCCGGCCCACGATCTGGTCGGCCGCCGTCATGTTGGCGTTCAGCCACGACTCCAGTGCAGGCCGGACCCAGGCGTCCACCACCGCCGTCATCTCCTCGTTATTCAGCCGCTCCTTCGTCTGCCCCTGGAACAGCGGGTCGCGCACGAACACCGACAGGATGCCGACCAACCCCTCGCGGATGTCCTCGGCCGTGATGGTCAGCCCCTTGGTCTTGATGTCGTGCGTGGCCATGAAATTGCGGATGGCCTTGACGACGCCGCCTTTGAAGCCGCTCTCGTGCGTGCCGCCGGACGACGTGCGGATGCCGTTGACGTAGGAGCGGATCGTCTCGTCGGTGGACTCGGTCCACTGCAGCGCGACCTCCATCTTGTCGCCGTCGGGGCGCACCAGCCTGAACGGCGCCTCCGTGACCTTGGCCTTCTGGCCTTCCGTAATCAGGCGCTCCAGAAACTCTGGAATACCGCCGGCGTGGGTCAGGTCATGCACCTCCTTGGCCACGTCGTTCTTGAAGAGGATCTTCAAGCCGCTGTGGATGTACGACATGTCTTCGAGGTGCGTGCGGATCAGGTGCGGGTCGAACTGGGTGGTCTTGAAGATGTCCGGGTCCGGCTCGAAGGTGATGGAGGTGCCGTGGCCGCGGAAGGGGCCGACCTGTTCCAGTTCCGTCGTGGGCTTGCCGCGTTTGTAGGTCTGCTGCCACTCGAAACCGTCGCGGCGGATGACGGCGATGAGCTTGCGCGACAGGGCGTTGACGACGGAGGAGCCGACGCCGTGCAGGCCGCCGGAGTGGAGATAGCTTTCGCCGTCGCCGAACTTGGCGCCGGAATGGAGCGTGGTCAGGATCAGCTCCAGGCCGGTCTTGCCATATTTCGGATGGATATCGACCGGAATGCCGCGGCCGTTGTCGGCTACGGTCACGGCGTCTCCGGACTTGTGGAGGGTGACGGTGACGCTGTCGGCGTGGCCGTTGAGGTACTCGTCCACGGAGTTATCGACGATCTCCCAGACGAGGTGGTGCAGCCCCTTGGCGTCGACGCCGCCGATGTACATGGACGGGCGTTTGCGGACGGCCTCCAGGCCTTCGAGGACCTGGATGGAGTCCTTGGCGGTGTATTGTTTCGAGGTCGAAAGCGTGCTCATGAGATTACTCGATCATGCGACGAACTAGACGCTGGCCTTCAGCGACGGTGACGCTAACCACGCTCGCCTAAGCCGCGCCGCGGGGTCGCGTCCCCTGAGACTTCACGTTCCAGGTCGGCGATGGCCGCCTTCCAGTCTTCCAGGTTCCCGAACCTTACAACTTTATCGATGCCGAGGTTTTCGAGGAGCATCCCGAGGACGACGAATCGTTGCCCTTCGCCGGCGAAAATCCCGCCGACAAATTCGATCTGCTCCGGAGCCTGCCTCATGCGCCGCTCCGATTCCTCCTTCGTCCAGCGACGCCCTTCACGGCGAATGTCCCATCGTTCCTGAGTCATGGCAAGCCTCCGAATCCGTACCGGCGATTCGGCATTCCTGACGCCTACTGTTCGTAGCGCTTGGAAACGATGCGGCCGGTCGCCTCGTCGATGACGAAGTGCGGGCCGCCGCCGTTCAAATTGGGATCCTTCAACTCGTAATCAATGTGCCAGCCGTCTTGCTCCAGGGCCACGGTGATACGATAGCCGGACAAGTCGCCGCGGTAGGCCTTTTCCCCATCCAGGCGCGCGATCCGCAAGGCCTCGTCAGAGGTGATGACGGGGCGCTCCGTTGAGACGGCCATAGGCTCCATTGTCACGGAAGACCCTCGTTCAAAGCCTCAACAGCAAACGCAATCGGGCTTCCACCTCGGCCTGCGTTGAAGCGGATACCTTACCCAAATAGCGCAGCAGATTCGAGTCATGGATCGTGATGAGCTTATGCAAGCGCAGCAAGGACCGTGATTTCAAGCCCGTGCCGCGGTGCTCGGGCCGGCCCGGATCAAGCACCAGATCCGTCGGTAGGTGTACGCCGGGGATCACAGTTGTGATGTAGGCGGCCAGTACCTCGGGAATGGGTCCGATCCGACCCGTCAGCAAGAGCGCCGGACGGGCCTTCGTCCCCACGACCCTTCCGCCGAACGGGAACAAGGTCAGATGAATTTCACCGGGGCTCATCTTCCGGTTTCCCATCTTCGAGAGTGTAGATGTCTTCGCGCGGGTCGCTCCATTCGGCGGCCCAGATGTGAGACGCCGCCTCTTGCCACCAGCCGTCCTCTTCTTCCGCGTCGGTGGGCAACGCCAAGACGATCTTGACCGGCCCCGGCTTCACGTCCGCGGGCACTTCCACGGATAGACGATGTTGCTCATCCACGGTGGCGATTAACTCGATGGTCTTCATTCCGTTTCTCCTCACTCAAACAGTCCCTTCTGCTCCCCGTCCTTGCCGTCGCCGTTGCGTTCCGACGACTTCTCCTTCGGCTTCTCGCGGCCCTCCACCTGGTCCCAGTCCACTAGCTCGATCGGCGGCGGCAGGACGCGCACGAAGCTCGTCCGTTTCACCGCCTCGAAACCCTTGCCGCCGCGGCCGGTCGTCGGGTGGGCGCCGCGGCGGAACTCCATCGTCTTGCCGCCCGCCGTCTCCACCGTCAGGGCGTCGTGCCGGTTGCCGATCAGGGCGCCGCCCAAACAGGCGTCGCCCTTCTCCAGCTTCATGCCCATCACGCCCTTGCCCGCCCCGGATAGGATGCTGATTTCCGACAGCGGGAAGTGGATGACCCGGCCCGCCTGCGACGTGAGGAAAAGGCTCTCCTCGTCGCGCAGCACCGTCGCCAGCACCACCTTATCGCCCTCGGAAAGGCGGACGTAACGCCGGCCCACTTTGGTGGACGCCGTGCGGAACGGAGTCAGCGGCGTCCGCAGTGCGTAACCCTGCGCCGTCACCGCCAGCAGGTATGGGCCGGCTGGCTCGCCGTTCGCGGACCCCTCACCCCCGACCCCTCTCCCCGGAGTACCGGGGAGAGGGGAGAGAGTTAGGGGCGTGAACCGCTCGTCCGTCGTCGCCGCCGCGATGATTTTCACCTGATCGGGCAGCCGGAAATACTTCGTGATCGGTTCGCCGTAGCCGGAACTGGCCGGCGCCTCGTTGACGCGCATCGTGTAAGCCGTGCCGTCGTCGGCGAAGAAAATCATGTGGTCCAGCGTCGTGGCCGGGACCACCGCGATCACCTCGTCACCTTCGCGGGTCCGCGTCCCCTCCACCGACGCCAGCCGGCCCACCCGCTTGATCCAGCCGTCGCGCGTCAGCACCACGTTGGTGTTCTCGCGGACGATGTACGCCTCCGGGTCGAAGTCGATGGCGTCCTCCGACGACCCCAGCCGCGTCCGCCGCCGTTCGCCGTACTTCTCCGCGACCTCCGCCAACTCCGCTTTCACCACGCCCCACAGCTTCTTTTCCGACGCCAGGATCGCCTCGATCCGCTCCGCCTCGGCCTTCTTCTCCTTCAACTCGTCGAGGATCTTCTTGATCTCCATCTGGGCGATCTTGTACAGCTGGGCGTCGAGCACCGCCGCCGCCTGCTCCTCGTCCAGCGCGAAGGCCGCGATCAGCTTCTCGGAAGCGTCGGCCTTGCCGGAGCTTTCACGGATCAGTTTGATCGCCTTGTCGAGGGCGTTGAAGATGATGCGGAAGCCTTCCAGGAGGTGGATGCGCCGCCGCAACTGCTCCAACTCGAACTCGAAGCGCCGCCGCACCGTGGCCAGCCGGAAGTCGAGGAAGTAACGCAGCATCTCCTTGAGGCCGAGCCGTCGGGCCTGCGGCGTCCGCTCCTTGCCGTCCGCGTCGTAAACCGGAACCAGGCAGGTCAGATTGACCGGAAAACTCTCCTGCAAGGCGGTGTGCTTGTAGAGGTAGGCCATCACCAGGTTCGGGTCGGTCCCCGGCTTGATCTCCAGGACCGTTCGGATACCTTCTTTCTCGTTCATTTCGTTGGTGACGTTGAGGAGTTGCGGCAGTTTTCGCTCGTTGATGAGCACGCCGATGTCGGACTCCAGCTTGCCCTTGTCCACGCCGTAAGGGATGGAGGTGACGACGATCTGCTGCTTCTTGTCGTGGTTCTCCAGCTTCCATTCGCCCTGCACTTTGACGCCGCCGGTCCCTTCCTCGTAAATCTTGCGCAGCGTGGCCCGGTCGGTGATGATGCGGCCGCCGAGCGGGAAGTCGGGGCCTTTCACCTTTTCCATGATCTGCGCGGTCGTGGCCTCCGGATTGTCGATGAGCAGCACCGCCGCCCTCACCACCTCGCCGAGGTTGTGCGGCGGAATGTTGGTCGCCAGGCCCACGGCGATGCCCGATGAGCCGTTGACCAGCAGGTTCGGGAACTGCGCCGGCAGCACGACCGGCTCCTCGCCCTTGTTTTCGTAGTTGGGCCGCATGGCCACGGTGCGCAGGCGCAACTCCGACATCAGCCGTTCCGAAACGGCCGTCAGCTTGGCCTCGGTGTAGCGCTGGTGGGCCGGGGTGTCGCCGTCCACGGAGCCGAAGTTGCCCTGGCCCTGGATCAGCGGCGCCCGCATGACCCAGGGCTGGGCCAGGCGCACGAGGGCCTCGTAGGCGGCAACGTCGCCATGCGGGTGGTAGTTGCCGATCACGTCGCCGACGATCTTGGCGCACTTCCGGGTCCGGCCGTCGAAGGTCAGGTGCAGGTCGTGGTACATCGTGTAGAGGATGCGCCGCTGCACCGGCTTGAGGCCGTCGCGCACGTCCGGCAAGGCGCGTGAGCTTATTACGGACACGGCATAGGTTAGATACCGGCGTTCCGTCTCTTCCTGGAGGGATACGTTTTGGATCGTCTCGGCCATGAGGGACCGTCTCCGCGAACGCACTGGATGATTAGCGCTTTGGAATTGTAGCAGCCTGTGGCCCGCGCTCCCAGGTCAGTTCCCGGCCAGGGCTGAGACCGTAAGTTTTGACACTTAAATGACTTGCGGCTGTAGATCTGAATAACAAAGCCGAATATAGTGTACAAGAGAACATATTTAAGAGGACAAGGCATAATGGACCCGAACACCAACCCGAAGCGCGAGCGAGGGGGAAGGTTCCTCGACCGTGATGGCGGTCGAGGAACCTTCCCCCTCGCTCGCGCTTCGGGTTGGTGTGCCTTGCGCAATCACTTCGCGACCGCCGGATACGCCTTGGCGATGTCGAGCAGCATCTGCTCGTAGTCGGACGGCACCGCCTCGAAGCCGGTCAGGTGGTTCGACTTGAGCAGTTTTTGGGCCTTGGTACTGTTTTTGGCGGCGATCAGGCCGTCGCGGAACGTCGTCAGCGTCGCATCGCTGAGGGCGCCCGGCTGGTAGGCGATGACGCCGCAAGGGAAGGTTTCGGACTGCGAAATCGTCTTGAGCTTGGCGGCGCAGCCGGGCTTGCTTTTCCGGTAGGCCTCCAGCGTCGTTTCATCCACGACGGCGGCCTGGTCCGCGTCGTCCAGCACGTTATCCAGGGCGTCCTCGGCGCACCACTGGACCGGCTCCGCCGAGAAGAACGCGGCGGCGTTTTCGCCCGTCGGGCAGCAGCGGCGTTCCAGGAACAGCCGGCAGTGGTCCTGATTCCGCGCCAGGTTCACGACCTTGCCCTTGAGGTCGGCCCCGCCGACCATCTTGCTGTCGGTCCGGACGACCAGGTGGGCGCGCAGGAAGGGATGTTCATTGACCGCGATGACGAGCGGCTTGAGCGTGGGATAGTTCTGATGGACCCAGGCGAACTCGACGCCGTGGAAGACGGCCAATTGCACTTCACCGGCCTTGAGCTGGCGGGCCAGGCTGTCGGCGTCGCCCAACGGGATGAGGTCGCCGTTGACGCCGGTCTGGCCGAGCATCAACTCCTTCATCGGACGAAGGCCGATCGGAATGAGCGCCTCGGGCACGTCGCGGAACAGGGTTTTGACCAGCCCGATCCGCACCGCCGAAGGATTGTCGTCGTCCCGGGCCGCGGCCGGCGCCACGACAAAGGCCGTCACGAGGAACGCCGTGCCGCTCATCATCCACGTCCGCCGACTCATAGGCCTCTCCACTTCTTGGCAGTTCCGGGGCAAAGCGTCGTTCCGAGGCGAGCGGCCGGCGTGAGCCGGCTGATGGGATGTCATCAGCCGGCTTACGCCGGCCGCTCGCCTGAATCCGGTCAAGGCTTTGGCGCGTCCGGGCTGGCGGCGGGGACCGCCAGCCCGGCGTCGAAGCCGCCGCAGGTCACGCGCTCGAGGTCGGCGAGGGCGGCCAGGCGGCGGAACTTGATCAGGGTGGCGTCGATGCGGAACTGCGTGGCCTTGAGGCCGTTATTGAGGATGTCGTCGAGGGTGGGATAGCCGACCTTTTCGGGATTAAACTTCTGCGAAAGGTCGCTGGCGTGCGCCTCCAGCTTGGCGGCCGCGGCTTCGAGTTTCGGCTGCTCGTCGTCGTACTGCTTCCAGCGGAGGTAGGCGTCCTCGGCCTCCAGGCCGATCAGGTTCCGCGTCTTGTCGGCGACGGCGCCCGCACGGGCGTGGTAGGCCTCGGCGATCTCCCGGCGCTCGGCCTTGTTGCCGGGCAGCGACACCGGCATCTCCGGCCCGATCGGACCCGGCCGGTACTCCGGGTCGTGCAGCGTCGCGGCCAGCGGCATGGAGTGGATGTCGCCGCCCGACGCGAACGTCCGCGCCGGCGGAAAGCAGATGCGGCCCTGGGCGTCCACCTCCAGGCAGTACACCCCCACCGCCGTCGTCGCCTCGATCACCTCGCCGCGCCGCGTCAGGGCCAGTTGGACGATCGTGTCGCGGTCGGCCTTGGTGTACACCTCCGGAAGCTCCTTGCCGACGATCTCGATCGTGCAGTCCGGCCCAAGCCCGAGCGCCTCGCGCAGCGCCGCCAGTGCCCGCTGATAGCCTTCGATCGCCTCCTGCTTGCGTCCCTCGACCGTATCCAGGTACGAGTCGATGATGTCCACCTGTTCCTTGGAAACGTCTCTGCGTCCCTTGTCCAGGGCGGTCTGGGCGAGGGTCTTGAGGTCGGTGAGGCGGTTGTGGATGGCGTCGGCGTTGCGCTGCTGTTCCAGGGCGTAGAGGGCGGCGAGGTAGGTGGTGGTCGCGGCCTGGCGGGCGTCGCAGCAGGCCTGATCGACGGCCGCCGCAGCGATGGTCAGGCCGAGGGCGGCCTGTTTGCGGCGAATCGGCAGGTCGCGGGCCAACAGGGCGCTAAGCCCTTTCTTGTTCAGGGCCGCCGATTTCAACTCGGAGGCGTGCAGGCTGTCGCGGGCTGCGATGACGGCGGGCTGGTTGGCCGCGGCGGTCTCTCGCGCCGTGCCCAGGTCATAAACCTGCGGCGCGGCGGCGGGGGCGACCGCGGCGGGTCCGGGCAGCGGCAGGGGGGCCGGCTCCCCGGCCGGCGCATGGGGGGCGAGGGAGAGCAGCACCGGGGCGGCCAGGCCGCTCAGGATGCGGGCGTGCCGCCGCCATACCGAACGCGAGACTCGCATGGGGCCATCCTCAAGGGTGGTGGAACGCAAGGATGCGCGAACGGCCGTCCGCTGCGGGTCGGCGTTATCGACAGCCGGCGGCCTCGGTTATTAGCATCGGCGGGGGCGAAAGGAAGACTCGAAGAACGCCCACGATTCGCGGCGGCGGATGGGGTTTTGGGGTGCGGTGGCGCCGACTGGGAAGAATGCGTGGCGCGTGGCGCGAACTGACCGACTCGTCTTTTCGCGCCACGCGCCACGCACCACGCGCCACGGTCTTGACGCCGATCGCCCGGAAAAACTAGGATGACGGGGAGAACCGGAGAACTGCGCGACCGATCAGTCCTTACACAGGATGGGTGGGATGAGCACGTATCAGCACACGTTCCAGCGCCACAAGACCCGTGAGGTGCGCGTCGGCGACAAGGCGGTCGGCGGCGACAACCCGATCTGGGTCCAGTCGATGACGACGCCCGACACCAATCTGGTGGAGGAGACGATCGCCCAGATCCTCCGCCTGGAAGAGGCCGGCTGCGAGATCGTTCGCGTCACCGTGCCCAAGCCGGAAGACGCGGCGGTGCTGGGCGAGATCCGGCGGCGCATCCACATTCCCCTCATCTGCGACATCCATTTCGACTACAAAATGGCGCTGGCCGCCCTCGACCACCCCATCGACAAGATCCGCATCAACCCCGGCAACATCGGCGGCTACGACCGTTACCGCCAGGTCATCCGCAAGTGCAAGGACAAAGGCATCCCCATGCGGATCGGCGTCAACGCCGGCAGCCTCGAGCGCGAGATGGCCATGAAATACGGCTTCCCGTGCCCGCCGGCCATGGTGGACAGCGCCCTCCGTTACATTGAGATCGCCGAGTCCGAGGGCTATCACGACATTATCGTATCGCTCAAGTCGAGTGACGTGATCATGGCCGTGGAGGCCTATCGCCTGTACGCCAAGCAGGCGAATTACCCGACGCACATCGGCATCACCGAGGCCGGCAAGGCGCCGTATGCCGTGACGAAGTCGGCGTGCGGCCTGGCGCCGATTCTGCTCGACGGCATCGGCGACACCATTCGCATCAGCCTGCTCGGCGACCCGGTGCCGGAGATCGCAGCGGCGTTCGACATCCTCCAGGCGACGCGGCGCCGCGTCCGCAAGCCGGAACTGATCGCCTGCCCGACCTGCGGCCGACTCGACATCGACCTCGAAGGCATCATCGCCCAGATGGAAAAGCGCCTGGAAGGGCGGAGAACGCCGGTCAAGGTGAGCATCTTGGGCTGCATCGTCAACGGCCCCGGCGAGGCGCGCGAGGCCGACCTCGGCATCGCGGCCGGGAAGGGCAAGGGCGTCATCTTCAAGCGCGGCGAGATCATCCGCCACGTTCAGGAAAGCGAGATGGTGGACGCGCTGATCGAAGAGATCGACAAATGGGAGGTCGAGGAGCGGGCCAACGGCACGCTGAAGGAAGAGAAGTCGGTCGGCGACGGCAACGGGCGGATGCGGTTGCCGGTGTTGAAATAAGCGCGGCGGGCGTCCGTGTCGTAGGCCAACAGCAATTCACGCACGACCGCCGGAATGAACCCCTGGCCGGGAGGGACTGCGCGAGTCGAGCTACGTTTTGAGTAGCTCCGTCCGGTATCGGGGGGCGAGCGCTTCGGCTTTCGCCTTGCGTTCGGCTTGTTCGGCCTCGCTGAGCTTGGGCGGCGCCGCCGTCCGGCTCGCGACGGGGTCACCGACGGCCACAAAAAACTCCTCTTGCCCGGCCGGCGAACAGAGGCACAAGAGGCGCGCCGGCCGGTCGGAGGCGTTGGTGAAGGCGTGCGGCGCATTGGCCGGCACGTTGACGGTCTCCCCGGCCCGCGCGACGGACTTCTTACCGCGGAAGGCGACCTCGATCTCGCCCTCGAGGACGCTGAACATTTCCTCGAAGTCGTGGCGGTGCGGCGGCGGGCCGCCGCCGGGCGGGACGTGCATGTCGATCAGGCAGTACCGGCCGGCGGTGTCGCCGCCGCTCAGCAGGATCGTGTAGGTGTCGCCCACGACTCCGATGTGAGTCAACGACTCGTCTTCGTTCGGGCGGGCGACCACGAGCTTTCGTCGAAGGTCGTCCGGCGGGATGCTCGGGGCGGGTTGCGACGCGGCGTCAGAGTTCTTCTCAAACATGGTCGTATTCCTTGGGTTTAGGATGATTGGCGGACAACGGCGTCCGCGTGGCCCATCGGGCGGCGCGTTCACGGAGTATGGGCCTTTTCCGTCATGGCCAGCACCTGCCGCACGATTTCGTCCGGGCATTCCTCCGGCAGAAAGTGTCCGCAGTTCGGGACGCTATGGCCGGTCACGTGGTCGGCGACCAGGCTCACCCACTCGCGCACATGATCGCCCTGGGCCTTGTCTCCGCCGAGCGCCACGACCGGCGTCCGCACCCGACTCTTCGTGAGCGGCGTCGTCTGATCGATCGTCGTGAACGCGGCGCGGTAGACGCCCAAGGCCCCGAGTACGCCCGCGCGGCCGGAGAACGTCCGGAGGTACTCGTCCACGGCCTCCGGCTCGATCGCGTTGCGGTCGGCCGTCGCGGCCTCGTAGAACCAGGTCAGGAAGGCCCGCTCGTTGCCGACGATCAGCCGCTCGGGCACGTCGGGCGCGAGCGGCAGGATCCACCACCACATCGAGCCTCGCTTCATCGCCTCGGGCGTGTAAGCGATGATCTTAGTCAGCACCTCCGAGAGCATCACAGGCACTTCCATGTAAAGCAGACCCGCGACCTCGTCCGCGTGATCGGCGGCCCAGAGCAGGGCCGGCGGGGCGCCCATGTCGTGCGCGACAAGCGTGATCGGCCGCCCGCCGCCGAAGCCGGTCTGGCGCACGAGCGCGCGGAACTCTTCGGCGAGCGCGCGAGCGTCGTAGTCCTCCGTCCCGGCGGGCTTGTCCGAGTCGCCGTAGCCGCGCATGTCGGGCGCGAGCACGGCCAGCCCGGCGTCGGCCAGGGCGGGCATCACCTTGCGCCAAGCGTAGGCGGTGCTGAGAAAGCCGTGCCAGAGCAGGACGGGTCGGCCGGCGGGTTGGCCGCCGACCCAGTAGTGGAGACGCGTCCCGTGGACAACAGCCGTCTCACTCCGGAAACCAGGAATCGATAGGTCCGGCCTCATGCTGGTCATCGCGAACTCCCGTCAAGCCTTCTGCCACTCGACCGCGGCCTCGCGGGCAAAGTCCTCGTACCGGCGGGGCGCGTGCCCGAGCAAGGTCGTCAGCGTCTCCAAGTCGCCGCTCTCGGCCACGAAACCCCGTTCCAAATAGCCCTGGAACATCATGCGCATGTCGAAGGCCATCCAGGGCGGGGCCTTCTGCCGCATCCGTTCCTCGAACGGGTCGAGCGCCGCGCCGGTGTAACGGACCTCCTTGTGGAGCAGCCCGCTCCATACGGCGGCCGCCCCGGGGCCGCTCAGGGCGGTCGGGCCGTTCAGGTTGTACGTCTTGCCCAAGTGCCCGTCCGTCGTCAGGGCGACGGCGGCGGCCTCGGCGATGTCGCGGACGTCCACGGCCGAGACGCCCGTCGTCCCCAGCGGCATCGGGTAGACGCCGGGGCCGGTCAACAGGTCCTTGAGGGACAGGTCGTTCTGGAAGAAATAGTTCGGGCGGATGATGGTGAAGGGAACCTCGAACTCCCGCAGGGCGCCCTCGATGGCGACCTTGGCCGCGAAATGAGGCACGTCCCGGAAATGCTCCGCCTTGAAGACGGAATGGTAGACGACCTGTTGGACCTTCAGCTTCCTGGCCAGGTCGTAGGCGATCAGCCCCTGCGTCAACTCGTCGGCGACGACGGCGTTCAATAGGTAGAGCTTGTCCACGCCGTCGAGCGCCTTCCGCACCGAGACGGGGTCGAGCATGTCGCCAACGACGACCTCGACGCCGTCCGGGAACTGCGTGGACGGCCCCTTTTTCCGCACGAGGGCGCGGACGGCCGCCCCGCGCTTCCGGAGTTCTTTGACGACCTCGGAGCCGACCTTACCCGTCCCGCCCGTGACCAGAATCTTCATGTCGGACTTCCTTTTCTGTAAGCTTGTTGCGTCGCGGCCGGGTCGGGGCTACGTCCGAGTGGGGAAGAGGCGAATTTTCTTTACCGCAGTAAATGTATTGTTCGGATCGGTGGGAAGTCAAGAGCGTTCTTCAACCGAGCGGCACATTTTGGGGATGCCAACCGTGAGCGACCGAAACCCTGCGAAGCGCAAGCCCGGCCGTCCGCGGGGCGTCACCGCGGTCGCGCACGACCGCATCCTGGATGCGGTCTTCACCCTCCTGCAGACGCGATCGTTCCGCGACCTGACGATCGAAGAGGTTGGCCGCTGCGCCGGCGTCAGCAAACCGACGATCTACAAGTGGTGGCCGACCAAGGCGGCCATGGTGATGGACATGTTCGCGGAGCGGATGGTCAGCCGGCTGCCCGACCTTCGGCCGCTCACGGCGACCGAGATCATCCGGGCCGCCGTCCCCGGTCTGATCCGACTGTTCAACGGGCCCTTCGGCAAGCTCGCCGCCGAGTTGATCGCGGCGGGCCAGAGCGAGCCGGACGTACTCCGCGAGTTCCGCGACCGATACATGCTCAAACGCCGCGAGGTTCTCGGGAAGGCGTTGGAGGACGCCTACGCGGCGGGGGAGTTCAAACGCGCCGTCGACGCCGAGTTGCTGTCCGACCTGATCTTCGGGCCGATTTACTACCGCCTGCTCGTCAAGCATCAACCGCTAGATCAGCAGTTCGGCGCGGCGCTAGTCGATCACGTTCTGGCTCACATCGCGTGAGCAATCCGCGCTCGTTATGAAAGGCCTGCGTTGGGCGGGTTTGTTCGGGACGACGGCGGCCCCGGGTTTATTTCGCCAGGTTCTCGCGCGTGAACGTGTCCGACTTGAAGTCCGGGTTGAGTTCGATGTCGCGGAAGAAGTATTCGCCGAGCAGCTGGCCGTCGGCACCCTTGAGCGTGGAACCGACCTGCATCCACGTTTCCTTGTCCACGTAGATGGTCAGTCCGGCGACGCCGTCGATGTCTTCCGGCCGCTTGTAGTCGCTTCGCCGCAATTTCCAACAAACGCGGTCGCCGGCCTCCTTCACCTTGAACTCGCCCAGGTACTCGACGTGCAGGGTGTTCTGCTTTCGCGCCGCCTGCCAGCTCGTCAGTGTGTGTTCCATGCCGATCTTGATGCCGAAATCGGTGATCGGCACCCGGCTCGACTTGCGGGCGTCGTCGCCGTTGGGGTCGCGCTCGACGACGCCGGCCAGGGCGAACAGGCCGGCCGGCTTCACCAGCAGCTTGTCGTCGTTCTGGCCCTTGACGTACAGCGTCTTCTTGGCCAGCCGCGCCCCCTCGCGCCAGTCCATCAGGACGCTGAACGGCTTCTCGCGGAATTGGGCGGCGATCTCCTCCGACGGCTGCAACTTGCCGTCGAGCCGTTCCTGCTTGTGCAGCACGCAGCGGTAGCCCTTGACCTCGCGGTCGTAGCGCCGGATGCAGGCTTCCACGAACGCGATCGGGTCGCTTTCGGCCAGGCGCTTCATTTGCGCCTCGGTTGGCAAGGCGCCGCCGTCGTCGGCCACGCGGACGAGGGGGGCGTCGGCCGCCGGGGCCGCGTTGCGCGGGCCGTCTGGGGCGAGGAGGAAACACAACGGGAGGCACAGCAGCAGGCGCGGCATGACGGTCCCTCCGTGCGCGTTAGGGACGCGACCTTCCAACGGGGACGCCCCTCATCTCTCAGTTTAATCGTCGCGGGTCGGGCTGACAACGCCGCGTCGGCGAACCGCCGTCGTTCGCCGCGCCCGAATGCACAAGGCATCGGTTCTCCTGAATAACGGGCCGCGTGGCGCCGGAAATGCGGATGATCCCCTGGTAAATCCGCGACCCCTTACAGGAGAAGCAGCCATGATGCGATTGTTCGCCGCCGCGACGACGGTCCTGTTCGCGGCCTGCTGCGTTCGGGCGGCCGACGAAGCGCCCGCCGTTTCCCGCACGGCCGACCCGGTGTTCGCCCTGGCCCACATCGACAACAACGGGGAAGTCTGCATCCAAACCCTGCGGCGCGTCCCCAAGGCCGAAATCCACACGGAAAAGCGGACCAAGGACGGGGCCACCGTGGAAGTCCCGGTGGAGGTGATGCTCATGGTCCCGCGGTTGAAAGAAGAGAAGGTGAACCTCAAGGACCTGCGGGCGTTCGACGCGGACGGCAAGAGCATCGACCCCCAGACGCTGGCGGATCGGCTGAAAAAGGAGACCGTCGTGCTCCTTTCCACCGACGGCGAGAAGGTCGATCCGCGGTTCCTGGCGGCGGTCAAGGAAGGCACACTCGTCCTGGTGCCGCCCGTGACCCGGATGGACGCCAACCCGGCGCCGAAAACGCCCGTCGAGAAGAGGTGAGCAGGCGCCTGACGGCGACGCTGCGTTACCAGCCCGACGCGCCGGCGAGGGTTCCGCCGGAACCCTCGCCGGCGCGTCGGGCTGGTTCATACCGTCATCGCGGTTTGCAGCGCGTCGCGGACTTCGTGCATCCGTTCCTCGCTCCAGCCGCGGTACACCTTCACCTCGGGGTTGCCGTGTTCGCTGGTCAGGGCGACGTAATACTCGATCTGGTGAATCGCGCAAAAGTAATAGATCAGGGCCGGGACGACGCCGGAGCCGAGCAGGATGAAGAAGACGACCCATTCAAAGAACCCGGCGTGTTCCCCGCGGCCGGCGACGACGCCGAAGTAGTCGCGCACGTCGATCTTTCCCGGCGCCAGCGGAACGAAGGCGATCCGCCACGCCCCGACCAAATCGACCTTCCCGGATTTGAATCGTTTCAGATCGATGTGATCGTAAGTGCCGAGCAGGAACGCGGTCATGGCGGTGTAAACGATCCAGCAGACCGCGAACGTCGCTATTTCGACTGGCGCGTCTTCGAGGGTCAGGAAGCCGACGCCGATGGCCGTCAGGGCCGCCGCCTGGCAGAGCACAAAAAGGATAATGCGCATCCGTAAAGATGTTCCCGAATCCCACGACCGTTCCAGCCGCTGGTATTCCTTGACGGCCTTACGGCCGGCGCGCAGGTCGAAGCCGCAGCGGACGCAGACCACCACCTCCGGCCCCAGCAGGTCGCTGCAGCCGGGGCAGCGGCGCGCGCCGCCGTCGGCGGTGCGGTAGGGGTTGGAGCTGTCGGGGTCTTCGTCCGGGGCGGAGCCGGCGAACTCGTCCGGCGGCGGCGGGACCGGCGGCGGCGGCGCCTTTTTCGGCCGGGCGGCCGGTGCCGGCCAGTCGGCGTGACAGGCGGGACACTCGCCGCGGCCGCGCTTCCGTGAGGGGACGCGGACCAGTTCGCCGCAGGCGGGACAGGTCGCCACGCCTTTGCCGGCGGGGATCGGGGCGTCCGAATAGGTCGTCGTGGAAGGAGGCGCGTCGTCTTCAAATAGGGCCGCATCTTCGACCGGGGCGCGTTCCGCGGCCTTCTTTTTCGCCGGACGGCCCGGCGGCACGGCGCACATGACGCCGCACTCGGGACATTGCATCTTGTTGCGGGCGTAGTCGTCCGGCACGGGTACCGCGGCGCCGCAGCCGTGACAGACAATCGTGTCGCTCATGCCGCGTCTCCCGCCCCGTCGGAACCAAACTCCCGTCCGCATGGTACATCGGCGGGCGCGGCCGCGACAAGCCTTCCGCCGACTCGGCAACGTCTCCGTTTGATCTCGCTTCACCTCAAACAACGTGGGCCGTTGGTCGAATGGAGACACTACCCCGCGGAATGAGAGGACCTTCTTGACCGCATTGCACGTGAATGACGGCTACGGAATCAGCACCACCTTGCCGCAGCGCCCGTCGTGCATCAACTCAAACCCGCGCTCGAATTGGGCCAGCGGAAATGTGTGCGTGACGATCGGCCGGATGTTCAGCCCCGCCCGGAACAGCCCCGCCAGCCGATACCACGTGTCGAACAGCCGTCGGCCGGTGACGCCCTGGACGCGCACGCCCTTGAAGATCACGTCGTTGGCCAGGTCCAGCGGCACGGGGGCGTTGGGGATGCCGAACAGCGACACCCGGCCGGCGTTCTTCACCGCCCGGAAGCAGAGATGCGCCGCCGACGGGTGGCCCGACATTTCCAAAGCGGCGTCCACGCCCTCGCCGCCGGTGTGATCGAGGATGACCGTCTCCGCGTCCGGGCGGGGGATGAAAGCGAGGTCGGCGCCGACCTTCCGCGCCAGGTCGAGCCGGTATTCACTCACGTCGGTAGCGATGATGTTGCTGGCCCCGGCGGTGCGGCCTACGGCGATGGCGAACAGGCCGGTCGGCCCGCAGCCTGTCACCAGCAGCGTGTGGCCCGTCACGTCCTCGCCGAGCACGGCATGGACCGAGTTGCCCAGCGACTCCTGCATACACGCCAGTTCCGGCGGGATTTCCGGCGCCGTCTTCCACAACACTTTTTCCGGCAGCCGGACGAACGGGGCGAACGAACCGTCGCGGTCGATGCCGAGGATGGAGTAATTCTTGCAGACGTGGGCGTTGCCGGTTCGGCACTGAAAGCACTTGCCGCAGGTGACGTGCGACTCGGCCGCCGCGCGGTCGCCGACGCGCACCGTCGTCACGGCCCTGCCGACCGCCACGGGGTGTGGCAAATCTTTCGGGAGTCAGGCGGCGAGGCAGAGCTGCGCCTCCCAGTAAGTCTGCCAGGCTCCGCTTTGCTCCAGCGCCTCCAGCGCCATGATGCTCTCGGCATTATCCCCATC
>Ga0182024_10008792_pt1 | contig 21127 bp, 13 predicted proteins | sample P32metaG_FD_120480 | JGI IMG/M metagenome (GOLD analysis project Ga0182024, IMG submission 120480) | Permafrost microbial communities from Stordalen Mire, Sweden - P3-2 metaG (Illumina Assembly) | ecosystem: Environmental > Terrestrial > Soil > Wetlands > Permafrost | place: Sweden: Stordalen...
GAGCTATTTTATGGAAATTTCGTCGCCGACAGCCAGGAGGCGCTTTATGCGAGCGGAGGGCTGCGCGATTGTCTCTCGGTGTGGGGGTCGATGGGACCGTTCGATGTCAACACTGCGAGTCCGGCTTTAATGACCGCGATGGGAGTGCCGCCTGAGGGCGTCGCGTCGATGGTCACGCGCCGGAAGGTGGCGCCATTTAAGAATCTCGGCGAGGTGAGCGCGATGGGTATTCCAGCGGGACGCCTGCGGGTCGGCGGAAATCTCATCTGGACCCTACGGGCTTCGGCGCGGCTGAAACGTCCCGATGGCACGCCTTCGGAAGTAGTGCGGACGGCGTCGGCCACGGTGAAGCTGCTCGATCCGAGAGGCTACAACATTCCGGTACACATCTTGCGTTGGTATGACGATGCGTGGTCCGAGTCGGCCATTGCTCCACGCCCATCTTTGCAACAGCCACCTTTGCAACAGCCATCTTTGCAACAGCCATGATCCCCGCGAGTCTCAGGAAATATCTCGCCTTCGGTAGCGGCGTCGGCATCGAAATCACCGGTCCACGCGGTGCGGAGACGCTTCGTGTTTCCGCGGTTCGCGTTCGTCCCACGGGTGCGCGCGTGCTGGGAGGATTTTCGATTGAGAACGCCGCACAGCAGCCCGCGGCCGAGTGGGGACAAGCATATTCGGCATTCGTGAAAAAGCTCGGATTGAAGCACGTGGTGGCGACGGTTCTGGTGCCGAGGGAGGACGTGATTCTCCGGCAGGTGAGTGTTCCGGGAGTCTCCGATAAGGATCTGCCGGCCGCCATAGGCTTTCAGATGGACGGTTTGCATCCTTACGCGGACGAAGATGTAGTTTCGAGTTGGGCGCGTTTGGGGGGGACACCTAAGATTGGAACAGCCACTGTGCTGGTCGCGATCGCCCGCCGCGCGGCACTCCAACGCTACACTACGTGGTTTTCCGAGGCAGGGATCAAGGTCGGCAGCTTCACTTGTGCGCCTGCGGCCGTCTTTTCTACGCGCCGTTTCTTTGCATCCGCGCCGCCGCCCCCGGTGCTGGCGATCGAGGAAGTAAACGGCCGTGTTGAGTTGTACGGAGAGAGTCCATCGCACCCACTTTTTTCAGCAGCCTTCGATGCCACGAAGGAGCGCGCCATCGCTCTGGCGTGCGCGGAGCTGCGTCTCGATCCGGCGGTCTATACTTCGGCCGAGACACGTTCCTTCCATGCACTGCTGGGCGCCGAGCCGGCACTTCCATTTGCGGCGGCCCTGGCCAGCGCGTGTCCGCATTTATCCCTTCCAATGAACTTATTGCCCGAGGAACTGCGGGCGTCAAGCTCACGGGCTTTGTGGATTCCAACCGCGGTGGCCGGCGGCTTGGTTCTGATGGCGGCGGCCGCGCTCGCGGCGTATCCGGCATTCGAAGACGGCCGGTATCTGCGCTCGCTCAATGTCGAGATCGCGAAGATCACACCGCAGGCCGTGATGGCGGCGAAGCTCGATAAAGACATCGAAACGACGCGCCAGCGGACCATCCTGCTCGACGATGTGCGGAAACGGTCGAAGGCGGACATCGATATTTTGGGCGAAATGACGCGGATTTTGCCGCCTCCCATCTGGCTGAACACGCTCGAAATCAATCGCAAGCAGGTGACGGTCTCGGGGGAGACGGATCAGGCCGCTCCGCTGCTCAAGCAGATTGACGCCTCGCCGTTCTTTGAACAATCTGAGTTTTCCATGCAGCCCATCCGGACAGCAACCGGTGAAATGTTCCGCATCCGCTCGAATCGGGAGGCGGGTAAGTGAACTTGAGTCCCGGATTTCGGCGAGCGCTTGCATGGACCCTGGTTTCGGGAGCGATCTCGTTGATCTGGACTTATTGGCAATCGTCGAGCCCAGCGACGGTCGCGGTGGCGTCCACCGATTCGGTCGGGATGGCGGAGAAACACCTGGCCAAGTTTCGCGAGGCCGCTGCGACCGTGCCGCAGAAGCAGGAGATCCTCAAACAGCTTTCAGGCGATCTCGCCTTGCGCGAAAAAGGAATTATTAACGCCGATACGGCGCAGCAGGCGCAGTCGCAAATCATTCAAGTGCTGCGCAAGCTGGGCGGCGATGAGAATCCCCGGGTTGAGATCCGTTCGCAGGAGTTCGGCGCCGTGCGGCCGCTGGGCGATATTTACGGCGAAGTATTGGTCTCGGTGCAGGTCGAATGCGGGATCGACCAACTGATCAACATGCTGGTCGGATTGGCGGCGCGGCCGGAACTGATTGCTTCGAACGAACTGCGAGTTACCAGCGCGAATCCTAAGAACAAAACGATTGGCGTCCACCTGACGGTGAGCGGAGTGGTGCCGCGAAAACTGGTGCCGGGCAAGAAAGGAGTGGGTGCATCGTGAACCGCAAACTGATCCTTCTGAATCTTGTGCTGGTATCGCTGGCGGGTTGGCTTTTCTGGATGCTGCGGATGAAGTGGGTCGAACTGCATCAGCATGAGCATACGGTGCTCGCGTTATCCCCAAAGGGGAACCGGCTTTATCCACCTCCGCCGAATCCGCTGTTCAAGCCGTTTGCGGCAGCCGATTATAACCAGGCGGTTCAGTGGGACATTTTTTCGAAGGATCGCAACCCGAATGTGATTGAAGATCCGCCGCCTCCGCCGCCTCCGAAGCCGCCTCCGCCGCCGATGCCGGATCTGCCGGCTTACTTCGGCACGATGGCGTTGTTCGGCGATCCGGTGATTCTGCTGAGTCTTCCGAAGGGACCGCAGAGAAAATACCATGCGGGAGACAAGGTGGGACCGTTCAAGCTGATCAGTTTCGATCGCGAGAAAGTTGTTTTCGATTGGGACGGGAAGACGGTGGAGCGCAAGCCGGAGGAACTCAAGGAGAAGGAGTCCGCGGCGGCTCAGCAGGTCGCCGAGGGGGCTCCTACAAGGGTCGAGCCTGTGAAGTTGATACCGGATCCGGCTCCCAATGCCCCGAAGCTGTCGGAAAAGATCGGCGCGGATAACGGAGGCGGGGTCCATCAATGTGTGCAAGGAGACACGACGCCTCCAGGCACCATCGTTGACGGGTACAAAAAAGTGATTACGACGAATATGTTTGGACCGACGTGCATGTGGCAGCAGGTGAATCAATGATTGTTGGCAACGGGATTGTTGGGAATAAAAAAATACTTGCCGCAGTGTTGGGACTGGCGGCGCTGCTAAGCGGGCAAGCTCCTCCGGCGGCCACCGCTCCGCAGACGCCCGCGGCGGCGGCGAGGTCGATCCCCATGGGCAGTATGAATCTGGAAAATGCCTCGCTCACCGAGGTGATCGATGGACTCGCTCGGCGTTTAAAGCTCAATCTCATTGTCGACCCGGCGGTCAAGGGCAGCATCACTCTGAACACGTACGGCGATACGTCGAACATCGATCCGCGCAATCTGCTCGAGCTGATTTTGCGCATCAACGGCTTTGGCCTGGTTCAGGACGGCGAGCTGTACCGCGTCATCCCGCTGAAAACGATCACGCACATGCCGCTGCATCCGGAGGTAAACCAAAAGAATATCCCGGAAGACGATCAGACGATTCTCAACCTCGTTTTTCTCAAGTATGTGAGCGTGGACGAGTTGACCAAAGTGCTGGGCGAGTTCAGCGGCGAAAATTCGCAGATGATTCCGTACCCTCCCGCGAATCTCCTGTTTCTGCTCGACAGCCGCCGGAATATGCGGCGCACCATGGAGCTGATTGCACAGTTCGACAGCGATGTATTCGCCAACCAGAGGGTGCGGTTGTTTGAAGTGAAAAACGTAAAGCCGAATGATGTCGCAAAGGATCTCGACAACATCTTCAAATCGATCTCTCTCGATTCCAAGACGTCACCGGTGCGCTTTATCGGGGTCGATCGTATCAATATTCTCATCGCGGTGGCGTCGAATCCCGGAGTATTCGAAAACGTTGCGGATTGGCTGAAAAAGCTCGATGTTCCGGTCAAAATCACCGCCGGTACGATCGACAACAATGTTTATAGAGTGATCTACGGCCGGGCGGAGTGTCTCGCTCAGGCGCTCAATGAATTGTTCAATCCCGGGCTTGCTGCGAGGGGCAGTTTTGGTAACAACGGCTACGGGAACAACGGTAACAACGGGTACGCCAACAATGGCGCCGTCAACAACGGCTTAGGAGGCGGAGCGTACGGCGGAGGCGGGGGTAACGCCGGAGGCTACGGTAATCAGAACAGCTTCAATAGCGGATTCGGCGGATCGGGCGGATGCAGTGCGAACGGAATGGGTGGAAGCGGCGGGGGCGCGTATAACGCGGCTCAGGCCTATGGCTATCCCACGTTTGGAGGCTATGCCGCGCAGGCGCCGGCCGCCAATGCGACTGGTCTGCCGATTGGATCGGCCGCAGCGGCTCCGGCGGCAGGCACCGCGGTGGCAGGCGCGGCAGGTGTGCCGGCGGTTATCCCGCCGCGGATTATCGCCAATCCGCTCGACAACAAGTTGATTATCCAGGCCGACGCGCAGCAATATCAGAACATTTTGAAGATCCTCAAGGATCTCGATGTTCCTCCGCGCCAGATCCTGCTCGAAGCGAAGATCTATTCCGTGACGTTGACCGATTCGTTGACCAGCGACATTACCGCGAGTCTGGAAAAGGCAGGAACCCAGGCAGTAACCACGGGTTTTCACCAACTGCTCGGAAGTCTATCGAGCGGAGCAAGTCTCGGCCTCACTGCCGGCGCGATGGTCGGTCAGAGCCGTCAGTTGCTGTTGACGCTCTCGGCGAGCGAGAACCGCGCCTATTCGAAGCTTCTTTCCGAGCCTAGCCTTATTGCGACCGACAGCATCCCGGCCAGCATCAATGTGGGCACGCAGGTTCCCGTCTCCACCGGTACGACGAATATCCCTTCGGCGGGTGGCGTCGTGAGCTCCTCCGGCGTATCCTCGGAGAACACCGGCATAACCTTGCAAGTCAATGCGCGCGTAAACTCCAGTGGCGTTGTCACGCTGATCATCAACCAGGAAATCAGCAACGTCGATCAGGCTGCGTCGAACACCGTCGGCACGGCATTCGATCAACAAGTGGTACAGACGCAGATCACCATGATGGATGGCGATACAATCGCGGTCGGCGGCCTGATTTCCGAGAAATATACGAACAACACCAGCGGTATCCCGGGATTGGTCCGCATTCCCTGGATAGGATGGCTGTTCGGTTCCAAAAGCGTCTCCAAAGAGCGCGATGAGCTGATTATGTTCTTCACGCCGCACGTCATCTTTGACGAAAGTCAACTCATTGAAGCGAGCGACGAACTCAAAGCCCGCGTCAAACTCATGAAGAGAGATATCCGGCGTCAGTAGCGCACCCCGTGCAGGGACATCCTCTATATATGAACTCGACGGAAACGGATCCGGGTTCTTATACGACCTCACGATGACCGACACTCACGTCGTCCCCGGCACCTCCGCCGCTCAACAGATTGCGGGTTTCCTCAGGCGCATGGGTGATTTCAGCGCTCAAAACCACGCTTTTTAGCGGAGGAATCGTCAAGGCCGCGAGTTTGACGCCCGATATCGCACCGGGTGGCATCATTTCGATCTTTGGCGCTGGCCTTGAAGCCTCCTCGGTAACAGTGAATGGAGAGTCCGCCAGCATTCTCGCTGCGCTGCCCTTTCAGATACCCTTCGATATTCCATCCGGCACATCTGGCGTCGCGGTCACGATCAGTTCTGTGGCGCCGGAGATCTTCACCATCGGCTCCAATCAGGCCGCCATCACGAATCAGAACAATACGCTTAACACAAAGGCCAATCCCGCGTTACGGGGGTCAACTATCGTTCCAGTGCCCTCGCCGCTGCCTCCAGCCCACCTTTTACCTCTTTATTTAATTACAAGGCGCGGCGAACGGTAATGCGGTGACGGTCGCCATTCAGTGATCCAGGCCCTCCGTTCAGGGCCTCCGATTCTCCATTCGAGCTGAATTTGTTCCCATTCCCTGTTGACGCTTGACCTCAAGCCGCCGCACATGCTCGAATAGGAGAGCCCCAATGGGAGAATCGGCAGTAGGTTTTGGGGTGCAACTGCCACTTTATGCTTGACTTGATCGGGCGGAGAGTGGTATCAATAATTTGACTGCGTCCAGGGTTCAGAAGCAGTTTAGGCGGATTCATTGACCGTGAGTCCCGCGAGCACTAAGAAAAGTAGTCGAAAACGAGAAGTCTTCAAGTAACGATGAGCTTACGTAACAGAGTAGTCGAGCGAAGATCAGCCAGTGTGAGGTATTGCGGCTGGGAAGCTCGGTTCCCGAGGTTCTTTAAAGCTGAGGGGATTGCAAATTGAGGCTCAGGTTGATAAAAAGAACTTCCATCAATTCAATTCCAAAAATTCACAAGGAGAAGGAAATGGCAGATTTTCGCAAATGGTTATTCGCGCTTGCCGTAGTGGCTCTGCTCGCAGGGTTCACTATGCCGGCCAGCGCTCAGACTCCAACGCCCGTATGTAGTTCTCAGGTGGCCACCAACAATCTGGCTCGCGCGGAAGGTTACACGGAACAGGTTGGTGATCTTATCGTGACATGCACGGGTGGCAGTCCGACAGGGGCGGGCCTACCGGTACCGCAGGCTGATATTACGGTTACCTTGTCGCAGAACGTGACGAGCAGGATCACGGCTTCGACGTCCAGCGGTGTCTTCCTGGAAGCACTGCTGATCATCGATGAACCGAATTCGCCGGTCAATCCAGGCACACCGATTTTAAATTGCGGCGCGCCGGGAGCTTTGGAATCGTCGAGCATCGGTGGATCCGGTCCCGGAGTATGTGAAATCATCGCGTTCGGTCCAACCAGTGGCAACTCGTCGCCCCTTACCTATGATGGTGCGCCAGTTGGCAACACCACGAATTGCGCCACTGTTCAGACCGGCGCTTGTACGGGCCATCCCAACGTGTTCCAGGGCCGCCAGGGTCAGACAGCGAACGTTGTCGTGTTCCATGGCGTGCCGTTGGACCCTCCCGGAACCACGACTCGTGTTTTGCGCTTCACGAACATCCGCGTGAACGCGAATGGAGCCGGCATCGCGCAGGCGAATCAGACTTCGCTGATCACCATGAGCATTGCTTCGGCGGGTAACAGCACTCTCCAGATCAGTGTCCAGGCGCAGGCGGTTGCGACGGTCCAGAAGGGCCTCCTCAGCAGCACGGTGCTCTCGAACACCAGCTTCGCACAGTGCATCAGTTCGGCTAAAGGCCTGCTGACGGCAAATCCGGCGCCCAGTTTCGGCGGCGCGGGTTGTGCCGGGTCCTCTTGTAACGGTTCAGTCAATAATACTTTCGCGAATGGTTATGCGACTCCAACCATCCGATTCTCGGAGGGATTCGCCAGCTCGTGGAAGGTTAAGAACGTTGCCTACACGCTTACCAACGGCACCTACACTGGCGGTCTCGGTGGCCAAAACCCGTACATCTACCCGGCCTCTAGCCCGACTGCAACCCCCACTAACGGGGACATCAATCAGAACGTACCCGGTGTGAGCTACTTTACGGAAAGTGGTTTTGAGTTCCTGACGACCGCTGCGAATCCGGAAAACGGCACTATAAACGGCGGCGCTATCACGGATACCAATCCGCCTTTTGGCTTTCTGGCATCCACCAACGTTCACGGCGATCAGAATCCGTTCGCCGATGCGGCAGGCACGGGCATCAATGCTGCGGGCGTGGCAAACCAAGGAACTCGCTTGGCCACCTCGCTCTCGAACATTCCGAACGGCCTTTCGCTCTTTGTCTCGCCGATCATCTTCCTGTTCCGACAGGGAGTCAGCTACAACGTCGGTCCGAACACGAATTCCACTGCTACGGGAGCCGGTGGTGCGACCGGAGTGATGGTCCTTACTAACACCGCCAGCGACGGTTCGGGTTCATACAATCCGCCAGCGGGCATCACCGCAGCCGCTCAGCCGCTTCAACTCGTTAGTGTCAGCAATGGGGCTGCTTTGGTTGTGTATGAGATCCTCTTCACGGATCCTTTCTCGCTCGAATACGCCGACGTGCCGTTCGTAGTGTCGTACGCCTCAGCCTTGTCCTCGAACGCACCGATCGGCCTGCCGCAACCGAGCGTAACTGCTACCTATGCGGCTGGCTTCGCTCCGTTCTATAGCACCTCGGCCGCAACTCTGGCATCGGGCTCACTCCCGATTCCGCGCTTCGTATTCACTGGCGCCGCAACAAACCTGTTCGGCGTCGTGAAGTGCTCCTGCAACCTCCTGTTCCCGTTCGTAACTCAGGCGCCTGGGTACGATACAGGTATTGCAATCGCAAATACGACGATGGATCCGTATGGCACTACCAACCAATTCGGTGCTGTACAGTTCTGGTATTACGGATCGCTCGCTAATGGTGGAGCGGCTCCGGGTACGCAATGTACCAACACCGCCAGTCCCGGCACTTGCGGGACTACGGCGACCACCGTTGGCGCTGGTCAGGTCCTCACCTATACGCTGTACAGTGGCAGCCCTCAATGGGGTCTCGATAATCGTGCCGCCGGCTTCACTGGCTACATGATTGCCCAAACGCAGTTCCAATACTGTCATGGTTTCGCCTTCATCAGCGCACTCGGTGCTGGTCCGACAGGGAACGGCATTTCCGAGGGGTATCTGGCGCTCGTGCTTGATGCCGCTACCTTCGTCCGTGGAGCGCCCCAGGGTGAAAGCTTAGGTAACTAAGTTAACTCAAGTTGTATTCAGAAAGGGAGGGGCTTCGGCTCCTCCCTTTTTGCTTTTCCGACCCCTCTCACTGACTCCTTCCATGCAACATTTCCCTCTCGACTTGTTCTTTTTTGCTGTTCTTTAGTACCGTTGGGTATGGTACACTCGATCTTGTTCCTCCCGCGTCCAACTCGTCATCGAGAGGTCCCTTCATGTCTATTCGAAATGTAACCGTTGCGGCCGCTGTGTCGATCGCCGCAAGCGTGGCCGCGTTTGGCCAGCCTGGCGTCGGCTATGTGTTCCAACTTCCCGGCCAGAACACGTCCAGCGGTCAGATCTACGGCTACCCCTACGCCGCCAATCCCCTCGCCCCCAGTGTGAACACCCTGGGCCCCAACGGGACCTATAAGATCGTGGCGAAGCCGGACGGCTCTGGATATTATGTCCTGGGCGCGAACCTTCAAATCGCCAATGCGGCGTTCACGACTTTTACGAGCATAAACGGCATTGCCGCGACTCCTACCGCGGTGACCGCATCGCCCGACGGAAACTATGTTGTCGTTGGCGCCGGTGACGTGTATATACTCTCAGCATCGTCCAACCAGATTCTGCTGGACACCACCACCGGTGGAACGATTGTCGGGATCGCCATCAGCCAGGATTCCAAGAACGCGTACGTTCTGAGCAATGCTCCCTTCGGTGCCCTCGTCACCCAGATCAGTCTGGCTAGCCGGACCAAGGTCGGGTCGCCTTTGCAGCTCACAGGCGGTGCGACATCCATCTCATTTTCACCCCTTGGCTTACTGTACGTTGGCGCGGTCAACCGCGTCTTTGAGATCAATCCATCCACACTCACCGTTACGCCTAACGGCACCATGACTCCGAACGCAACGCCTGGGCCCCTTCACTTCACGCCCGATGGGACCACGATATACTTCGCGAATACCAGCTCAAGCGCTACGGGCGGATCGGGTGGATCCATTGTTCAGATCGTTCTCGCCACTTACGCGATCACGAGCTGGCCACTCGGAAACGGTAACGCCACCCCCATAGACGATGTTCTTATCGCCGGGAACTCGCGGATTTTCGCTATCTCGTATTCCACTACGACGCTATTCGATGTATCGACCTCACCGCTCAGCATGACAGTCAGCTCACTGAATAGTGTTCTGAATAACCAGGCACAGAGCGTGTTGGCAGCCGCTGTCTCCAACGAACTCCCCTCTTCCCTCTATCTCTATCTGCTGGTCGCCACCGGCGGGCAAAACAGCCTTTACCGAATCACTCTGGCTACGAACACCGTCAGTACCCAGATCAACGCCGCGGCGCCCGGCGGAATATTGCAATTCGTTGGCGTCCCACCCCAGTCCGGAGCCGGCGGGTTCGTCCAATTCAACACCACTCAGACCGTCGCTCAGGGCGCTACATCTCTTGCACTAATAGCCCAGGTCCTTGACATTACGGGACGGCCCGTCTTCAACCTGCCGGTTTCCTTCACAACTCCCGCAGGCAGCGGAATCGTCATCAACACTCCGAATCCGACCACGAATGCCAACGGCTATGTACAGACCACCATCGTTGCCCCCGCCGCACAAGGAACCTATACAATCACTCTGACCGCGGGTACGGCGAACACCAGCTATACAATCAATGTGCCGGGCACCGGAGGCACCAGCGGCACAGGACCCGGCGGTGTAAGTCAGGTCACTATTGTTGGCGGAAACGGGCAGTTGGTTGGGTCCGCATTTACCCAGCCCAATGGTTGCAACGGAACGTCGTTCACGGGTGACCCTCTGGCCGTTTTGGTAACGGATGTCAATGGCGTTCCCCTGTCTGGAGTCTCTGTTAACTTCTCTGTTACTTCAGGCACGGGAAATCTTGCGACGGCGTACGATTGCGTTTACCCGAATACGACCGTGGGAACGACAGACGTCGCAGGACTCGCCTATGCCAACTTTGTCGGCCAGCTGCCTGTCGGACAAAATGCCTTTGAAGACGACACTGTAGTTGCGAGCACTCCATATGGCGCGGTAAGCTTCACGGAGGTCGAATTTGCCTCTACCTTCCTCAACAGCCCGGCGTTTCCCCCAACCATTACGTTCCTCACGCCAACCGTGGACACCAGCCGCACGGTCTCGGTGGCCGTGGGTGGAGTTGCGCAGAACGCCGTGACCGCGAGCATTTTTGCCGGTTCCATTCCCCAGCTCAACTGCCCTAACGGTGGTACCGCTACCGCCTGCCCGATTCCTGGCGTCGGCATCCGAATCATCGATCCCAATAACATTCCGGCCCCCTCGCCCTACGCCGCTTGTCAGGGATCGACGCTGTCGGATCAAACCGGTACCGCGCATTGCAGTGTCATCGCGACCTGCGGAGCTGCGCCCGGGAGCTACCCTGTAGTGTACGCGGTGGGAGACCGGACCGATTTCGGCGGCACTGTCATCATCACGAAAGGCAGCGCGCAGACTCTCACTATCGTATCGGGAAACAATCAGACCGGTCCAGCCGGAGGAACGCTGCCAACTTCGCTTGTGGCTACTGTAACTGACGCTTGCGGCAATCCCGTCAGTGGAGCCCAAGTTACCTGGGCGGTTACGCAAGGTTCCGCTACCCTATCGAAGGAAGTCACCACCTCTGGATCCTTCGGGCAGGTCAGCGCGAGTGTGACGTTCGGATCGGTGCCGGGAACTGTGCAAGTCACGGCCACTTTTGGGACCTCAAGTGTTGTCACCTTCACATTAACCAGCCAAGCCGTGGTCAGTTCGATGACCATTCTCAGCGGGAATAACCAGACCGTGACCGTGAACAACGCTTTCCCCCAGTCGCTTACAGTTCAGATTAAGGATGCGAGTAACAATCCGGTCGCGGGTGCGACAGTGACATTTGCGGTTGCCTCCGGGAATGCCAGTGTCAACCCGACATCGGCCGTAACAAACGCTCAGGGCACGGCTTTCACCATCGCTACCGCGTCACAGAACCCGGGATCCATTACAGTGAGCGCCACATACGCATCGCTGAGTGCTATCTTCTCACTCACCGCACTTCCTCAAGGGCCTGTGGTCCTTGCAACAAGCTTCCAGAATGCGGCCAGCTTTCAGACGGGCTTAGTGCCCTGCGGACTGGCAACCGTTACTGGTTCCGGGTTAGCTCCAGGCATCACCGGAACAATTTCGGGAGCTAGCTTCCTCGCGCCTCCGCCTTATACACTGAACGGTCTCTCAATGACCGTAAACGGGACACCTGCTCCGATTTATCAAATCAGCAACACGGGCGGTAAGCAGCAGGTCACCTTCCAGACACCGTGTGAAGCCACCCCGGGCACCAACGGCACCGTTATAATTCAGCTCAACGGCGCGACGACCACGGTGCCAGGCGTACTGATTCTTCAAGCCCAGCCGGGTATCTTCTACTCGGTCGGTGCAAATGGCACTGCCTACGGCGCGGTCATTGACTCTAACGGAAATTATGTTACTGCGACGAACCCAGCCGTACGTGGTCAGAACTACTATCTGGTCGCGACCGGGCTGGGTCAGGTGACCCCTGCAACCGCAACCGACCGCCTAGGAATCAACGGCCAAAACGTGAACTTCCAGGTCATCGTCGGAGTCTCGGGCAATGGCGTTCCGGTCTTCGAGCAGATCTATCAACCCGATGCGGTTGGCATCTACATCATCGGATTCACCATTCCATTGACGAATCCAGCCGGGGTCGACCAGCCGTTGGCGCTGTTCGTCGCGGTCCCCGGTCAACCCCAACTCCTCCTCGCTAATCAGGTCTATCTGAATTCCGTTCAGTAAAACAAGCGCCCTATGGAAAGAAGGAGGCTGGATCTTTTCCAGTCTCCTCCTAAGTGCTCGTAGGATCCGTCTGCACCAAAGGATTCTGAATCGTCCCGACAGCAAACGCAGTAGACACCTCGATTGCTCCGGCTGGCGGATTCCCGGGACTGTAGCTGTTCGGATTACCCGGCATGCTCAGGCCGGGTCCAACTGCGATATTACTCTGCCCGTATGAGGGTACCCACGAATAGCCCTGATTCGCCCGGACCGTCATCGTCATTTGAGGATCCCAGCCCCACACCATAATCTGCGTGTCGATGGAATAGCCCTGATTCGCCAGCTTCAACGCAAGTTGATCCTTCGCAGCGCCGTCCGGCATGTCTCTCAACGCCTGCACTGCAGTTGGCTGCGCTGCCCAGTAGGCATCCGCCTCGGTCACGGGAGCCGGGGCCACGGGTTGCGAGGCGACTACCTGCTGGACTGGAGCCGTACCCGCAACTGGTCCCATCCCTAACATCGTCGGTACATCGGACGGAGGCGTGCCCGTCGATGACGGGGCATTGGGAGCTTTAATGATGGTGTTTGTCGCCGCACTAGCGCTCGCACTCCCCGGTGTCACCGTGGCAAGAAATTGGCTGCCGCCAGAATTCCGTCCCGAAACATCCTTTACATTAATATCAGTCGCCGACCCATTGCCAGCTTGCTTGACGGATCCCTCGACCGCTGTAGCCAATTGTCGCGCAAAGCCCTTCGCTGAACTACGGGAAGCTGATGAATTAACCGTAAGACTTCCCAGCGGATCCTTAATATCCGCTCTCGTGGTTGCAGAAACCATACTCTTGTTGTCTCCCGCACTGACAGGAGCAACTCAATAGCCAATCGCAAGAAGCTATTTGGGCGGGATGAACTGAACTTGCACAGGGAAAATACGGGCAAAGGGAGCTGCAAAAATCCGGAACAAAACATTCCCCTTCGGTTCCCAAACGTCCTTAGGACCGGTCTTGTCCGACGGATCGTAGTGAAGAGAGAGTATCGCGGTGCCGTGCCCGGGAACCGTCGTCTTATCCAGCTTCGCAGTCAAGCCCCTAACCACCGGACCATCCAGTCCAATCTGAATATCGCCGTCGGCGCCATTGGTGAACACTACCTGGGTTGACGAAGCCTGGTCCGAGCTGAAGGTCACGCTCGATTTGTCGAGGCCCATTGTCTGCTGCTGGAGAACCTCGGTCCCGGCGGCTCGCATGGCTTGCGGACTGCCGATCTTGGGAATCACGCCAGGCGTCCGCGGCTCTGTCGTCGCAGGCGCCGGCGGAGGATTACTGCCGCCCATCGGCGTCACGGGAAAGTCCGAAGGATTGTAAGTCCAGCACCACTTCCCGTTCTCAATCTTCCAGTGCGTATCCTTTGGAACGTCCATGATCACCGTTTGGGCTGCAATCATCCTCTCCATTTTCCCGACCACCACCACCACCGCCTTCGTAAAGTCGTCGGAGTAGGTGATCTTGCCGATCTGGTAAGACAGATACTGCTCCTTACCGGCATTGTAGAAAAAGTCCTTCGTGTCTTCGGCTACAAAAGGTTCCGCCTTCCGGGGAGAGAACAAGCCTACTACGAAGTTCTCATAGAACCCGTTCACGCGATCACGCAGCGCCTGATCCACATAGGGTGGGACGTGGTCCTGTGCCGAAGCAAGAACAGGGAGAAGCAGCAGAGATGCGCGCAGAATCATTGAGAACCCCTCGGCGAGAGAAATACCTCTGGAAGCTGTGGCTGGGAGACAGGGACTCGAACCCCGATACGCGGCTCCAGAGGCCGCAGTCTTACCATTAGACGATCTCCCAGTGCTCGTTTTCATCATACTATGATCGACTGACGATACGTCGATTTGGTCCCGATCTTTTTCTATCCCACCCGCAGCGCCGCCATCGGATCGATCCGCGCGGCGCGCCTCGCCGGGATGTAGCTGCCCGCCAGCGCCACAACGACGAACAACAGAGCGATCCCCACAAATGTCGCTGGATCGGTGGCATTCACATGGAACAGCAGTTTCTTCATCACGCGCGTCAGGGCAAATGCCCCGCCAAGGCCGATCGCAATTCCAGCAAGCACCATTCCGAGACCATGTCCGAGGATCAGACGCAGAATGTCCCCCTGCTGCGCTCCCAATGCGCGTCGTATGCCGACTTCCTGGGTCCGCTGCGCCACCGAATAAGCCACCACTCCGTAAATGCCGACCGTAGCAAGCAGGAGTGCCACACCCGCGAACAGGCCGAGCAGCAGCATCGTCAATCGCCTCTGGCCGAGTGTTGCCTCGAAGACCGATTCCATGGTCTTAACATCGGAAACCGGTTGATCCCGGTCGACCGCCAGCACCCTTTGCCGAATCGCATTGGCGAAGCTTAGCGGATCGCCCTCCGTGCGCGCGATTAAGAACGCGGTCAGCGGAGGATGCAGGGCGCAGGGTAGATAAAACTCCGCCACAGTGTCGTTTGCCAATCCACCTTCGTGAATATCCGCCACTATGCCGACCACCTCCATCCAGCCAAGCGCCTTATCGTAGCCTTCTTTGATATGCAGCCCGATAGGATTCACTCCGCTCGGATACGCCGGCCATAAACGACGCGCAAGGGTCTCATTCACCATCATCACCGGCCGTGAGTCCACAGTATTGTCTCGCGGCGTGAAATCGCGCCCTCGTTTGAGCGGAATGCCCAGTGTGCGGAAATAATCGGGCGTTGCACTCTGCACCACCGCGTACGAAGTCGCATCGCCCGGGTCCAATTCGGGCGATCCCTCAACATCTGTGATGTTGGTCCGAATCCATGACGTTGTCGGAAGTAACATCGCCAGAGCCGCGCTGCGGATGCCAGGCAGTTGCTGCAATCGAGGCAGCAGCTCCCTGAAGAATCCCTCCCTTTTCCGATCGGTATCATACCTCGCGCGCGGCAACGCGATTTTCGCAGTCAACAAATTCTTAGCCTGGAACCCCGGATCGACGCTGTGCAGGCGATAGAAGCTCTCGATCAGGAGCGCCGCGCCGATCAGCAGGACAATTGACAACGCGACCTGCCCGGTCACCAGCAGTCCCCGCGCAGTCATACCACGTCGCACGCCTGCCGTTCCACGATCGTGAAGCACTTCATTCAAATCGGGCCGCGAGATTTGTAGTGAAGGGAACAGTCCGAACAAAACACCCGTCCCGACAGAAATCAGCAGGGTGAATCCCAACACCATGCCATCCAGCCGGATGTCTTTTGCGCCCGATACGTAAAGCGCATTCACTCCACCCGGCAGAAAAAGCCCATTTATGCTGGCACTCAAAGTCCCCCTCGCCAGCATCATCCCCAGAACTCCTCCCCCGGCCGCGAGCGTCATGCTCTCCGCGAGCAACTGCCGGATCAGCCGCCCGCGTCCTGCTCCCAGCGCCGCGCGAACCGCGAACTCGCGGGACCGGGAGGTCGCACGCGCCAGCAGCAGGCTCGCGACATTCGCACCAGCAATCAAGAGCACGAACCCCACCGCACCAAACAACGTCCATAGCATCGGGCGAACATCCGCGACGAGACGATCTTTCAGCAACACCACACGCATGATCGCACTCCGATCCGAATTCGCCGGGTTCGGATGTGCGATGTCGTATCGATGTTGCAACAACGTCATCTCCACGCCCGCTTGCTCGAAGCTGACGTTCGCCTTCAGTCGCCCGAACCCGGTCAATGTCGGCACACCCCAATATCGCGGCGGCAGCATCGACCACTCGGACGGTCTCGTCACCCACACGTCCACGTCCGCGTATGGAAACTCGAAGCCCTCCGGCAGTACTCCGATAATCGTGTATCCGGTCGACTCCAGCGTCACTTCTTTTCCTGACACTCTCGGATCGCCGCCGAATCTTCGTCTCCACAATCCCCGGCTGATCATCGCCACAGGCCGTCCGGCCACCTTGTCTTCTTCTTCGAAAAAACTGCGTCCCAACGCCGGCGGAACCCCTAAAATTTCCAGGAAATTCGCAGAAACCCGCGCTCCCTTCAGTTCTTCAGGCTCGCCTCCACTTGAAAGGGCGAAATTCTCCGGCCGACCATACGCCCCCAATGCGGTGAACGATTTCGCCGATGCCTTCATCTCCTCGAATTGCACCAGTGAGAACGAAGGATTCTGCATCGGCTGGCGCGGATTCTCGACCGAAAAATGTACCAGCCGATCCGGGTCGCGATAATCGAGAGGCCTCAGCAACACCGCTCGAATCACCGAAAAAATAGCCGTGTTACCCCCGATACCAAGCGCCAGGATCAGCATCGCCGTTATTGCGAAAGCCGGATTCCTCGCCATAGTCCGCAGCGAATAGCGAGTGTCCTGCAGAATACTCTCAAAATGATTTCTGGACGACATTCATACTAATTTATTAGTACTATGTGCCCGAGGTCAAGCGGCTATTTTCGGTCGGCTCGTGTAACAATAGTGTAATAATGGCCCAACCGCGCACCCCAGAGTCGGCCGGCGGCAAGGCGCGCCCATTTGCCGTCGAGCAGGCGCGCGGCCAATTGAGGCACTTATCGTCTCAGATCAGCCGCGCCATCAAGTCCTCGAACCCCGCTGCGGTCCACGATCTTAGAGTCGCCATCCGCCGGTTCACCCAGGCAATCGCCGTCACGGACATGCGGAAGAATCGGCGGCGGCTTAAAAAAATCATGACCCTTGCCGGAGAGGTGCGCAACTGCGACGTGGCACTGAAGTTCATTGCCAGGTTTAAAGTGCCGCATGCCGCTGTTCTCCAGTCAAAACTTGAGGGCCGCCGAAAAGAATCAGAGGGCGCCCTCGTTGCCGAGCTCATCAAATGGAGGGATCGTCGTCTGTCCCTCAAATGGCGCACCGCATTGGACTCGACTCCGTCCAGTGACAAGGACGTTGACGAACTGGCACGCCGGGTCCTTGGCCGCATCGCCAAGGATTTCCAGAAACGGGGAAACGAAGCGTCCTCGCCGGAAGCAACACCCAAGTACTTACACCACTTCCGCATCGCCGCAAAGAAATTCCGCTACGCGCTCGAACTGTTCCAGCCGTTGTATGGATCCTCGCTCGACCCACTGATAGCGAGCATCAAATCCGCGAGCACACTTCTCGGCGACATTAACGACTGCGTGACGGTAGCCGGCATCATCGCCGGGTATAAAGGGGGCAATCGACTCGCCGACCGGCTCAAGAAAAGACAACATAAGAAAACCGAAGAGTTCCGCAAGTACTGGAAAGAAGAGTTCACCCGCAGCAGCATCGACCCTTTGAGCAAAAAGCCAGTAGCGAGCAGTCGCATAGTTTCCGACCGCCGCAAATCAGCGGCCTAGCCGGCCTGAGCGGAGGGCGCTGCCGCTTGTGCATATCTGCGGAGATATACACAAGTCGGACATTAAGGTTCGATTTAAATCGGCGGCAAGCCGGATTCGACATGGATGGGTCGCTGGAGAACATGATGGAGACCCATCAGAGCAACCGTCGCCACCCAGACAGCGTAGACGCCGATTCCGAAATTCGATTGGCAGTGTTGCACCCGCCAAAGTTGATCTTGGAGACTCCACCCGAAAGCGATCAGGCAAACGACCGCCATCAAACGGGGCAATGTTCGATTCCGCAACCCTTGGACAAGTAACGGCAGGAATGTCCCAAACCAGACGAGAAAGGCCAAACGGATCGTCCAGGCGACCTGATCCCACATAAAACATGGATCGAACGTAACGCCGCCTTCAATTGCAGATCCGGCAGGGATCCGAGGACGCACCATCAGAGATTCCGGCACGACAAACATCCCTGCGAAGACCATGATGACTGCGATGCTTGAAGTCCGATAGCTGATCTTCATCTGGTCAGATAGACACCGGGGAACCGTTTGAATTTCTTCGTGTCGACGATCGGCCCAATTAATTTCATCCCTCCCGTAGTGCGATCGCCGGATCGATTCGAGTCGCTCTTCTCGCGGGAACATAACACGCCACCGCTGCCACCACCGCCATCGCCATCGCGACCCCGCCCAGCGTCACCGGATCGGTCGCACTCACACCCACCAGTACACTCTTCAACAAGGATGCGATCGCCAGCGATCCACCGACCCCGGCCACGATCCCGAGCGCCGTCAGCGTCATCCCCTGCCCGATCATCTCCCGCAAAACCATCCCGGGCGTCGCACCCAGCGCCATCCTCACGCCGATCTCGTGCCGCCTTTGTGAAACGGCGTACGCGTTCACACCGTAAATTCCCACCACCGCCAGCAACAGCGCCAGCCCCGCGAACGCGCCCATCAGTTGCATCTGAAATCTGGGCAGCGCAGCCAGCCGTACCAGAGTTTGCTCCAGCGATCCCACCTGGCTGATCGGCTGCTCCGGGTCCATTGCCAGGAGTTCCTTCCGGATCGCCGCCGTTAATCCCGTCAGGTCCATCGAAGAACGCAGCGTGAAAAACACGGCGGGCGACCACACATTCTGGGCGTGTGGAACATACAGAATTGGATCGCCCGGCGCCGCCAGATCGCTCGTCTTCACATTCGCCACAACCCCGACGATCTCCGGATGAATCGTATCCTCAAACCCGCTTGGCAGTTTCGGCCGATCCAGCAGGATTCGCTTTCCCACCGGACTCTCGCCAGGAAAGTATCGGTCGGCAAACGCCTGGTTGACAATCGCCACGGGCGGCGCCGTTTCGTTGTCCGTTTCCGCGAACGCCCTCCCGCGCTTCACCATGATCCCCAGCGCGTTGAAATACTCCGGACTCACCGTTACGTAATTGACGTCCGGCCTCTCCGCCTGCTCTCTCGGCGTCGACGTTTCCAGATCGAATGGCGCCCCCATCACTGGTTTCTGAAGTGGAAGACTCGTACCCAGCGCTACGCCCGTCACACCCGGCAGCGCCGCGAGCCTCGCCAACGCCTGCCGATGAAATTGCAACGCCCGCGCCGCGTCGTATTTCGCCACCGGAAGGAACAGTCGCAGCGACATCGCGTTGTTCGCATTAAACCCCAGTTCGGTGCCCGTCAACGCCCGCAGGCTCTCGATCATCAGCACCGCGCTTGCCACCAGCATCAATGCCAGCGCGACCTCAACCGCCACAATCGCCTGCCGGAATTTCTGCCGCCCGCGTCCTGAAGTCGTGCCACGCGATGAATCCTTCAGCCCTTCCTGCATATCCGGCTTCGTCGCCGTCAGCGCTGGAACGAGCCCGAACAGAACCCCCGTCACGAGACTGACTGCAAGCGTGAACAGCACTACCGCCAGGTTCAGCTCAATGGGAGCCGCCGCCGGAATCGCGTTCGGTGGGACAAACGCCGGCGCCAGGCGAATCAGTTGCCACGCCAGCGCAAGCCCCAGCGCTCCACCCATCACCGACAGCAACAGGCTCTCGGTCAAGAGCTGGCGCACGATCCGGCCGCTCGTCGCACCGAGCGACAGCCGCACCGCAATCTCGCGCCTCCGTCCCGACGATCGCGCCATCAGCAGGCTTGCCACGTTCGTGCACGCAATCAGCAGCACCAGTCCCACCGCCGCCAGGAGCAGCATCAAACGGGTCTTAAAACCTCGATCGATCAGCCAATCCTGAAAACTGTCCACCTCAATCGACCAGCCCTTATTGCTCTTCGGATACGCTTCCGCCATTGCTCGCGCGATCCCCGCCATTTCCGCCTTGGCGCGTCCGCGCGCCGCCCCGTCAGCCAGGCGCGCCACGACCGTTACCGAATGAAAATCGCGGTTGTTCTTGTTCAGCGAAATCGGTGTCCACGCCTGGTGCAGCCGCGCCACAAAAAGAAACGTCGGCGGCATGACTCCGATAATCGTGTACATCGCCGAATTCAGCCTTAGTTGCCGGCCCAGCACGTTCGGGTCCGCACCCAGATTCTCCCTCCACATCCGGTCGCTGATCACCACTACTTTCCTGGATCCGCCCGAGTCTTCGATCCCGTCTTCCTCCGGAAGGAACGTGCGCCCCAATGCCGGCTTCACGCCCAGCACGTGAAAGAAATTAGCCGTGACCGCCGCCCCGGACAACTGCTCCGGCCGGTCGATGCCCGTACGCACATACGACGCCAGCGTCCAACCCGCAAATTCCTCAAACGATTTCGATTGCTTCCGCCAATCCAGAAAGTCCGCCGGAGATGCACTCCAGTTTTTCCCCTGTGCGTCCTTCTCCCACAGGATTTCGAGCCTCGCCGGATCGCGATAACGCAAAGGATTCAGTAGCAGCGCGTCCGCCACGCTGAACATGGCCGAATTGGCCCCGATTCCCAGTGCGAGCGCTAAAATCACCGCGCACGTCATGGCAGGCGAGCGCACTAGAACCCGCGCACCGAACTTCATGTCGAGTAAAATCGCCCGAAGCATCTAAACCCATCATACCCCTTCAGTTCCACCGGCACTATAAAACGCCATCCACAGTGGGGCAGGTTCCCGACCTGCCCTTCGATCGCCCCAAAAAAGAGTTATAATTCTCTCTTGCCCAGCCCATCCAAGTGGGTGAAGAACACGGTGGTGGCCGACGGATCTAAGTTAACGTTTTTCGCCTAGGTGGCCGGTTTCGTGAAATCAATGACTTGCGCTGGATCTTCCACGGAGCGGCACTCAACAACGCACCCCGTTTTGGAACTCCTAACCATCCCGACCCAACCCCGTCAGTAACCTCAATATGCGACAAGACCTC
>Ga0182024_10008793_pt1 | contig 21126 bp, 25 predicted proteins | sample P32metaG_FD_120480 | JGI IMG/M metagenome (GOLD analysis project Ga0182024, IMG submission 120480) | Permafrost microbial communities from Stordalen Mire, Sweden - P3-2 metaG (Illumina Assembly) | ecosystem: Environmental > Terrestrial > Soil > Wetlands > Permafrost | place: Sweden: Stordalen...
CTCCGTCCCCAGAATCTTAAAGATGGGCTTGTCGGCTTCCTTACCGCGAATATCCCAGAATGCAATGTCAAGTGCGCCGAGCGCGGAGACTGCTGCTCCCTTGCGTCCGTACCACCTTGTAAGGCCGTACATCAGCTCCCAGAGCTTGTCAGTCTGAAGAGGATTCCTGCCAAGCAGGTGGGGCCTGAGGTGGCCTTCGATTATGATTCTGATGAGCTCCGGATGAGAATAGGCGGCACCCAATCCCGTAATCCCTTCGTCGGTCTCGACACGGACCAGCGAGGTCACGCGCCCAGTTGCAACCCCCCCAGCGTAATGGAAGCCGCCACCCTTCGGATAGGTGAAGCGGAGGTTGGTCACTTCGATTGCGGTGATCTTCATCACTGGTATCAACCCGTGGCGATTTATATGCCTGTTTGGCTCGGCGGACAGTTCGAGCCGGTTACTTTGTATGTAAGCCTCGTTTCCTGCTCCTGCTAGTACATCGTGGAGCCGCCTGTGACATTGAGGTCTTCCCCAGTGATATAGCCCGCCTCCGTCGAGCAAAGGAAGACTACCGTGTGCGCGACGTCCTCAGGCTTCTCAAGTCTTCCTAACGGGATCAGCTTCATGTAGTCTCCCAGTCTTTGCTCATACGTGACCCCCAGCATTTTAGCTTCTGCTCTCAGACTGTTGTGAAAGAACTCCGTGTCTACATTCCCTGGACAGACGGAGTTCACGGTGATTTGGTATGGTGCAAGTTCGAGCGCAGCGGATCGCGTAAATGCGATGATGCCGGCCTTCGAAGCGCAGTAGTGGGCTGCACCGGCATACGCCGCCTTCCCGGCCTCCGACGCGATGTTCACAATCCTACCTCCTTCCCCCTGGGAAATCATCTGCTTCGCGGCCGCCCGAGTGCACAGGAAGACACTCCTGAGGTTGACGTCGAGGGTCCTGTCCCATTCCTCCTCGGACAGGTCGACAATTCGACACGTCGACGTTATCCCGGCGTTGTTGACGAGTATGTCTATTCCTCCGAGGAGGCCGACCGTCTTGGTCATTAGAATCCCGATGCTCTCGGAACTCCCTACGTCAGCGCGCGAGTGGTGTGAGACGCCTCCGGCGACCTGAATCTCCAGTGCGACGGCGGCCGCAGATTCGCCATCGATGTCCGAAACCATTACCTTTGCGCCTTCCTTTGCGAGCTCCAGGGCGATTGCCCGACCTATACCGTGTCCTGCACCTGTTACCACAGCGGACTTCCCCGATATCCCAGACATTTGATTGACGAAGACCTCCGACCCGTATATTGCCTTTGGGAATGACTCGATTCTCACACTCCCTAGTAGCGCTTGGTCAGCAAGCGCTGCAGCACCGGTCCAGCTGGACGCTACTCGTCTTGCCCGTTCACGAACTGCACCGTGTTGAAGATGGCCGTATCGGAATCACCGCTGAACTCCGGGTCCATCAGGAGGCTCTTGATCACCTGGTTGTTGTACACGACGTCGCCGCCCCCGAATGATAGCTTCACACTTCCAAGCCAGATGTAGGGCGCCTGCTCGGCGACGACCTGCTGCGCAGCCGTGCATGCCGATATCAGGGCGCTCTGGGACGCGCCGTTCGTCAGGTCGTCTACGCATATCTGCACTGTCGGGTTATAGTAGATGGCAGAGTTTTGTGTGATGGACTCGTTGCTGACCCAGGTCAGCAGAGAGTCTGCCGGTGTGGGCTCGTCGGGTGCGAACGTGCCACCGGCCCCGAACCACGCCAGGTTGGCTGACTGCTGTGACTGGTTCAATTCGGCCGTGTAGGACGTGTAGCCCGCGACCAGAGGAGGACCCCACTGTGACGGCGTCGTGACCACGACCGTCACGGGGATGTTTATCGCGGCGAGGTCTGAGGTTATCAGTTGGGCCGCCGACTCGCAGACTCCGCAGCCCTCGAGGACGCGGAAGTCCATCGGCGCTAGAGTGGCGGTATTGATCCCGCTCTCCTTGAGGTACTGTTCCGCGAGCGTCACATTGTAGTAGTACGGTGCTATGTGGCCCAAGTCGTAGAGCTGGGTGAAGGACGGGTACTCCGGACCCATCATCGGCGTGAGTCCGCCTCCCTCCGTGCCTAAGAACGCGTCGTCCGACAACTGCGTGTAGTTTATCGCGTATACAATCGCTAGCCGGAAATCGGTGTTGTTGGTCGGGTACCGCTGCGTGTTTATCGAGACGGTGGCTGTGTTGGCAGCGTCGTCCGGCATCTCAAAGGGCGAAAGCTTGGAGTTGCTGAGGACGCTTGACCAATCTGCTGTGAGTACCGGAGCGATATAGGCCGAGCCACTGCTGAGGTCGACGTACCGGGTCACGTCGTCGGGCTGCACCGTGACGACGACCGTCTTGACGTGGCCAGGGTCCATGTACGGATTGGCCTGGATTTCGGCCGCCGTCCAGCCCTTTGCCCAGTAGTTCGGGTTCTGTGTGAAGGTCACTGCGGAGTTCGGGACGACGTCAGAGTTAACGACCTCGTAGGGCCCGGTTCCGGGTATGGGCGCGTAGTTGAAGGCGGTGTTGTAGGCCGCAGGCGTGCCGAAGCCTCCGTTGTTGAGAACGTACTGTGTGTCAAACAGGAGACCGGTGAACTGCACCCACATCTGGGGGAAGTACGCGAACGAGGCCTTGAGGTTGAAGGCGATCTCGTTCTGGTTGACTACATAGATCGGCCACGACTTGTTCTCCATGATGCTGAGCATCTGCGAGGTCGGGGTAATCATCTGCGAGTTGGTCGAGCTCATGAGAGCGATGGTGCTCGGTCCGAAGTCTGCCGTGTTCATGTTGAAGACGTTGTAGCCCACGGCCCATCCTGAGGTGTTGCCGCTGAGGTAGTAGAAGCCATAGAGCTGGCCCCAGACCTGGTAGGCGTTGAATGCGTCGCCGTTTGAGAACGTCACGCCTTTCTGGAGGAAGAAGGTCCAGTTTGTGCCGCTGGCAGATTCGTTCCAGCTCGATGCCAGCATGGGCTCAACCGAGATCGTACCATTCTGGTAGAGCTCGGTCCCGTTCAGAGTCACGAGTGACTGGTAGACCGTATAGTCCAGCCAGTTAGGGAATGGAATCGCGCCAATCGCGCTCAGCTGGTTCAGGTCTCCGACCGGCCAGCTCTCATCATCGACGGTAAGGGTGTTGATGATGCCAGTCGAGGCGCTGGATGAAGAGGACGAGCTGGATGAAGAGGACGAGCTTGATGAAGAGGACGAGCTGGCAGTGGTAGTGGTAGTGGTCGAGGGCTTGGTAGCCAAATACACGCCCGCCGCGACGGCAATAACGAGGATTACTACGACGACAGCAACGATTATCGTGCGTCCGATTGCCGCCCTTCGCGTACCGGCGAAGTTCAATTGACTCTGCATTTTGGCAGGCCGTTATTTATCCTTATGTACTTACCAATATTTTTTATCCCTATTATGCATAGCGTGATGAAAACTCCGCAGGAGTGATTGATTTCCCTATGCCGATGAAAAATCCGAAGCACGGGTACTTTGACGAGATCGACCCTGTCCTGATTCAGAGGAAAGCCGAAAAAGAGATTCCTCTGGACTCGGTCTACGCTGACTGGGCCGTTGGGACGGATGCCGAGACTCACGTCAAGGCCATCGAAGAGGCGGCTGCGAAGGGTGCGACTCACATAGTTATCACCACCGCAACCCCGAACCAAAAGGAGGTCATCCAGTTCTATGGCGACAAAGTGCTTCCTGCGACAGAGCGAAGAAACTATCGTCGTTGACATATCCCTGCTCCTAGTTGCTGTCGGGTCTCTGACGTAAGAGTTATACTGACGCTGCAACTAGATAATCACCTGTAAGAAGATGCAATACAAGCGCTCGCAGGAACTTTTCGATAGGGCCCGTGCCGTAACGCCCGGTGGCGTATTCGATTCGCAAAGGAAGACTGAACCGACCATGATTGCCTTCATCAAGGGTGCAGGCTCCCACGCTTGGGATGCAGACGGAAACGAGTACGTCGATTATCACCTTGCTTTCGGGCCTCTGGTTCTCGGACATTGCCACCCCGAAGTCATGAACGCCGTAAGAGCGCAGATAGAGGTCTCTGACATTTGGAACGCTGGAATCCTGGAGCAAGAGGTCCAAGTCGCCGAGAAGATAACGCACCACGTTCCTTCCGCAGAGAAGGTCAGATTCGCGGTATCTGGGTCGGACGGAATCTTCACCGCCATTCGCGTTGCAAAGGCGTTCACCAAACGGAAGAAGATAGTCAAGTTCATCGGAGGTTATCATGGCACGAACGACAACGTTTTGGTCGACATTGCGCCTCCTTTCGAAAAGAGCACCGGCCCCTATCTTGAAGCTGAAGGAGTTGATGAAAGGGTTGCTAAGACCACGATTACGGTCCCTTACAACGATGAGGCAGAGTTATCCCGTGTTTTTAGGGAGAACAAGGGAGAGATTGCCGCAGTACTCTCTGAGCCCGTGATGCACTCAGCGGTCGGATGCATCAAACCTCAAGACGGCTTCTTGGATTTTCTGAGAGAAATCACTCAGAAGAACGACAGCCTGTTGGTGTTCGACGAGGTGATTACGGGGTTCCGGCATGCCATTGGAGGAGCTCAGAGCCTCTTCAAGGTCGTTCCGGACCTGACGGTCTTCGCCAAGGCTCTAGCAAACGGGTTCCCCATGGCGGCCGTATGTGGCAGGGGGGACGTAATGGATCAATTGCGTCCCGTAGGCAATGTCATGGACCTTGGGACATACATCGCCCATCCAGTCTCTCTAGCTGCCGCAAAGGCGACGATCGCCGTACTGGAGACTGGTAAGCCATACGAGCAGATGATAGCTGCGAGTGAGAGCGTGCAGAAGGGAATCTCTTCCTCAATAGAAGAACTTGGGATCGATGCGCATGTCGCCGGGTTCCGTTCTATCTTCGTCGTCTATTTCACCAAGCACGAAATTAGGCGCTACTCGGACCTGTCGCACGTCGACATGGGTGCTGGGAAGAAGTTCAAACTTGACTTGATGTCCAAAGGCATTCTCACCCTCCCGCTGCCCATAAAGCGGATGCACGTCTCGGCGGTCCACAGCAAGGCGGACGTCGAGAAGATGATAGACGTCTCCCATGAGGTGTTGCAGGGGTTGAAGGCGCAGCAACTGGTCGCCAAGGCCTAAATCAAGAGAAAGATCATCCCCCACATCATGGGAGACCACAACGATAACAAGATGGAGTGGACGAACGGCGAGTTCCGCGACCGCGAGAAAGTCATGCGGGGCGTCAAAGTCTCACACTCGCCGATACTGAAGGGTATCCAGCTTTACCACAACTTCGTGAGGCCTCACGAATCGCTAAGGGCAAGACTCCCGCCGACGCGACCGGAATTATGGTCGAAGGCGAGAACAAATGGCTGACGATGATTCAGAACGCCGCTCATGTCCAGCGTCTTAACAGGGAGACGAAATAGGGGGATGTCCAGTAGAATGAACAGAACCTGAACTTACGTTACCGATGACAATTCCGGCCCCTTAACAATCAGCGATTGAGCAGCTTGCGTAACTGCTCAGGGTAGCGCTCCCCTGCGAATGCTCCTCTCTGCGAGACTTCGTCGATACGACGGATGTCCTCCTGAGCGAGCCGGACGTTGACAGCGCCGGCGTCCTCTTCGAGATATACGCGTCGCTTCGTTCCGACCAGCGGTACGATGTCATTGCCCTGCGCAAGCAACCAAGCGATTGCGAGCTGTGCCGGCGTGCATCCTTTCTCAGCGGCTATCTCACGAATGCGATTGAGCAGCTCCAGATTCTTTTGCAGGTTTTCACCCTGAAACCGGGGGTAGTTCCGGCGGGCATCTCCTTCAACAAGGTCTGACAGTGTGTTGATTTTGCCAGACAGGAAGCCGCGCCCGAGTGGACTGTATGCGACGAAGCCGATGCCAAGTTCTCGGCACGCGCCGAGAATCCCGTCCTCGGGTTCTCTGGTCCACAGGGAGTACTCGCTCTGTAATGCGGCTATCGGATGGACGGCGTGGGCTCGCCTCAGCGTCTTCTCCGAGACTTCTGAGAGGCCCAGATACCTTACCTTCCCTTCCCTGACGAGCTGCGCCATGGCGCCGACCGTGTCTTCGATCGGAGTGTTTTCGTCCACTCTGTGGAGGTAGTATAGGTCGATCGTCTTCACGCCGAGGCGGCGAAGGCTGGCCTCGCACGCCGAACGGACGTACTCCGGCTTTCCGTTGATGATCCTTGAGGCTGGATTTGAGGGGTCTTTGATGATTCCAAACTTGGTCGCCAGCACCACCTCCTGACGCCTGTCGCGAATCGCTCGACCGACCAGCTCCTCATTGATGTAGGGACCGTAGGCGTCGGCCGTGTCCAGGAAGTTTACTCCCAATTCGAGCGCTCTGTGAATTGTCGCTATCGACTCTTCGTCGTCCTTCTTCCCGTAGAAATCGGACATTCCCATACAGCCGAGACCAATCGCAGAGACCTTCAATCCGCTCCTGCCCAGTTCTCTCATCTCCATCAAGGGGAAGACAGAATGTTATCTCATTCTATTTATGTTTGAAGCCGTGAGTGGGTTCTGAACAACTCGCTCAGGGTTCATTGCGCCTCCGCCGGTAAATATCATCTGTAGGCTTGCGCTTTTGAGATTGGACGGTCTCCGCTCGTTCGCTCTGAATTTGGATGAGGGGCTTCCTTAAGGAAGATAACATAATTGGCGAGAGCTGGTCATCGAGGAATCCTCGAGGAGGTGAAGATTCGAGGCCGAATCGCTCTTGCGCTACTGGTCCTATCCGTTCACGAACTTGATGTTCGGTGCGGCTACGCTCGTGGAGAAAAGAGTCGTGTGACGTCCAAAAATAAATAGGACCGCGCAACCACATCAGTCCCATGGCTCGGAGCAGCAGTAAGCTATCTGAAATAAAAGCCGCCTTGAAGGCAGGGAAGGTTCAGTCTGCGGAGCGGCAGGTGCGTAGGGCAGCCCTAGTTCAAGGTTCGCCGATGCTGGAAAAGAATCGGCGCGCTGCCGAAAAACTCGTCACGTCGTTCCTAGAGAAGTCAGGGTTCGACCTGGCAAAGTTGAACGAGATTCAGACGCTAAACCAGGCGGAGTTGGGACGCATCGAGGAGGCACAGAGGGTAGAGGCCATCAGGCGTTCTTCTGACGTCAAGGCAGCCTTCCGTTCCGCCATCGAGAATCGGCGGAACATAGTAGCGAACATTTCATCGGCATTTACCGCCGGCGGTATGCAGCAGCAACCCACAGTCGTGCTCGACGAGCCCTTTCTGATCTGGCCAGCGTATCCCAAGCACCACGACGACCTTCTCTTCGATACGTACAACATTGAATCCTGGAACAGCTGGGCCAAAGTCAAGGTTCAGTCAAAGGCGACCGGGTACGAGGACCTTGGAGAGGTGAACTTCTACTTCTTCTGGGAGAATACGAGCGACAGCTATGCTGCCATCAACGTTGACACCTGGCTCATGCTGAACGGATATCTCGAGGCGGAGATTCCCGGGTCATGGTTCAGCCTCAGCCCGAGCGACATTGGCGTTGCTGCTTATCTCAATATCCTCGAGTGGTGGAACAACCCGCCCACAAGCCCTCCGGACGGGCCGAGTGGTCAACAATATCAGGACGTCGCGTACGTCGGCGTCTACCAGGGAACTTTTCCCGATCCGGTGACGTCTCGAAGCACGAGGGTCTTCAGAACTTGCGATCTCAGCCACGACATGGAGCTCGTCCCTCCTCATGGATCGGTCGTATTCGAGGTGGGCGCTGGCATCAGCTACGAGAACCGTTCGGGCTCCACCACGGCCGACTTCGACTCGGGGGACTACGAAGTAATGTGCCCCTTCCTCCAGATTCAACCCTTCCTGTATCCTCCCAAACAAAGCGTTCCTCCTGGTCGCCCAGCGAGACGCTCCACCATCAAGTAGGAGAGGGCTAGCTGACTGTTGTTCAACGGTAGATGGGTTCGTTGCGCCTCCGCTGAGGTTTCACACCAACGGAAAGGCCCCTGATACGCAGGTTGACGAACCGACAGGGTGTCTCTTATGGAGTATTCCGGATTGTCACGCTCGTGAGGATCGCCTGGGAGGGTGCGAGCGGCTGGCCGGATGAGTCCGCCGGCAGATCGCCTATCTTCTTCGCAACGTCCAGACCGGTTATCACCTTCCCAAAGACGGTGTACTGACCGTTGAGGAAAGTGTTGTCTGCCAGGTTGATGTAGAACTGCGAGCTTCCACTGTTCGGGTCCTGGGACCTCGCCATCCCCAGCGTACCTGTGTCGTGCCTGAGGCTGCTGATCTCAAGAGGCACTCTCTGATTTGAACCTCCCGTCCCCCATCGCCTTCGGTCCCCGCTCCCGTTCTTCGTCAGGGGGTCTCCAGTCTGTATCACGAAACCTCTCACTATCCTGTGCCAGACGAGGCCGTTGAAGAAGCTGCCACTCGCAAGGCTCACGAAGTTGGCCACGGTCTTTGGGGCGGATCCCGGGAAGAGCTCGGCGACGATCACGCCAGCCGATGTATCTATCACTGCGTAAGGTCCAGGGCTACCTGAAGGGGAAGTCTCCACTTTAGCAGCTGCATCAGGCTTGGTAAAAAACATCTCCCTGAGAAAGAGGGCCTCCCATAACCTCGAGCTGTTGTTCTAGGGATGGACGCGTTGGGCCATGCATAGGGTTCATTACTCCTCCGCCGGGGAATATCACCCACATGCTGTACCAAGGACCTCAATCCCCGTACACTTTGCTTCTGTGACCGATCCTCAGTACGAGAATGGCCTCTTTGTCGGTCTTGGCATATATGACGCGGTATTCGCCGATTCTCAGCTTGTACAGGCCTTTGAACTCCCCCTTGAGAGGCACACCGGCGTCGGCGTTATGCCCGAGGACCGCGGTCAGCTCGCGTAGCAGCGATTGCACCCGTGCCCTGTCCAGGTGCTTCAGGTCGCGGGCGACTGACGCCTTGTAAGATATTCTAGTCAAGCGAGGCGGTCAGTTCTTTCCCTGAGACGATCCTGTCATCCTTGTCGTTCAGTCTGTGGAGAGCCAGAAGGTAGTCTTCGTACTCTTCAAGGTACTCCTGGAGAGCTCGCTTGATTATGTAGGTCTTGGAGCGGTCGAGTGATTCGGCGAGGTGGTCGAGCTTCTCGGCGAGATCTTCCGGCAGCCTCACTGAAATCGCATCGCTCATGCTTTGTATGACATGTATGACATGTATTTATCATTGGTGTTGGAGGGGAACGTCCCGCCATCTAGCGGGTTTCATTTCTCCTCCGCCGGGAACGTCATCTGCGTGTCGCGCCCAATCGTTGAACATGATTGTAGCTATCTATAAGAGAAGGGTCTGAAGCTCATCTTGTCGGGGCTCACGAGGGTACACTCATTGAAATCTTCCCTGAATCAGGATACACTCAAGAAGACCAGCACGGACGATGTCATCCGGATAGCGAAGAAGACCGACTACGATGCCATTGAATTCGCTCAGGATAAGGTCGAAGCTATCGTTGCCGAGGGTGGTCTGAACGGTCTGGTCCGGCTGCTCAAGGATCAAGGCGTAGGTGTCGCCAGCGTGCAGGGTCCCGAGCCATTCAATCTCTTGTCCGAATATGATTTCGAAATGATGATAAAACGGGCGAAGATTCTTGCGGACGTAGCTCGCAAGACAGGGACAGATACCTTGGTCCCTGTGGCTGCGATGGTCGCGAAGGACAGCATCCCGCAAGAGAAAATCCTGAGGTCGAGCGCCGAGTCACTCAGGAGGCTAGCCAAGGCTTGTGGACAGGACATCAGGCTCGGGGTAGAGTTCCTGGGCTTTGCGAACTGCAGCATAAACACCCTCGAGCAGGCCGCCAAACTGGTTGAAGAGGTGAACCTTCCCAACGTCGGGCTGACCGTGGACACGTTCCACATGTACATCAGTGGCAGTCCTGCCTCAGGACTCGGCCGACTGGGGCACAAGATTTTCCTGGTGCACGTAAACGATTCCGAGCCTGGTGACCCGGGGAAGCTGAGCGATGCTAACCGGGTCTTTCTGGGAGAAGGTGTGATCAAATTGAAGGAGTTTCGCGATGCTCTGGTTTCAGCATCCTATAATGGGTACATCAGCTTGGAATTGCTGAGACCGGAATACTGGGAGAGCGATGCAGGAGAGGTTGCGCGGAAGGGACGAGAAGGCCTGCGGACCGTCTTCGACGTGTAGCGCCGAATCACCTCAAATCTCGTGTCACGTACGGGTTCATTGCGCCTCCGCCGGGGATATCATCCACACGTTGGGCCATGGTTAGCGGGAGATTCCATGGGTCTTGCGTGACCGCCTGGTCTTCTCGAGGTCACTCGAGTAGTCGTAGGAACTCATCCCTCGTCAACCCTGATTGTTCAATGATGGACAACAAGGTTCCTGTGCGCACAGGGTCATGTCTTGGAACGGTGATCTTGTGTCTCCTCTCGGCGTCGGTAAGGTAGATGTGGCTGCGCCGTTGATGAGTGACATGAAATCCGCCTTTCCCTAAAGTCTTGACAACCACTCTCCATTCCAGGTTCGGAAGCCTCTCAGAAGGCAAGAGTAAATCGCGAGTTATTTTCGTTGGAGCTAAATCGTAACCTGAAGAACCTCTTTCTTCAGCTTCAGGCGTTCCTCTTCCTCAGGGAAGGCTTCGAGATACCCCTGAATCGCTTCCCTGATGTTGCCGAGCGCCTCTTTCTTAGTGTCACCTTCGCTAATTGCACCTGGTAGCTCGACACATTGAACCGTATAACCGCCCTCTTCCTCCTTACGAAGGATGACCGTGAATTTTCCTTGAGAGACCTTGGCTGCCTTCATCATTTACTCACAATCGAACGCTTGCTTATTAGCGCTGCTGTTCTCCGCGGTCGCGGGTTCGTGAATCTTGCGCAGGGGTCATTGCGCCTCGTGAAGATGACCGCCCAAAGGCCTCGTCGTGCATCATCCCGCTAGTCTGGGGTGAGCGTGACCGCCTGTGTAATGGTAACCATCGTCAGTTGTTCGAGGGGCGTGACGGTGCTCGCTCCGCATCCCAGATCCGCGCCCTCTATCCAGACGACATAGGACCCGGGGACAAGGAGGAATCTGAAGCTAGTCGAGTTCGTCAGGCCAGAAGTGTAGACCCAGAGTGCCGGGTGACCCATGTTAAGATCCTGCACGTCCTGCGCATCCGACACGTAGAGGGTTACGCCGGGCTGACCCGCGCTTATCGCGCCCTCCAGATTGGAAGAGGCAGTCACGTTGAAGAGTTGGGCCATGTGCCCCGCCACGCAGTCGTAGCTCGTATGGACCTGGTAGGTGGTACCCTGCGGGACAATCATAGTCCCCGTAGAAGATGAATTGGAGGGACCGCTGCTCTCTGTTGAGGTCGATACTGTCGTGGTAGAGTTCGGGGTCCCGCTTGTGGTCACCGTCCTTGTGACTGTCGCCTCGAAGGACGCGTATGATAGGGCGCTCGCCGAAATCACAAAGGCCGCGATGACAATCGCAAACGCGAGGCGGGTAAAGCTTCGGGTCGGGGTTGCGCTCATCTGAACAGAACCTCTGATATTTCTGGTCCGTTTCTGATTAATAGTTTTGTCCGATGCTACTGAACGCGATCTCCAGCCATCTTAATCTAAACAATGCAGATGCTACGCCATGCATAGGATTCATGCGCCTCCTCGACCACGATGAGTCTCTGCAGTTCCTCCTCCGCATCCTCGTCCCTGATCGCCCTCGCCTTGTCGTGGTGCCAGAGCTGCGCCTCGCCGTGCCGCGCCTTCCTAGAACTGGACGAATAGGGCCGGGCGGCGCATCCACAGTCGATCTTTGATGTAGCGAATCAGACTTCATCGCAAAAACAATCCAGGAGAAAGCGGCGGCTGACCAGCCCGACAAAGTAGAAAAGTGCGTGAAACTCTACCGGATAGGAGGTCCAAGGGAAGTACATGCACATCGGGATGTCGATGGAAGAGATCGAGACGCCCGCCCTGCTGATCGACCTTGATGCGATGGAGAAGAACATCGAGACGATGGGGAGCTACTACAGAAGCAAGAAGGGCGCCGCCCTCCGTCCTCATCAAAAGGGGCACCGTCTTCCGCAGATCGCAAAGAAGCAGATCTCCGCGGGCGCCATCGGAGTCTCGATGACATCTCCTGGGCTCGTAGAGCTGTACGTGAATTCTGGTATCGAGGACATCCTGATCACGCGCCAGGTCTACGGAAGGAGCAAGATCGCGAGGTTGTGTGGTCTGGCGAGGCATGGAGCCGTCACCATGACTGTCGACGACATCACCAATGCGAGACAGATCTCGGAGATCGGCCGCAGCCTTGGCTCCAGAGTCAATGTCGCCGTTGAGATCTACGCGGCCCCAGGGAGCTGCGGTGTGCAGATGGGCGACGTGAAGGGGCTCGTAGGAGAGATCACCAAGCTTGACGGGATTCACTTCAGAGGGCTCTGGTGGCACGAATTGACTTTGTCCGGTCCGCTCCTCAAACGCAGGGTCGACCACTTTGCCTTCTTGGACGAGATCGTAGTGCTGAAGGAGAGTCTCGAGGACTCGGGATTCGATGTCGAGATGCTCAGCGGCGGTCATTCTCAGACATGGAGCCTTACCCCAGAGTACAGCGGCCTCACGGATGTCGGGGTTCAGGCGGGGAATTATGTCTTCAGCGACTGGGAAGACCATCAGGTGGAGGGGCAGGAGGTCTTCGAACCCTCTCTTACTGTGCTGACGAGGTGCATCAGCAGGCCAAGACTGGACGAGGCGCTCTTCGACGCGGGACTGAATTCGTGTGCCAACGAATCCGGGACCGACTATTCGCAGGTCGTCGGCCCGAGGTTCAAGAATCTCACCGGGATTGACCGAGTCCATCTCAGGGAGGAGATGGCGTACATAAACTGCAAGAACGCCGACTCAGAAATAAAGACGGGAGACCTGTTCGAGCTCATTCCCCCGCATGGCGACACAACCGCAAAGATGCATGACAGGTACTATGGAATCAGAAACGGAAAGGTCGAGGTCATCTGGCCGAACGTTGGAAGGGGCCTCCTCTAGTCGACGCGGGCTATCATCATCCAGCAGTGGGTTCGGAGGACAAACAAACCTCGCGTTAGAGCTTCCGCATCTAGACGATTCCTTCAGAGCCTCTAGTCATTCTTTGGCTTTGCACTTCCGTAGGAAATGTTGAGCCATGCTAGGGTTGATTGCGCCTCCGCCGGGGGATATCACCCACACGTTGGACCATACTAATCGACAGCTGAGGCGCAGGTGATGTGCCAGATGTCCGCTTTTTAGCGAGTATTAGTTGAAAGGTAGCTATGCCCCAGTACAAATTCCCTACAGTCGAGGAGATAATCGACGTGAACAGACGCGTGCTGGCAGAGATACCAGTCAAGAAGGCGGACAGGCATCAGGGTCTTGTCACGAAGGAAATTGCAACTAATTCTTGACAGTGCGAAGCAGATTGACGAGGACGTTTACGACGCCGCAACTGAACTCTTGTTTGGAATCATCAAGGGACATCCTTTCGCGAGCGGGGTAAGGCGCACAGCGGTAACGGTAACGTCGGCATTCTTGAGGCTAAACGACGCCGAAACAGAGGTGCCTCACGATCCCGGAGTACTACAAGGCATCCGAGAGGGTTTTTATAACAAAGGCGAAGTCAAAGAGTGGTTAAGGGGTCATGGTATCCGAAAGCGTACAGGTACTTGATTCGGAATTCCTTCGATATTGTGAAGAGTACATGGCGAAGAACCGAGAGTTCCTTCAGCGCGTCGGCAGGCTCTGAGCTCTATCTTTAAGCTCGCGCTTCCAAAGGAATTGCTACGCCCACAAAGTGGGCTTCATTACGCCTCCGCCGGGAATATCACCCACACGTTGGGCTATAGTTAGCGCTGCTTGAACTGCTTGCGCTGAAAACCAAGACGGCGCGGCTGCTTTCAGCACGGCGATGAGTAGGACGAGCAAGCTCAGTGAAATCGAGAGCAGGGTCGAGAGCCTGGAAGAGACTATCGACATCGCGAGCGACAGGAAAGTGCTCCTCCAGATCAAACTCGCTCTCGATGACTTGAAACAGGGAAGATACAAGGACTATGACAGCGTAGAGCAGCTCAAGGCAGGCATCGGTTGAGCTATCGAATACGGGTAATCAACACCTTCGAGAGACAGCTGAAGGAGCTGTCTCGGCGCGACGGGGAATGGGCTTAGGTTAATCGGGGAGGTCCAAGAGTCACCCTATCTATACAAATCCTCAGATGAAGATGCAGGGGGTCTTTCCTGTCTTCCCTCAGATGCAGGGGACGGTGCGACACTCAGGGCTGCCGGCCGGCAACGATAACAAGGAAATCTACTGCGGATGACTAGGTCTGAGCGAAGAAGAGCTAGAGACGCTCAGGCGCGACAACGTCGTCTGAGGAACCGCTTACTTCAGAAAAGACCCTTCAGTCGCTTACCCTTCAACCCGGAGCTGAGGGCGAGAGTGAGCTTGATGCGAGCCTTGACCCCTGAAATGTTGCTCGCGAGTATCATGCCATCCTTGGCCAACGACGAAGGGCTGCCGTCGAAGTCCAGTGCTGGTTGGACAATCGGGCCTGATATGCACCTGGATACGAGCACCACAGAGACTCTTTGAGCCAGCGCTTCCCTGATAGCGGGGACCATAGACAGGGTCACCCCTCCTCCGAAACCTTCGATCACGATGCCCCGCGCACCCATCTTCACTGCCGCCTCTACGGGAGAGCCGTCCAGGCCAACACAGCACCTTATGAGGTCGACTCTCGCGTCCACGTTGTCGGCTGTCACATGCTGACGTGAAGCCACTCTGTTGTTCAGCACGACCTTCTTTCCCGATATGACCCCCAGCGGCCCGAAACCGGGCGACTGGAAAGATGCGACGCTTCCTGCGTTGGTTTTCGAGACGTATCTTGCATGATGGATCTCGCCGTTCATCACCACCACCGCTCCAAGGTCCTTCAGAGAATCCGAGCTTGCGGCAAGAACAGCACACTCCAGGTTGTAATCCGTGTCTGAGCTCGGGGCTAGCCTGCTGCGCATCGCCCCGGTTACAACTAAGGGGACGTCGGTATCGACGCTCAGATCCAGGAAGTACGCATTCTCTTCTAAGGTATCGGTACCCATCGTCACGATCACCCCATCCGGCCTCCTCTTCTTCACCTCGCTCCGAATGGTGTTGCTGAGATTCAACAGGTCGGTTAGCTGAATCGCAGGGCTTGGCACCCTGAGGAAGTCGATAGCGCTGACGGAAGCTGTCGAACTAATTGAATCCACGCTGGCCACGAGTTCACTGGCAGTCAGCATTATCCCCTTTCCATCCCGGGAAACTTCCGCGATGGTGCCGCCCGTCCCCACCAGGAGGATTTCTTTCATGTGAGAAGAGGGTTGGGATGCTTTAAAAAAGAAATTGGAAGCGAGAGTGAAGATAATCAGGGAAGGTGCGCCGTTAGTCCCCTTCGTTACATGCCTGGAGGGTGGTAGGATTGCACTTCCGTAGACATGTTACGCCGTGCACGAGGGTTCATTGCGCCTCTGTCGAGACTTCTCACTCTAGCTCGAAATGGCGTTCCGTCCTAATTTTTTGGCGGCCCGAAGGCGCTTGGGTCGAAGACGGATTGGATGGAGACGATCTTCCCGGCCTTGACCTGGTACCACGAACGCATGAACACCGTGGGTCCGGTCGTCTTCAGGTCGTATATCACGCACACGTCGTCTCCGTCCGCGAAGACCTTCTTGATGTCGTACTTCCCCCGATACTTCCTCAGCATCTCGATGAAGTCGAGTGGCTTTCCGAAGGTCTCCCCGCCTGGGCCGCGGATTCGGACCTTGTCGTGCAGGTGCTCGAGTGCCGCGTCGTAGCGCTGGCTGTCGAGAGCCTGGATGTATGACAGCACCACCTCTCGCGGACCGGTCCCGGTCGACATGTTGGTCCTATGGTCGCACAAGAGCGCAAAAACGTTGCGGTGAAGGGTTCATTGCGCCTCCGCCGGGGAATATCACCCACACGTTGGGCCATGGTTAGCGCCGAGTTAACCTGACCTCGATGCAGAGTTTATATCGGCCTCTGCCCTAAAATTATCAGGATGGCAAAGACCGAGCAGATTGTCACCGACCGCAGGACGATGAAGGCATTGGTCGGGTTCATGGAGGATGCCTTGAGGGAAGGGTTGACGAAGGAAGAGGTAGCCAGCCAGATTGATCTCATGTTGGATGATGTCGCCAAGCGAAGACTCGAACGAAGTCTCAAGGATGCGCGCACCGGAAAGGTCTTACATTTCAAGAATAAAGACGAGCTTCTGGTTGCCCTTCACAAGTCTCATTGAAGACCCTTGCCTTGGGAATCCGAGATAACGCACACCTTTCGGCGCAGCTACCGCAAGTTGGGCTCTCAAGTAAGGGTCAGAGCAGATGAAGCAATAGTCCAGCTTCTGGAGAGCGAAGATCCCACAAAGCTCGGGCTCCGAAAGGTCGGACCGTGGAAAGGCGTGTATTCATATGAAATCGGCAGACAATTCAGACTACTGTACCAAGTCAGGTTCGAGGACCACACCGTTGTCTTCCATGATGTTGGCACTCACGGAGTCTACAGGTGATGACGCCGAAACATTCCTAGGGTTCATTGCGCCGATATTCCTCGGATTGTCGCAAAAAATCGTATTAGATACCCGCTCCTCCTAGTTTTCATGAAGTATCTTCTAGACAGCATGTTCAATGGGCTCGCTAAAGAGCTATCAAAAGCGGACATTGATTGCGAAACCGCCATTCATGCGATTTGGAACGATGACGATTCAGCGCAGAAAGGCAGATGGGATGCCAAGATTTTCAGGTTCCTATTAGAGAAGAAGCTCGCTCCGGTTCCGCAAACTGGCGTTGTCGAAGACTACACAATAATTACTGCGGACAAAGACTTGGAAAGATATTGCAGCGAGTTTGGAATCAAATGCATGCTCATACCACAACCAAAGCCTCTCACGAAATCCCAATACAAGGCGCTGGCAACAGAATTAGAAGGCCGCTTAGAGAAGAGGAGAAAGAAAGCAGAATGTTAATCCGGGTGTAGGGTTCATTTCGGCTCCCCTTCACCTTCTTCCACATGCTTTCTCACCCTCGGGACCATCACGAAACCGTCCCAGCAACGTTGGAATCTGGCTCGACGTACCTCCGGAACAGCGCCATGTCTTCGGGGAGCCGGAGCGCGAGAGGGTTACCCTTGGCGTCCCTCTCGCCAAGGAAGGGGTCGCCGCCAAGGGCGCTCTTCATGAACTTCTCGTCCTCCATTGTTCGCCACGATAACTCGTACGAAAGGAAGAGAGATTTCACATTCATTTACCAAATCTGAGATTAGCACCGCAAGAGGGGCATTTGGAGTCTCTCATAGGGTCTATGAGCATCCCGCAATACTTGCAGGGTATTTTGATAATCTCGCGCTGAACAACCACCACTCTTGTAGGTACGTCTCTTCTTCGTTCCTGCGAGTCTCCCGCATCAGTATCTGCGTGTGGAACCTGTTCTGCGATTACCTTGGACCCTTAGTGCAGAATGTTGAATCCTTTCTTGGTTAGCATGAGATTCTCAGTTATCAAATCTTGTTCATACAGTCTATCAAGCTTCATGGACACGGTAGCAAGGTCGACCTGTGCCAGTTTAGAGAGCGCTTTGTCATTCATCGACCGGTTAACACTCTTCAGCAGCAACATCTCAAGTGCAGACAACTCTACCGTAGGTTCATCCTTGACTCGTACGTTGCCTTGATTGAGTATTTCAAAACCCTTCTCAGTGACCATTGAGTCTTCTCCGACGTAGTCAGCCTCGAACAACTCGTCTAGAGTTGATGTGATAATCTTCCTGTCGACATTTGTCATCTGGGATAGCTCCTTGTCATCTCCCGTCTTCTTCAAGTTTCGAAGTAGTATGATCTCCAACAATGTCAAGTCCCCCTTGCTCACATGCGAGTCCTGGTCGTCATCGGCGGATGACAAGCTTAGCTACCCCTCACTTGAGAAAGAGAGGCCAGTCATAAGCTCTTTCCGAAGAAACGCGAACCCGGCCACGGGGGTTCATTGCGCCTTCTCCAGGTGTTTTTTGGAGAAAAGGAATGTAAATATAGGACTTAATTATGTCTTTTCTAGGTTTCAAGTGTCATTCTGCTCTAAATGTGGCGGCCAAAACGTGGAAGCAGATAGGTTCTGTAGGGGCTGTGGCCATGATCTTTCTCCAGCGGCAGCTCAGCCGACAGGTCCGAATACAGGATGGACTCAGACAAATCCATTCCCAGAGTCATACACTCATTCAGAACGGATTGCGGATACCTCGAGGTTTTCGCATGTAGGTATCGAGAAGTTCTTGGCTCCAGGAGAAAGAGTCGTTCATGTCACGCCTGGCAACATCCGATATGCAAACCAACAGAGACATGCTTATGTGACCAACAAGAGAGTGATGTTCTATGGCCAGCAAGGGGTCATGCTTGGCCTGATAAAGAACGACCGTCTGGATGAGGTATTCTTGAATCAGATTAGGAAATTGAGGCTGGTTGAACATGGAATGATAACGAAACAGGTTTATTTGGAGCTGGATGAGATGCAATTGCAGGGTCAGCGAGGGTCTCTGCTGGATCTTTACAGAGCAATTCAATCCGCCAGAGCGGCATCCTAACTAGGAATCGGGTATCTGTCGAACGCATCTTCTTCGATGTCTTACTAGCTCAACTGTGTGAACGTTACTCGGTTTGCTTTATCTGTGCCGGAAGAAAGAGAGTTACAATCATTCTCCAGATTAGATAGCGTCTAAGAGTTTCCGTGGTATGGCGTACGTACTGTTACAATACTTGCACTCGCCCGTGCTTTCTTTGCCGGTGAGCGGTAGTGATGCACCACAATTCGGGCATTTGAAGACGATTGCACCGTTCTCGTTCATCTCAAACTTTGCAACGATGTCATATCTCACGGATTGGCTCTGCATTGCTAGTGTGCTGACGAATTCCTTCCCATCTATGGTACCTTGAACCTTATTCGTAGATATCGCGTTCTCCACATAGCTTAGTCCATCCTCGAAGGTATTAGGAAGCCCATTCTTAGCGAGGAGTGCGCAGACATCTGGTATTGGAACCCTGTCTCGGGTCTTCAGAAGAGCCAGCACCTGGTTGTCAGAGAGTTCGCGGGCCTTTGCATGATACAGGGTTTGAATGACTTTGCCGGGGCTGGTCATGTCAGAGGATTCTAGTGCGAACAGATACTCGTCGCCCGTATTGAGCTTGACGCTGACGCGTGTAGTCTGTTTCTTCAATATCGTACCTGTTGTGCTATAATCCCATCCCGTTGCTTGGTAGGGTCGAAAGACGAAGACAATTGTCCCTTCTCTGACTATTTTGAACACGGCGAAATCGGCGTCGTGCAAGAAACGGCATGAGAAGGAATCCATCATCTTGTTGTTCTTCCAGACGGTGCAATTGCCGTCAACCAAGAGCGTTGTCGGCACGGAACTTTTCAGAAGACATAGGAGAGCCCGTCATATAACAACATTCTGTAACTATGGTTTTTCGTCGTAGAGATATGGTGATTGCGCCTCCGCCGGAGAATATCACCCACACATTGGGCTATAGTTGGCGGAAGACAATTCGCTGGTCCTGTTTCCTAGCTGGCTTGTAATGCTCCTCGATTTGCTTCGGGCTCGCGCTTATAACAGAAAGGCCCAACAGAAAGGACGTTGTCAGATGGGAACGGCGGTCGGGTAATCGCAGTTGTGATCGTGGCAGCAATTGTCATAATGGGATTGGTTGGGTACAGCTACTACACCACGTCTTCGAGCTTATCTTCGCTGTCGGAACAGAATTCGGATCTTAACCAGCAGTTGTTGAACTTGAACCAGCAAGTCTCGAATGGGAATCAGCAGATTTCCGGGCTAAACCAGCAGGTTTCCAACGGCAATCAGCAAGTGTCTAGTCTGAGCCAGCAGGTCTCTACTCTAGAACAAAAGACACTGACGGTGGTAACGCAGACGAACACAGTTGTCAATGTCGAGACGACGACCTCTCTGGTTACAACGACCCAAATCTCTCTGGTGACTACAACTCAGACTTCATTGGTAACTACAACTCAGACTTCCATCAGCTCTGTCCCACAGTCTTCCTTGATAATGACGGGGGACTCTTACAATAACGTTACACATACTTTCACTTTCCAAGTTCAGAACACAGAGAACTACATCATCTACGCCCAACTAAGCGCAAGCCTCTGGGGCCAGACGAATTTCGGCTGCAACGGGCAAGCCGGGACATTCATATCGCAGGTCTACACCTTCAATCCAGGCACGGTCATAACAACTCAGCTTAGCCTTGCACTCGGATCGTACTCTGGGTTCTGCGGTGGGAATCCCCTCAGTAGCATACAAGCAAACTTCGTAATCCCTCAGTCCACTGCTGTCAGTCCAACATACACTTTCATAGTGGTTCCAAATTACACCTTCCCGTAGCTTCACGGGCAGCTTAGACCTAGGAGGAGGAATCTGCTCATCCGCGTTGGCTTCTTATGGTATCATCTTGTGATTATATCACTTTTGGCACTTTCGCCATTCCCACCGCCATCGCCTTAACCCCGGGTCGATGTACTCCTGAAGATCGCCAGGTCCTCCGGCAGCTTGAGCGCGATGGGATACTCGAGCTCGTAGTCCTTCTGCGATATCGGCACGCCGCCGAGAGCCTCTTTCGCATGCCTGTAGCTCTCAAGGTTGGCCAGCCTACTCAGGTCTTGAGTTGACAGTCAAATAATGCTTGCTTATCTTGGCAGTATCCCTTCATGCATTACAAGGGTTTAATATTCGGGAGGACGCTGTGAATTCAAATGGAATGCCAGGGCTTGCGCAACGCAGTTCGGAGACGCGCCCTGGTCCGAGTCTTGGGGGTGACGCTCGCCGTCCTCTTCCTGTCGACCCCACTCATTGTATCCTCTCTCACTCAACTCGCAGCGCCATCTAACGGTCAAGCGGGATCTGCGCTCGGAAGAGGGCTTCCTGGGCCTGACGCAAGCACCTCCTCAACAACGACCTATTCCTATAGCACGACCACAACCTCCACGACCGAACCTTCTACCACAACATCGACGTCTTCCGGCAGTACGACTACAACTGAAACGACTTCCTATTCATCCACGA
>Ga0182024_10008794_pt1 | contig 21122 bp, 23 predicted proteins | sample P32metaG_FD_120480 | JGI IMG/M metagenome (GOLD analysis project Ga0182024, IMG submission 120480) | Permafrost microbial communities from Stordalen Mire, Sweden - P3-2 metaG (Illumina Assembly) | ecosystem: Environmental > Terrestrial > Soil > Wetlands > Permafrost | place: Sweden: Stordalen...
GATGTCCAGCACCCGCTGACCGGGGAGGGGCGGAACGAGGCGCAGCGCCTGCTCGCCATGCGCGCCGAGCCCGGTCGTCATGACATGACGAAAACGGACGAACGCGTCATACAGCGGCCCGTCCCACGCGCGGATCGCCTCCTCGTTGTTGGCGGTCGCGGTCTGCTCCTCGTTGGCGGTCGCGGTCTGCTCCAAACCGATCTGCTCCACGCCTGACATCCTACGGGTAGCGCTGTTGCCGGGACCGGCGGCTCGATACACCAGGGCTCATGCCGAACCGACAGCTCGAGGCGCTAAGCGAGCGCGCCAGCGACCTCGTCTTTGAGCGCCTGTGCGATCTGCTCGCGCAGCTCCGGCGTGTCCTCGTGCCCGTGCGCTCTCACCGCGTGCGCGACGGCCGCGTTGAGAACATGCTCGTCGCTGCCCGCCATCGCCAGATCACAGCCGTTTTCGCTCGGCATCTCACGGCAGTCGATGTATTTACGGGACATCACTCCTCCATTTCATCGTTGTCCGGTTGGGAACCGGAGAGGGATTAGCCAGCCGGTCCGCTATCCTACCTACTAGTAGGTAAGAAGTCAACAGGAGTCAACCTAAGAAGTCAACCACGACTGCGAGGACTGAGAGAATGCTTCGATGGCGGTAAGAGCAGCGCGCGACACGAGGTCGGGTCCCGAGGCGCCAGATGCCGAGCAGCGACCCGCGAACACGCGCTCGCGGATCCTCGACGCCGGCGAACGACTCGTTCAGGTCCGCGGCTTCAACGGCTTCAGCTACGCGGACGTCGCCGCCGAGCTCTCTCTGACCAAGGCCAGCCTCCACTACCACTTCCCCAGCAAGGCCGAGCTGGGCGAGGCGCTGATCGCTCGTTACGCGGAGCGCTTCGCACACGCACTCGCGGCGATCGACGCGAACGTCACGCTCGCCCCCGCCAAGCTCGACGCGTACGCGAGCCTGTACGCCGAGGTGCTACGCGAAGAACGGATGTGCCTGTGCGGCATGCTCGCCGCCGAGTACCAGACGCTCCCGGATCCGATTCGCGACGCCGTGGTCGCGTTCCTCGACGACAACGAGGCGTGGCTCGCGCTGGTGCTCGAAGACGGTCGCGAGGATGGCAGCCTGCGCTTCGCAGGCACAGCCGCTGACACGGCCCGAAGCATCGTCAGCGGCCTGGAGGGCGCAATGCTAGTGGCACGGCCGTACGGCGCCCTCGAGCGCTTCGAAACCGCGGCGGCTCAATTGCTAGCAGGCCTCACCGGCACCCTCGCCATCGCAGCGGACACGTGTTGACTACAACACGAACGGGATGATCGCGCGGACGCGTGTCTTGTACTCGGCGTAGGCGTCGGGAAAGTGACTGCTCATGATCCCCTCCTCTTCCCGTGCCTTCCACCAGAATCCGGCGCACAGTGAGAGCAACAAGGCAAAGCCAATGGCTCGCCCATAATTGATCGCCGTGCCGAGCCCCATGAGCAATATGCCGGTGTAGATCGGATGCCGCGCCAACGCATACGGCCCGGACTCGATCAGCTCGTGATCCTCCTTGAACGTGACCTCGGCGCTCCAGTTGCGACCGAGCGTAATTCGCGCCCAAACCGTGAAGGCGGCCCCGCGAGAACGATGCAGTCGCTCAGCACGCCCAACGCGAGCGTCCTCGGCCAGAGCTGTGACTGCGCCGACACGTGCAACAAGAGCCGACCGATGGCAAACAGTCCCAAGAAAACGATGATCGCCACCAGGCGATAGCCAATGAAGGCTCCCCGCTCGACGGTACGCTTGGTCTGAAAGGCCATGATCAGCCAATAGAGCATCCAGGCGATCCAGCAGCACTCGATGAACAGCGATGTCCAGTGAGTCATTTCGGGGATATCCAGTGGATCATCTGAGGCAGGTCGAGTGGGTCATCTCGGTCTACGGTAGATGTTTGATGATCTCGAGCAGCTCAGCCCGGTCATAGCCACTCTCGCGGCTGAGCTCGACGAGCTCGATCGCCTTCGCGAGTAGCGCTCCGCGTTGAGGTGTGCCGCTGACACGGATGCCATGACCTGGTCGCAGCTCGAGCAGTCCTTCGTCGCGGAGGAGTCGCAGGGCGCGTAGGACGGTGTTGGTGTTGACGTGCATCACCGCGGCGAGGTGGCGCGCCGGTGGCAGGCGCTCGCCAGGCCTGGCCTCACCGTCGGCGATCGCGCGGCGGATCTGGGCGGCGACCTGGTCGTGCAGCAGGGTCGGGTCGTCACGGTCGACCTCGAGATCGAGCATTGTGCTATTCATAGTAGCTCAGAGATGCTCGAGCGCGGTCCTGGCATTCGATGAGAGCAACCGTCGAGCCACCGCCCCTCGAGGCGCCGCCTGCCAAAACGCCCAACACCGTCCCCGGCGTGAGGATGATCTGGCGAGCCGCCAACGGCCACATCCTCGAGACGTTCGACAGGCTCTAAGGCAGTCCAAGCACGCCGGCGGCCGCGCGCGCCGCGAGCAGCTCATCGTGCGGCGCCCTTCCAGCGAGTGCGATGACCGTGCCCTCCACCGCACCGATGAAGGCGAGCGCGACGGTTCTAGCCGGCGGGCCGGCGGGGATGCTCCCGGCTCTGCGGCCCGCGTTGATCAGGCGGACGCAGCGCTTGAGCAGCGCTTCGGAGACCCGCTCGAGCCGGCGCCCAACCGGATGATCCTGACCGTTGAACTCGAGCCTCAGCGCGATCGCCACGCGGGCCACGTCCCGCCGGCAGTAGATCGCGTGACCGCGCGCCAAGGCGATCAGCGCCGCAACGGGATCGGACTCCCGCGCGACCAGCGGGCCGACCTCGTGCCTCCAGGTCTCATCTATCCACTCGATCACCGCCAGGGCGAGGTCCTCCTTGTCCTTGAACTGGTGATAGATCACGCCGCGCGTGTAGCCCGCGTCCGTGGCGACCTGCTCGAGGGTCAAGTTCCCGTAGCCACAACGCGACAGGCCTCTCGCGGCGGACTCCAGCAGAGCGCCGCGAGAGAACGCACGGCGCTCTGCCTGGGTGCGACGTGTTGGTGGCTGAGTGCGACGTGTTCGCGGTTGGATGCGACGTGTTGGTGGCTGAGGACTCGCGGTCGTCTTTGCTCGAGGCATCTTTGTTTGGGTCATTTTTGTCCCTCCATCTTACATACATACATGCATGTATGTTACTTTGTCCGGACGCAAAACGCACGCACACAAAGACGCGCGCAACCCCCACCCCGCAACGCACGCATTCCTACAACGCACGCACTCCCTACAGAAAGGTCGCGTCCCCATGCATCCGTTCCGTGACGCCGTTGAGGCACAAGACATCGAGGCCGCGATCGCGCTGCTGGCGGAGGACGTCGTGTTCCGGAGCCCAGTGGTGTTCAAGCCCTACCACGGGCGCGAAGCCGTCGCGCCGCTCCTACGGGCAGTCTCACGCGTGTTCGAGGACTTCCGCTACGAGTGCGAGATCGGCGCGGAGGGAGCCAGCGACCACGCCCTGGTCTTCAGCGCACGCGTCGGCGAGCGCAAGCTCGACGGGTGCGACTTCCTACACACCAACGAGCAAGGCTTGATCGACGATATGTGCGTGATGGTGAGGCCGCTGTCGGGGGCGCTCGCGCTGGCCGAGGCGATGAAGGCCGAGCTGCTCGCGGCCCAAGGAGACTGACATGAGGCTCCCGAACAGCGAGCACGAATCTCGCCCCTGGCGTATTCGCGAAATCACGCCAGACTTCACTCTGGAGGATGTCTGGGCGCTGCCCGCGCACGGCGGCGCCGAGGACTTCCAGGCGCTGCTCGAGCTAATGGCTGCCTCCGATCCGGCCAACGCGGAATCCCTCCCGACTCGCGTCCTGTGGCGTGTCCGCGATCGCCTCGGCAGCTGGTTTGACCTCGGCAGGATCTCAGCCCCAATCGACAGCGGTCGGGATGATGAGGCGGGCAAGCTGCCAATCCCGGGTAAGAGCGAAACCTCACTGGCCGGCCGGCTGCCAGAGGATTTGCTGGGCACGGTGGCGGATCTGGATTTCGGCTCCCTGCCGTTCGTGCCGCTCTATCGCACCGATGTCGAGTTTGCCGCGGAGATCTCAAACAAGACCGTGCACGGCGTGATGCACCTGGCTTGGGTCGATCAGGGCAACGGCCGCTATCAAGGACAGATGGCCGTCTACGTCAAGCCACGCGGTCTGTTCGGGCAGGGATATATGGCGCTGATCAAGCCGTTCCGGTATTTGATTGTCTACCCCGCGCTGATGCGCCAGACCGAGCGGACCTGGAACGCGCGCCTACGCGGACGCGCGCCTACGCGGATAGGAAGTCGATCAGCAGCCGACTGACCTCGTCGGGCGCCTCGAGCTGCACCCAGTGCCCCGGGCCATCCAGGCGCTCGTAGCGCCACGGACCGGCGACGTTAGCGGCCGAGCGGAGCATCTGACCCTCGGTGAGCACCGGGTCCCCCGAGCTCCATACACCCATGGTCGGGGCCTGTATCGGTGGCAACTCCAAGCCTGAGCGCAGAAGGATCTCGGGGCGAATATTTGCCCGATAGTAATTTAGCCCTGGGGTGAGTGAAAGGTTTGTCTGTAATTCAGCGATCGTCGCATCGGCGTCGGGGTGACGGATCCATGCCCGGAAGTTCGCCCAGTCATGAGCCGACAGCCACTGCTCGGCGACATCAGGAAACTGGAAGAGCAGCATGTACCACGACTTCTCGTGTTGCGCAAAGCCGTCAGCAAAAAACGTCGCCGGATGCCCGACCGACAGCGCGGCGAGACGATCGACGCGCTCAGTGGCCATCAACGCGGTGGCCCAGGCGACGCTGGCCCCCCAGTCGTGGCCCACGACGTGGGCTCGCTCGGCGCCGGCGGCGTCCATCACAGCCAGCACGTCACCGACGAGCCGGTCCATGCGGTAAGCCGCCACCTCGGCCGGCCTGTCCGAGCGGCCGTAGCCTCGCATATCGGGGACGATGACCCTGAATCCCGCCTGCACGAGCGCCGGGACCTGGTGGCGCCAGAGCCGCCCCGAGTCCGGGAAGCCATGGAGCAGCATCACCGGCGCACCGTCACCGGTCACTTCGTACTCGATGCCCACACCATTGACGTCAACGCGCACTGGGATAGGAGCCTACTGCGGAAGCCTGTGCTTGGAGGGCGATGATGGCCACCTTGGAGGGGATGATGGCCACCTCAGCGCTCTGAGGATACGAGTAAAGAGAACTACACCATATAATCAAATAAGTATGGTCCTCTAAGAGATCAACATCATGGGAGGCTCAAGTGACGCTGCTAACGGACTTCAAGAAGTTCCTGCTGCGCGGGAACGTCGTCGACCTGGCCGTAGCCGTCGTGATCGGTGTGGCATTCGGGGCGCTGGTCACGGCACTCGTGCGAGATCTGCTCACACCGATCATCGCGCTGATCTTCGGCAAGCACGACTTCTCCTCGCTCACCTTCACGATCAACAACAGCACCTTCGCCTACGGCGACTTCATCAACTACCTGATCGCGTTCATCTCGATCGCCGCCGCGGTGTTCTTCTTCGTAGTGGTGCCCGTCAACAAGTTGATGGCCAGCCGCGCGAAGGAGGATCCCGACACGAAGGAGTGCCCGGAATGCACGAGCGCGATCCCCACAGCCGCACGCCGCTGTCCGCAGTGCACCGCGCAGCTGCTCAGTAGCTGACACGGCAGGCCTGAAATCGCCCTGGGTCCCGGGCAAAAAGGCCGCGCGGAGCACCTCCGCGCCCAGCGCTAAAGCCCGCCAGCGCCCCAGCCGATGGAGAATTGCGCCTAGCCCGCTTGCACGGGGCGCCGGGTCGCTATGTGGAAAAAGGCACACCCGTCGCGAGGCGGGTTCGCAAAGCCAGGGGTCTCCCGCAGATCGCCCAGCCGCCCGGCACGTTCTGTGAAGCCAGAAAGGAGCTCTTGTCAAATGTTCCGCATTTTGCACATAAAGAAGAAACGTCTTGCATTTGGTGTAGTCGTCGTGATCCTGGCGATGACCGCGGCCGCGATCGCTTACTGGACCAGCTCCGGCGAAGGAACGGGCACGGTCAAAGCGAGTTCCGGCGGCGCCGCCTTCGAAGTCAGCAGCACCCTGGCCGAAGGCCTCTATCCCGGGGGCAGCTCCGCGGTAACGGTCAAGGTGAAGGACATCGAAGCAAGCCAGAGCGAGTACCTGACCAAGCTGGAAGCGGAAGTCGAAAAAACCTCGGCAGTGGAATGCAAAAAGGAATGGTTCGAAGTCACACCCGCCTCCCAGGAACCAAAAGTCGTGGTCGCACACGGTGAAACCAAGGAATACACCGTGAACCTGAAAATGAAAGAAGAAGCCGCCGTCAACCAGAACGCGTGCAAGAGCGCGTCGATCACGCTCAAGTACAAAGCCTCCTAGAGGATGGGCGGATAAGCGACGGCTGCCAAAGGACTGGCGCGAGCTCGTGAGACGGATGTCGTATACCCGACTCTCCTCGCTCGCGCCGGCATTGGCGCTGGTGCTCACCACGATGACCGCGGTCGTCTCGGCGTTCTGGACGAGCTCCGGCCAAGGCAACGTCTCGGCGACCCTCGCCTCGCTCGGAGCGCCGACGATCACGAGCGCCACGACCGGCGCGGAAACGGTCGCACTGAGCTGGTCCGCGGTCACCCCGCCCGGCGAAGGGACGGTCGAATACTACGTGACGCGCGACGGCTCCACGGCGAGCGCGGGCTGTCCGAGCTCGAGCTCGCACTCGACCGCTACGAGCTGTACTGACACGAACGTTCCGGTCGGCGCCCACAAATACAAGGTCACGGCGGTGTGGCGCTCATGGACGTCGACCGGCGTAGAACAGACGGTGACGGTTGCCTACGGCCCGGCGACCCACCTCGTGCTCGAAGCCGCGAGCACCACGCCGACAGCCGGCGAAGCCGACAACCTCACGATCACCGCCAAGGACGCGAGCAACGACACGGTCGGCACCTACTCGGGCGCACACAGCCTGATCTTCGAAGGCGCCAGCGAAGCGGGCGGCGAAGAACCGGTCGTGCTCGACAGCTCAGGCGTCGAACGGGGCTTCGGCGAAGAAACCGAAATCACGTTCAGCGAAGGCAAGGCCACGGTGTCGAGCGCGATGAACGGCGTGATGAAGCTCTACAAGGCCGAAGCGGCGCACATCAAGGTCAAGGAAGGTGGGTTCAACAACGGCGCCGGACTGGCGGTGACGGTCAAAGCAGCCGCGGCCAAGAAGCTCAGCGTGCCGACGCCCTCAGAACAGGAAGCGGGCGCCTCCTTCAACGTTATCCTCACCGCCACTGACGAATGGGGCAACACCGCCACCAGCTATGCGGGCAAAAAGACAGTCACCTGGAGCGAACCCGCCAACTCGCCGAGTGGAAAACCGCCCGGCTACACGGCATCGGTCACCTTCACCGCCGGCGTGGGCGCGGCTGCCGCGACCAAACTGTACGACGCCCAGACCACGACGCTGAAAGCGAAGGAAGGCACGATCGAAGGCACCACTGCCAGCTTCACCGTCAAGGCCGCCGTGGCGAAGAAATTCACTGTGCCAGCGCCATCCGAACAGGAAGCGGGCGTCGCGTTCAACGTGACGCTCACCGCAATCGACGAATACAGCAACACCGCGACCGGCTACACGGGCGCAAAGACGCTCACCTGGAGCAACCCGGCAAACGCACCCAACGGCACGGCGCCCGAATACCCCATCTCGGCGACAGCGGTCACCTTCACCGCCGGCGTGGGCACAGCCTCGGCGATCAAGCTGTACGACGCCCAGAGCGCGACACTCAAGGCGAAAGAAGGCACGATCGAAGTCACCTCGGTCGCCTTCACCGTCAAGGCGGCAAGCGCCAGCAGCTTCAGCCTACCGACACCGGCCGAACAGACAGCGGGCACCTCCTTCAACGTGAAAGTCACCGCCACCGACGAATGGGGCAACATCGCCAAGAGCTATGTGGGCGTGAAGACGCTCAGCTTCAGCGAACCCGCAAGCTCGCCTAACGGGAAAGCGCCCGTCTACCCGGCGACCGTCACCTTCACCTCCGGTGCGGGCACGGCCTCGATCAAACTGTACGACGCTCAGAACACTACGCTCAAGGCCACAGAAGGCGCGATCGAAGGCACCTCGGCCGCTTTCACTGTCAAAGCGGCGGCGACCAAAAAGTTCAGCGTGCCTACACCAGTCGAACAGGAAGCGGGCGTCGCGTTCAACGTGACGCTGACCGCCACCGATGAATATGGCAACCTCGCCAAGAGCTACACGGGCGCGAAGACGATCGCGTGGAGCGGGCCCGCCAGCTCGCCCAACGCCACGGCGCCCGAATACCCGACGGCGGCGACGGCGGTCACCTTCACCGAAGGCGTGGGCACGGCTGTCGCGATCAAACTCTCCGATGCGCAAAGCACAACGCTCAAAGCAAAAGAAGGCAGCATCGAAGGCACCACGGGCTCGTTCACCGTCGCGGCAGCCGAACCGGAACGCTTTGCCTGGTCCCACGCCGAAGTGACCGCCCCGGCAAAACTCGAAGCAGGGACCTGTCCCTTCGCCTGCGTGACGACCAGCATCGGCGCCAGCAAGAAATTCAAGGCCCATGCCAGCGTCACTGACAAATACGCCAACATCGTGAGCAACCTCGGCGCCACCACCAAGGCAAAGGTCGAAAAGACAAGCGGCGAAGGCACGCTGACCAACGCCACCGGTCTCACGATCCCCGCCTCGGGCCTCGCCGAATCCGTGACGATCTTCGAATACACGAGCCCCGCATCCGGCACCAGCGAAGCCGTCCTGAAGCTCAAGTCAGAAGAAGGCGCCGCCTACACGGAAGCCGAAGCGCACGTGAAGTATTAACCTGGGACCACCGTGAGGCGCACGGAGAGTGAGGTTGGAGCCGTGTGGGTGAGGTCGGTTATGCTCGCTCCCATGAAGCAGAAGATCGTCGTTCTCGGAGCGGGTTTCGGCGGTCTCGAGCTCGCGACCACGCTGTCGGAGGCGCTCGGCGACACGATCGACGTGACGCTGATCGACAAGAGCGATGCGTTCGTGTTCGGGTTCTCAAAGCTCGACTTGATGTTCGCTCGCGCAACTCCAGACGCGGTCCGGTTGCCCTATAGCGAGATCGCAAAGCCCGGCGTGCGTTTTGTGCAGGAGACGATCACGGCAATCGATCCCGAGGCTCGACGCGTGAGAACGGACGCGGGAGTCCACGAGGCCGACGTGCTCGTGATCGCGCTCGGCGCGGACTACGAGATGGACGCCACGCCGGGACTCGCCGAGGCCGGGAACGAGTTCTACTCCGTGGCGGGCGCCGAGCGACTGGCCGAGATCATCCCGAAGTTTTCGCAAGGGCACGTGGTCATCGGGGTGTGCGGCGCACCGTTCAAGTGCCCGCCGGCGCCGAGCGAGTGCGCATTGCTGCTGGATGACGAGCTCACCGCGCGCGGGGTGCGCGACGCGTGCGATATCTCATTCGTGATTCCGCTGGGCACGCCGGTGCCGCCCTCGCCGGAGACCTCCGCCGCATTGGTGAAGGAGTTCGCCGAGCGCGATATCAAGCTGATTGCCGGCCGCCGCGTCAACGCGCTCGATCCCGGGCGCAGCGTCGCGTTGCTCGACGACGGCAGCGAGTTGCCGTTCGACCTGTTCCTCGGCGTGCCGAAGCACCGTGCCCCCGATGTGGTCATCGCCAGCGGCATGACCGAGGATGGCTACATCCCGGTGGACTCGGCCACCCTGCAAACACGCTTCCCCGGCGTATACGCGGTCGGCGACGTCGCCACGGCGGGCGTGCCGAAGGCCGGCGTGTTCGCCGAGGGCGCCGCGCGCGTCGTCGCACAGCGCCTGATCGCCGAGATGCGAGGAGAAGAATCCTCCGCACGCCACCTCGGGCAGGGAACCTGTTACATCGAGTTCGGCGAGGGCCGGATCGGCAGCGTCGACATCGACTTCCTCTCAGGACCGGAGAAAACCGGCACCTTCAACGCGCCATCGGCCGAGCAGATGGCACTCAAGGAAAGCTTCGGCTCCAGCCGCCGCGAGCGCTGGTTTCACCGCTGACCCACGGCCACGGCCAGGGCCGTCGGGAGTCACGGCCGATGTCCCAGCCAGGGCCGTCGAAGCCGGACCCTCGAGTGCCCAAGCGTAGACTCGTCGTCATGCAGCCGCCGCAAACGCAGTACGTCGAGCGAGACGGGATCTCGATCGCATACCAGGTTGCGGGCGACGGTCCGGTCGACGTGGTCATCGCTCACGGCTTCGTTTCCCACCTCGATCTCCAGTGGGCGGACCCGGCGATCTCGCGCTTTCTGTCTCGTCTTGCCTCCTTCGCGCGGTTGATCATCTTCGACAAGCTGGGCACAGGCCTGTCCGACCCGATCACGCAACTGCCCACTCTCGAGGAGCGCGTCGCCGACATAGAGGCGGTCCTTGATGCAGCAGGCTCGCGGCGAGCCGTGCTGTTCGGCATTTCAGAGGGTGGCCCCACATCGGTACTACTGGCCGCGATGCGACCGCAGCGCATCACTTCGTTGATCCTCTACGGCTCGTTCGCGTGCACCCCTTGGGCCGCGCCCGGAGATTTTACGGCTGAGCAGCTCGAGCGTGTGAACCGCATTCGCAGTCAGGTGCATGAGCTAATTGAGCATTGGGGCGATGGGGGCAGGCTGATGGAGGTCTTTGGTCCAAGTCTGACTATGAACGAGTCGCAGAAGCGCTCGTTCGGGGTATACGCGCGGGCCGCGGGAAGCCCCCGCATGGCCCGGGCGCTCATCGAGGTCGTCGAGCAGATCGATATACGCGACGTGCTGCCGTCTGTGCGCGTGCCAACACTGGTGTTGCACGCGAAGGACGACCGCGTGATTCCATACGAGGGCGGCCAAGGGCTTGCGGACGGCATCCCTGGGGCGCGCCTGGTCACATTCCAAGGCATAGACCATGCCTTCTGGCTTGTCGACGGGCTCATCGACGAGATCGAGCGGTTCGTCACCGGCGCCGTAAGTCGCGTTGAGCCGAACCGGGTGTTGACGAGCGTCCTGTTCACGGACATCGTCGGATCGACGACGCACGCGGCGGAGCTGGGCGACCGCGCGTGGCGCGAGGTGCTGGTGCGTCACGACGAGCTCGTCGAGCGCACCGTCTCCGAACACGGCGGCCGGGTAGTCAAGCACATCGGCGATGGTGCGCTGTCAGCGTTCGATGGGCCGGCGATGGCGATGCGCTGCGCCGAGGCGCTGAACGAAGCAGTCGCGGAACTCGACATAAAACTGCGCAGCGGCATTCACACCGGCGAGTGCGAGCTAATCGGAGAGGACCTCGGCGGTCTTGCTGTCCACATCGGCGCTCGGGTTGGTGCGCTCGCGGGGCCGGGCGAGATCGTCGTCTCCTCCACCGTCAAGGAGCTCGTGGTCGGCTCGAACATGCAGTTCACCGACCGCGGCGAGCACGAGCTGAAAGGCGTCCCAGGTTCATGGCGCCTCTACACACTTGGAAAGCAGCGCACGCCGCTGGCCGAACTCGATAGTGCCGCGGCGTACATGCGCCGCTCAGACCGCGTCGCCGTCACGCTCGCGCGCCGGATGCCGCGGGCGATGCGCCTGGCCGGAGCGCTTGGCGAGCCGTGGAACCTCCTCAGCATAGTCACGCGGCGAGCCGCTGGGTGAAGAACGAGATGATCTCGTCGCGGGCGGCGATCGTCGGCTGGCCCGCTTCGTCGATCAGGTGGGCCGTCACGACGCTGTGCGGGCTCGCCACAGCGTCTTTGAAGAACGGCGCGGTGTCGGGGTTGGCCGCGCTATCGGGGAGCACTCGTCCGATGAAGCGATCACCGAGCGCCTGCGAGTAGGCCGCGAAGCGCTCGGCTTTGCAGAACTTATCTCCCGCGAAGCGATAGGCCATGACAGTCAGGTCCTCCCGCTCGAGGCGCTCACGTACAGCGGTGAGCTCCTCGGGAGCGATCTCCAGCCCGGCGGGATCGTCCAGCGGTAACGTCGGCTCGGCGAGGACCGGTGCGAGCATCGCGGGCTCGAGCATCATCGTGAGCGCGAAGTTGCCCGTGAAGCACATCCCGATCGCGCCTACTCCCGGACCGCCGCACTCCCCGTGAGCCAGCCTCGCGAGCGAGCGGAGCCACTGGGTCACCGGGCTCGACTCGTTGGCGGCGAACGCGCGGAACTCGGCGCTTACACACGCTCGCTGGAAGGTGGCGACGCCCTCCTCGACATTGGGCACCGCGCCATCGCGGCCGAACAGCGAAGGCATGTACACGGTGAATCCCGCGTCCCTGACCCAGCGACTGAAGCGAGCGACATGCGGGCTGATACCCGGCATCTCGGTCATGACGATCACCGCCGGTCCGGCACCGGCCACGTGCACGACCTTCGCGACGCCGTCGAGAGTGATCTCGCGGGGATCGAAGTCCTCGAGCGGATCGTCCTCATCCATTTTCCGTTTCGGCATCCGCGTAGTTCCTCTCTCGTTGAATGGCGGCGGTGGACGTAGTGGCGGCGGTGGACGAGGGCCACCCAGTCCGACCCTCTCCATCTTGTCAGCGCATCGCTCGTTGTGGGGTCGCCCGTTGTGGAGCAAGGACAACCAGGACACGGGTCGAAAACCAAGTAGTCATTTCTTCGGAAATAGCGGTTTTGGGTCGTTTCAGCGCTTGCTTTGTCCGGAGGAGGAGTAAGGATGCTCGCAAAAGCCTTCGTTACATCTGCCTCAATGCTTCAGGTCATCGTGCTTTTGGTCATTGCTCTCACCACCTGGCTCGCCCTGCTCCTGTTCGCCATCGCTCTCTGCCGCGGGGCGGCAGCAGCTGACAAGAAGACGATCGCCGCTTCGGCAAAGCGGCCACTCATCCCCGAGTGGCCGACCCACTCCGCCGCCCGCCCTCGCAGGCTCGCCGTCCCTCGCACGATCGCCGCGAGAGCGCCCCACGGGACGCCCCGGCGCTACTACACCCCAAGCCGAGCCCGGCGCGGGACCAAGCACACGCCCAGGGTCAGCTGACGGGCGCGGGGACCGTGCTCCCGCGGGGCGCGCCGAACTCTCCCGATCCGCAGCGACTCGGTGGCCTTGGCTGGGCGCGGCGCACCGGAGGGCGCCTGACTTCGAGCGAGCGGCGGCGGTTGCTCGCGGCGATCGCCCTCGGCCAGTGGGAGAACGTCATCGGCCGCGCGAAGCTCGCACTGGGACGGCTTCCCGCGGGCGCCGGGAGTGTCGACCTGAATACCTTCGAGGCGCCCGACTCACTGTTCGCACGGGAGGCCGAGCAGGCGTGCGCGGAGCTGCCGGCGGCGCTGATAGGCCACTCCTACCGGACGTGGCTGTTCGGGCGCGCACTTGCCACCGTCGATCGTCGCGAGCTGGACGTCGAGCTGTTCTACTGTGGCTCGCTGCTGCACGATCACGGCATCGCGCAGCCGACCCCAGGCCGCGACTTCACGCTCGCAAGCGCTGAGCGAACGCTCGAGTGCGCAACCGCCGCGGGCATCGCTGAGCAGCGTGCGGAGGCGCTAGCGGATGCGATTTGTGTACACACAACACCGGGAGTCGAGGTCGACCGCGACGGAGCGCTCGGCTGCTATCTGCAATGGGGAGCAATGGTCGACGGCGCCGGGCTGCGCATCTGGGACGTCGATCACAACAACGTCAGCGAGATCCTGGAACGCCATCCACGCGGGGACTTCAAGCGCAAGCTCGTGACGATGATCCGCGCCGAGGCGACCGCCGTGCCAGACGGGCGATTCGGGCTCCTCGTCCGGTGCGGCCTACCGCTGGCCGTACGCATGGCTCCATTCAAGACCTGACGTTGGCCGCTTGCTTGACGATCAGCAAAGCGCCGGCACCCGTCGGTGCGAGTGCTTCGCTGACCCTGAGATCCTCGGCGACGAGCTGACGGAAGTCGCGCAGCTCGTCTGCGTGTGAGAGGACGTTGTCGACGACGAGCAGGCCGCCCACCTTCAGCACGCGGAGTAGATCGGGCCAGTAGCCCACGTAGGCCGGGCGCTCGGCATCGAGAAAGATCATGTCCCAAGCCGCGTCGGCGGAGCCTTTGAGCGTCTGGGCCGCATCCTCGGTGCGCAGCTCGACAAACGCATCGAGCTTCACCGCGCTTAGATGCGCAAGGGCCTGCGCGCCGCGAACCGGGTCGAGCTCGACGCTCACCACGCGCCCATCGATGCTCCGCGCCGCGTCCGCCAGCCACAGTGTTGAAAAACCGTTAGAGGTGCCGAGCTCCAGCAGCCGCCGGGCGGCGGTTGCGCGCACGAGCACCGCGAGCAAGCGGGCGGTGTCGGGCTCGAGGTTGCGCAGACGATCGAGACGGTCCGGCTTGCCGGCGTCATGCGCCCGTCCTTGCTCGTAGAGGTCGTCGATGTATTTCGCGAGGTGAAGGTCCATTTCAGGTGCGGTGATGACGAGCTGGCGTGAGGTGAGATGAACCGACCGCGGGGAGGCGAGCATAACCGCGGGAGGGATGCGGGCATAACCGCAGGAGAGCAAGCCGAGTGGCTGACTGCCCGCCATGATGTCGCTGTAGAGTTGGCGCTGTGACATTCAGAATCACCCTTCATTCAGGCTTTGCGGCTCCCGCCGATGCTCTCGCGCTGCTGTGGCAGCAACTCGACGGGAGCCAAGATGACGTCCGGTTTGACGAGGGCATCCGGTTTGCCAAAGTTGACCCTGAGATCAGGGCCACATGGAGAGAAGACGCGCCGAGCTCACTGGAGCGCTATGAACGCGAGGAGATCGGGCGCCGCGCTGTCTTGGACGTCGTCTGCGAGGTCTGCGCAGGTGCACCAGAGCTCGAGTCAGATTGGTTCGCCGTCAGCATGCTGCGCTAGGTGATGATGAGGCGGCTCGCCGCCTTCTGAAGTCCTTACAACGCTACTTGCCGGCCGTACGGTGCATCGTCCCCCGTGCGTGACCGGCACTCTCCCGGCCCATAGCCGCCCCGCCGCCAGCCGCCCCACGAGCCGGCGCCGGTGTCCGACGGATGAGGAAACGCAATGCCCGGTCAGCGGCGCCCTCCTCAGAGCGCTCGCTCACCATCTCCGGATGAACCGTTCGGAACACGGGACCTCGGCTTGGATCCACCACGGCCACCACGACCTTAGATCTGCTCGGAAGGTCGAACACGATCCCATCGAGCTCTGGGCCGCCGCCGGCGACCTTGACGAGTTCGCCAGTGCTGATGGGCTCCATCGGCAAAGGGTACCGGGACCCGCGGGACGCGGCAGGGATAGTCCCGATGAGTGACCGAAATCAGGCCCCATTCGCCTCTGCCCGCCCCACGAGCACCTTCATCAGGTACTGCTCGTCGGCTTGCGGGAAGGGGCGAAAGATGCTTTCAGCGATTAACTCGACCACAGCGCGACCGGAGGCAAACGCGAAGGCTTCGGTATAGAGCGGAAGCCGCACGCGCCTATCCCGGCGGATGGTGTAGCTGCCCTGAATCGTCAGTCGCAGCGCTGTTGCGCGGTACGGGCCGGGTCCCCGATAGCTGGTGGGTGCTGGGGCGCCTAGCGGCGTGATCGCGAGCCGACCGAGATGGAGCGACTTGCGCGCGGCGGCGTGGTGGAGCAACGATTGGTCGTAGTTGCGCGTGATGCACATGCGGGCGCGGGCGCTTGCGAGCACCTCGATGAACAGGTTGGCGGCCGCTTCACTTTGCAACACCGCGACGGTGGAGTACACCGACTCGTCTTCGCGTCGACCGCTGTATCTGAAGGTGGGCGACTGGATGGTCGCGACGATGTGCGCGAAGCGCGGCTCGCCGGTACAGCGGGCGAATGCTTCCCAGTATCCACGGCCGCCGGTCGGGCCTTCCGGAGCCACCTGCGTCATACCGGGCAGGTCGTAACCGCGCAGGTTGACGGCGTGGGCGTAGATTCTCGCTTGCGGCCGGGTGATCGGCCGACTGGTGCTGGGCTGAACCGACGAGCCGGCCGAAAAGGTCGCCAAGTTGGTGGCCTGAGCGGAGAGGTCGGACGCCTGGCAGCCAGCCCCAGGCAGAGCGCAGGCCAGCACTTCCACAGTGCTGTTGGTGCGATGCTGCTCGAGCGCGCGCTGGGCCGGGCCCGTTGCGGGGGGGTAGTTCGACGGAACCTCTCCGACGCGGTACAAACGGCGGCCGTGTGCGAACAGCACGTCCCATTGCTGGGCGTTGTCCGGATTGACCCAGGAGAGATTTCTCGCGCCTGAAGGCAAGCGCGCTGCATGCGTCGCGCCATGGCTGCGGCAGCGAGTGCTCGCGGCCCGTGCGAGGGCATCCTCGGCCTGTCTTTCCGAGGCGAATTCGAGCACGTCAGCCACGACGTCGTCTTCGTTGCCCTGGCGATCGAGCGCCCACCAGCGCACCTCGTAGCCCGCGGGCACAGAGCCCGCCGCCGAGCCCGGCGAAGATGACGGTTGCGGGTGAGCATCCGACCACAGGTTGCTCGTCGTGATCGTCCCCGTTTCATAGACGCGGCCGACCCGCGGCGGCATGATCCGCGAGACCGCGTTGCGCAGCGCAGCGAGGTCTGCTCCCGGGACGCTCTTCACTTCCGGCGCGCCCCGGCCGGGACATCCAGGGGCGAACGCCGCCCCACGTGCTTGCGCTGAGCCGCTTCCGCGGTTTAAGAGTTCGGTCTTTACCGAGAGCAGAGCCAGCATCGCCAGTGCCAGGCCGGCGAGCAGCAAGCCAAGCCTCAGGCGGCTATCGGCCCACCAGGGAGGGCGGGGCGGCGTGCGGCCGAAAGCCGCCTCGGCGCCCGAGACGTCAATTGGTGCGCCTGCGCGAGCATCGTCATGCTCCATGCAACGAATATCGGTGGCGCGAGGTGGGCGCTTGAGGTCACACACGGTCGCGCACGCTGGTTAAGGTGTACGTAATCTCCGCCACCGACAATCCTGTTGTGCCCACCGTCCTCGTGGTCGATGATGAGCCGATCGTGCGCGACGTGGTCGTGCGCTATCTCGAGCGCGACGGCTACAAAACGCTCGAGGCCGGCACCGGCGACGAGGCACGGCGCCTGATCGAGCGCGAGCCGCCCGCGCTGGTCGTGCTGGACGTGATGCTGCCGGGGGTCAGCGGGCTCGAGCTGTGCCGCTGGATTCGCTCGCGCTCGGAGGTGCCGATCGTGATGCTGACGGCGCTCGGCGAGGAGGCGGATCGGATCGTCGGTCTCGAGCTCGGGGCCGACGACTACCTGACCAAGCCGTTCTCGCCGCGCGAGCTCGTGGTTCGGGTTCGCAACCTGATGCGTCGCACGGCACCGCCGAGCGCCAGCAGAACGCCGACGATCGCTTTCGGTGACGTCGTGGTCGACCCGATGGCCCGTGAGGCGCACAAGGGGGGCGAGCCGCTCAAGCTGACGCTGAAGGAGCTGGACCTGCTCTTGTTCTTTGCGTCCAATCCACGGCAAGTGTTCTCGCGCGATCAGCTGATGGACCGTGTGTGGGACTATCAGAGCGCCCTCGACACGGGGACGGTGACGGTCCACGTCCGCCGCCTGCGCAAGAAGATCGAGGACGACGCCTCGCGTCCACGACACCTCGAGACGGTGTTCGGCTCCGGCTACAGGTTCACGCCGTGATCGAGTTCGCGCTCGCCGTGTCGCTGAGCACGCTCTTCGCGGGGATCGCGCTCACGCTGGCGCTGCGGCTGCTGCCAACGGTGCGCCTGCAGCTCGTGGGGCTCGCGCTGCTGGCAGTGGTGCTCCCACTCGCGGCGGTGATTCTGGGCGGTCTCGTGATGTTCCAGATGCACGACGACGTGAAGATCCTGGCCGTTGCGGCAGCGTCGGCCTCGAGCGCGCTTGCGGCGGCGCTGCTCCTCGGAGCGGGGATCGCGCGGCGTATCGGTGGTCTAGAGGCGGCGGCTGAGGAGCTTTCCTCCGGAGAGCTGAAGGCCCGTGCGCCGACGGACGGGCCGCGCGAGCTTGCGCACGTCGGTGGGGCTTTCAACACAATGGCGGGCAACATCGAGGCGCTGTTCGACGCACGTCGCCAACTCGTCGCCTGGGCCAGTCACGATCTGCGCACGCCGGTGGCGTCGATCCAGGCGATGCTCGAAGCGGTGGAGGACGGCCTCGCCTCGATCGACGAGTACCTGCCGGCGCTGCACCAGCAGACGCGCACGCTCGCGACGCTGATCGACGATCTGTTCGAGCTCGCACGGATCGATGCGGGCGCGCTCACACTCGAGCTGCGGGAGGCACAGCTGCCGGCGCTCGTCGCTCACTGCGTGCGCGGTCTCGAGGCCGACGCGCGGGCGCGCCAAGTTCACCTCGAGAGCCGGCTCGACGAGGCTTTGCCCGACGTCCGCTGCGCGCCGGAGCACGTACAACGAATACTCCTCAACCTCGTGACGAACGCGCTGCGGCACACGCCCTCGGACGGCTCGGTCCTCGTCAGAGCGCGGCGGCACGCTTGCGAGCTGGAGGTGTCGGTAGAGGACACGGGCGTCGGGCTGAGCAAGGAAGCGCAACAGCGGATGTTCGAGCGCTTCTGGCGCGGCGATGCGTCACGCACGCGTGCGAGCGGCGGCGCCGGGCTGGGACTCGCGATCGCAAGAGGCTTCGTCGAAGCACAGGGCGGTCGCATCTGGGCGGAGAACCGGCCCGAGGGAGGCGCCCGCTTCGCGTTCACGCTTCCGATCGCCGAGCGCCAACCCGCCGTCGCCTAACTGCGCCGGCCGGCGCCGGCACGGTTCAGGGAATGTTCAGCTCCATGAAAGAGGCGCGTCAGGAGTGGCAGGCATCGTGATGGCGGTCGGGGAATGACCCCCGCCAGACCCAGGAGGTTCGATCATGAAGCCACCTCATCTCGTTATCCCGCTCGCGCTGGCCCTGGCCGGCGCCACGGCGACATCCGCGGCCGCTCACCAGGGGCGCGAATTTGGCCACAACGAATCCCCAGTCGTCGGTCACGCCTATATCAACGACAACACTGCGGTATCGAACACCGTGGCGGGCTTCGACCGGCACGCCGACGGGTCGCTCACGCCAATCTCCGGCTCTCCTTTTCCCGTCGGCGGCGCAGGGCTTGGCGCCGGCCTGCCGTCGCAGGGCGCGATCCAGCTCTCCAGTGACGGGCGCTACCTGCTCGCGGTTGATGCCGGTAGCAACCAGATATCGGTATCGCGAGTTGGCTCCAACGGCGTACCCCAGCCGGTTGGCGCTCCCGTGTCCTCCGGTGGCGGCGAACCGCTCAGCATCGCGGTCTCCGGCAATCTCGTATACATCGCCAACGCCGGCGCGAGCGCGCCGAACATCACCGGATTCATCCTTGCCCCGAACGGATCGCTGAACCCGCTGCCGGGCTCGACCGTCTCGCTGCCGGCCGGCTCGGGTCCGGATGACGTGTTGATCGATCCCAGGGGCCGGAGACTCGTCGTTGACCTCGACAACACCTCGACGATCGCAAGCTTTCATGTCCGCCGTGATGGCTTGCTCGTGGCAGCTCCCGGCTCGCCCTTCGCGGCCCAAGGACCGGGACCGTTCGGCTCGGAGTTCCGGCCGAGCAATCCCTCGCAGCTGTTCGTCAGCAATGCCCACGGCGGAGAAGGCAACGGCACGGTCTCGGCCTTCAACGTGAGCTTCTCGGGTGAACTGACCTCGATCGGCTCCTCGCCGTTTGCCGATCTGCAGACGGCGCCCTGCTGGGTGGAGATCAGCCACGACGGGCAGTTCCTGTTCACCGTGAACACCGGGTCGGGAGAGATCTCGAGCTACGCGATCAACCCCGATGGCTCGCTGGTGCTGCTCGGCAGCACGCCGTTCGGCTCGGCGGGAGCGGGCGCCGTCGACGCCCGTCTGTCCCCCGACGGCAGGACGCTGCTGGTGAACGGAAGCAAGGCCGACGTCGTCGCGTCGTTCACGGTCAACGGCGGAAGCCTGACCGAGCTTCCGAGCTCACCCACGCCGCTGCCCGCTGGCGCCGTCGCCTCGGGCATCGTCGTCGACTAAACGGATGCGGACCCGCCGGCTCGGGGCAGTGCTCTCCGGGCCGGCGGCGCCGCGGCGCAGTCGATCTGCGGCGCGGGCTCGACGCCTATGCGCAGGACTCACCGTACGTATGCGCAGGACTCACCGTACGTATGCGCAGGACTCACCGTACGTATGCGCAGGACTCAGCGCACGAGGTAGCGAGTCGGCACGAGGCGTTCGGTCTCGCGGGACGGGCGCACATACTTACGGCGCTGGCGCGGTGGAAGCTTCACCTGCTTGGCCCGATCGGGGCGCTCGTAGGGAACGAGCGAGAGCAGGTGGCTGATCAGGTTCAGGCGCGCCGTGCGCTTGTCGTCCGCCTCGACCACATGCCAGGGGCTCACATCGGTGTCGGTGTGAGCGAACATCCGATCCTTGGCCTCGGCGTAATCGACCCAGCGGGCCCGGGCCTGCAGGTCGATGGGGCTGAACTTCCAGCGCTTCTTGGGGTCGGTGAGACGCTTCTCGAAGCGGCGCTCCTGCTCGGCGTCGCTGACCGACAGCCAATACTTCACGAGCATGATCCCCTCGTTCTTCAGCGACTGCTCGAACTGCGGGCAGAAGCGCAGGAACTCCTCGTACTCACCCTCGGCGCAGAACCCCATAACGTGCTCGACCCCGGCGCGGTTGTACCAGCTGCGGTCGAACAGCACCATCTCCCCGGCAGCCGGCAGATGCGCGACGTAGCGCTGAAAGTACCACTGCGTGCGCTCGCGCTCGCCGGGCGTGGGAACCGCGACGACGCGGCAGGTGCGCGGGTTCAGGAAGTCGGTGATCCGCTTGATGACACCGCCCTTGCCGGCGGTGTCACGCCCCTCGAAGAGCACCACCAGTCGCTGTCCGGTGGCGACGATCCACTCCTGCAGGTAGACGAGCTCCGTCTGCAGGCGCAGCAACTCCTTCTCATACTGCTTGGCGCTGAGCTCCACGGGCGAGGGCACGACATCCATGATCTCAGCTGGGCGTGCGGGAGCCAACGCGGGAGCCAGCGTGCGGGAGCCAACGCGGGAGCCAGCGTGCGGGAGCCAACGCGGGAGCTAAGGTTTGCAAGCGGAACCGCACCACCACTGTCACCCACCGTCCGTTCCGCCAACAAAGGAGACACATGTCCCGTTTCGCCACGATCAACCTGCTGGACGTCGAGGACTCAATCGGCGAGCGCGCTCCGGGAATAGATGGGA
>Ga0182024_10008795_pt1 | contig 21121 bp, 18 predicted proteins | sample P32metaG_FD_120480 | JGI IMG/M metagenome (GOLD analysis project Ga0182024, IMG submission 120480) | Permafrost microbial communities from Stordalen Mire, Sweden - P3-2 metaG (Illumina Assembly) | ecosystem: Environmental > Terrestrial > Soil > Wetlands > Permafrost | place: Sweden: Stordalen...
GTCTCGCTCAAGCCACGCGCGCCAGCCGATTTACCGGCCCCTCGACCGCCATGGCCGCCAAACACAGCGCATCACCCACCTCCCATCGCGCGTTTTTCCACGGCCTCGGGCAAAACCGGTCGCGAATCGCGCTCTAAAGCATTGATGAACCTAGTGCAAGCTACGACCGCCGCAGCAGGCGCGCTTCCGGCGGTACCGGATCGTCGGGCAGCTGGCATTCGCGATGGCGCGTCAGCGCCTCGTCGATCAGCATCGACAACAGTTGGGTGAACCCGATCGGCGGCTCGGCCGCTTCCCACAGGAAATAGCCAAACGAGCCCGGGCACGGGTTGACCTCGTTGAGCCAGGTCTCGCCGGTTGCCTCGTTGCAATAGAAATCGACCCGCGGCGCGCCGGTGCCGCCCACCGTCTCGAAGGTGGCGACTGCCCAGCGCCGCAGCTTTTCTTCCAGGCCGGCAGGAAGCGCCGGGTTGATCTCCCGGGTCAGCGACAGCATCCCCTGACTGCTTGGCGCATCGCCCTTGATGGCGGCCTTGCCGTCGCCGCCCGACAGGTATTTCTGGCGGAAATCGAGCAATTCCTCGGCGCGCTTCGGCTTTTCGATCGCGGAGGTCCGCACCGTCCCGCCGATCCGCGCGACCGCGACATTGTACTCCGCCAGATGGGGCACGAACGGCTCGATCACGGCCTGGCGGTCGAGCCGAAAGATCGCCGGCAGCAAGGCCCGCACCTCTCCGACGTCGTTGGCCTTGCCGACCCCGATGCTGCTGCCGAGATGCGCCGGCTTGACGATGCACGGGAACCCCATGTTGCCGATGAGCGCGGTCAGCGCATCGGCGGAGGGCAACCCGGCGGAGCCGCGCGTAACGACCGCGTCGGGCAACAGCGGAATGTCGAGCCCGCGCAAGAGCCGCTTGGTCGCCGCCTTGTCCATCAGCAGCGCCGACGCGAGCGTGCGCATGCCGGTGTACGGCACGTTGGCGGTTTCGAACAATCCCTGGATTTGCCCGTCCTCGCCACCGAGACCATGAAATGCCAACAAGGCGACGTCGAACCCGACCCCGCCGCGCCGGCTGAACAACCCGGCGCGTTTGGGCACGAGAACGCCGCGGCCGGGCTCGCCGAGCGACAGCGTCACCTCGGTCAATTCGGCCTGGGTTCGCGCGTCGGGCAGGTAGTTGCGGCGCTCGGCGAGCGCGTCGCCCAGGAACCATGCCCCGCGCGGATTGACGTAAACGGGAAACGCAGCAAAGCGCTCCTGGTCGAGCGCCTTCAGCGCCTGCAGCCCGGTGATCACGCTGACGTCATGCTCGGGCGAGCGCCCGCCGAGGAATACCGCGACACGGGTTTCATTCTTGCTCGCCATCCTGTACCCCAATCCCCGAACCCGCCTGCCAGGTCATGACCCCGTTCGAAAGCTACCCTTCGCACCACGAGCGGCACAATCGCCCCGACATTGGAGCGGGCTTCGAACAGGTCGATCGCGCCCTCAATTCGTCAATTTGCCCTTGGCCGGGCTTGCCCCGGCCACCCACGTCTTCTTTGGCGAAATCGCAGCGGTGGGAAGACGTGGATGGCCGGGTCAAGCCCGGCCAAGGGGGGTAAAGTGCGATTCAACGTGAAGGACGGCGTGACGTCTGAGGCCGTCCCCGTCCGCGGCGCCGAGCTTATGGTGTTTCGCCTCGATGGCGATTCGGTGCCGGTGTCGGCGCGAGGGTCGGCGCCGGATTCGGCGGCGGGGCCGGTGGAGCTGATCTGGGCGCATGGCTGGGGCCAGACGCACGAGGTCTTGTTGCCGCTCGCGCAGGCGATGCGGCACGCCGCGCGATCGATCCTCATCGATTTTCCCGGCTTCGGCGCATCGCCCATGCCGCCAGCGCCGTGGAGCACGGCCGATTACGCCGATGCGATGGCGGAATGGCTCGCCGGCCTCCCGCCGGCGCGGCGCCTCTGGATCGCCCATTCGTTCGGCTGCCGGGTCGGGCTGCAACTCGCGGCGCGCCACCCCGAGAGGCTCGCCGGCCTCTTTCTGATTGCCGCGGCCGGTCTGCCGCCGCAGCGCACGCCATGGGCGCGGGCCCGGGTGATGGCGCGGCGCTGGGCGTTCCGGCTGGCGCGGCACTTCACCCGCGAAGGGCCGGCGCGCGACCGGCTGCGCAGCCGCTTCGGCAGCGCGGATTATCGGGCGGCCGGGCCGATGCGGCCGATCCTGGTCAAGGCGGTCGGCGAAGACCTCACCGCGGTTGCCCGCGCGGTCCGTGTTCCGGCGGTGTTGGTCTATGGCGACGAGGACCGCGAAACCCCACCGGAAATGGGCATGCGTCTCAATAATTTGATGCCGCAGTCGCGGCTTTATGTGCTGCGCGGCTTCGATCACTGGAGCCTCCTGAGCGAGGGACGCCACCTGATCGTCCACCGCCTCGGCGAACTCTTGGAAGAATTGGCGTGAGCGCGCTCCTCGCCCTCTTCGGCTTCCTCGTCTTCGCGGTGCGCCGGCTCTTGACCTATCTGCACCTCTTTCAGCAGGAGGAATATGACGGACGGCGCTTTCTCGCCTGGCTGATCGAGAACCGGGCCTGGGATCGGCGGCTGTGCTTGGCTCTGGCGGCGATTTTCGCGGCGCAATTGAGCCTGCCTGGCGCGCGGCGCGGGTTCTTTGCCGCACTGGCCGGCATAGCCTGTCTCGCCATTGCCGCCCTCGAGCGCGATCCGCGCAAGACCGCGAAGAAGCCTCTGGCGATGACCACCCGCGCCAAGCGCATCTACGGGATCGCGCTGGCGCTGGTGGCCGGTATCGGTGTCGTCGCGGCGCTGTCGAGCGACCTCGCCTTCGTTTGGATCGTTGCGGTTCAGCTCGTGCCGATCGCGCTCGTCGCCGCGAATCTGCTGCTCGCGCCCTTCGAGGCGCGGGTGCAAGCGCGCTATTGGCGCGAAGCGCGCGCGGTGTTGCAGCGGGTCGATCCGATCGTGATCGCGATCACCGGCTCTTACGGCAAGACTTCGGTCAAGCACATCCTGGGGCACCTCTTGGAAACCGCCGGGCCGACCCTGATCACGCCGGGCAGCGTCAACACGGTCATGGGCATCGCGCGAACCATCCGTGAACGCCTCGCGGCGCATCACCGCTATTTCGTCGTCGAGATGGGCGCCTACGGCATCGGATCGATCCGGCGCCTCTGCGCGCTGACCCCGCCGCGGATCGGCATCATCAGCGCGATCGGCAAGGCCCATTACGAGCGCTTCAAATCATTGGACGCGGTGGCGCGCGCCAAATTCGAGCTCGCCGAGGCGGTCAGCGACAATGACGGCACGGTCATCATCGCCTCCGAAATCATGGAATTTGCCGGGCCGCGCGAATTCGTCGAAAGCCATCGCGACATGGTGGTGACCGTCGGCACCGATGATGATGCGGCCCTCGTCATCAGATCGCTGCGCCAGGAGGCGGCGGGGATCGTCGCGGAAATATCCTGGCGCGGCGTCGGCTACGAGCTGCGCGCGCCGCTCTTCGGGCTGCATCAGGGCGGCAACATCGCGCTGGCCTTCGCCGCCGCCTGCACCTTGGGGATGCCGCCCGAGGACGTCGTCGCGAGCCTCAGAAGCACGCCGCAAATCGCCCATCGCCTCGAAGTCAAGCGCCAGGGCGGCGGCCCGGTGTTGATCGACGATGCGTACAATTCGAACCCGGTCGGTTTCGCCTCGGCGCTCGCGCTCCTCGATGCGCTGCGCCAGCCGGGCGGGCGCCGCATCCTCGTCACCCCCGGCATGGCCGAGCTCGGCAGCGAGCACGAGGCGGAGCATGCGCGGATCGGCCGGCTCGCCGCCGCCCATGTCGATGTCCTGGTGGCGGTCGCGCCGCATCGGGTGGCGCCGCTCGTTTCCGCCTTCGCCGAAGCCGCGCCGGAGCGCGCCATCGTGTCGTGCCCGAGTTTTGCCGACGCCCAAAACTGGCTCGACCGCAATCTAGCCGGGCCCGATGTCGTGCTGATCGAGAACGATTTGCCGGACCTCCTCGAACAAAAGCTCCGCCTATGATGCGGCTGCACAGATCGAGGTTAACAGCCTCAATCACACACTTACGAAAGAACGCTCTTCTGGCAGCCTAACCGTGACCACGGTGCCTTTGCCTCGCTTGCTCTTGATCTCCATGGCGCCGCCATGCAGTTCAACCAGGCGTTTTGTCAGCGGCAGCCCAAGACCTACCCCGTCATTTTTCCGGGTGAGGCCGGCGTCGATTTGCCCAAACGGCTCCAGTGCTATCGCTATCTCATCGGCCGACATGCCGATACCAGTGTCCTCGACGGAAAACGTGACACCCTGACGGGGTGCTTGCCCCACCTTTAGCCGAACCCGGCCGCCAGGCTCGGTGAACTTGATCGCGTTGGTCAGGAGATTGACAAGGATTTGGGTGAGTTTGGCTGGATCGCCGATCACCTTCGGCAGCGGCCCTTCGATCTCGCTCGCGAAATCGATCCGTGCTTGACGCGCTATGTCCTGAACGATTTCCGAGCCGAGTCCGACAATTTCGGCGAGATCGACCTGCTGCTCGACCAACGACAGTTTATCGGCGTCGGCTATGGCCGTGTCTAGGATATCGTTGATGATTGCCAGAAGATGACGACCGCTGGCGCCGATAATGCTGGCATACTCGACATACTTATCGGCGAGCGGTCCAAACATGCGGGCGTTTATCATGCCGGAAAAGCCGATTATGGCATTGAGCGGCGTCCGCAGCTCATGGCTCATATTGGCCAGGAACACGGATTTCGAGCGATTGGCGGCTTCTGCAACCTCTTTTGCCACGATCAGGCGTTCCTGATTCCGGCGCAACTCCTCGGCACGCAGAACGTAGCGGACCCGGTAATTGAGTATGGCCCAATTCGCCGGTTTCCACATGAAATCCGTCGCACCGGCATCATAAGCACGGGCAATCGACGCCACGTCATCGGTCCCCGTCACCACCACGATCGGCACAAAAGCCGCCTCGGGACGGCTACGCAGCTCGCGGCACAGCTCGAATCCGTCCATGCGCGGCATGATGATGTCGACGAGAAGCAGATCGGGGTGATGCTCGTCGTATTGCCGACATCCTTCAATCCCGTCCGAGGCTTCGATGACCGTGAAGCCGGCGCTTTCCAGTGTCTCGCGCATCACCAAGCATGCGCTCGGATCGTCGTCGACAACAAGAATCAAGGCTAGCCCGGTCGGCTCTTTGTTAGCCATGCCGGGCATTGTTCGCATGGAATCGTAAATTTAGGGCTAAGAACGGCACGCGAATCAATGGTCTGGCTTATAGGGGCGGGGAGGGAAGTTATTGCGCCGTCGCCAACTTCTGCCAATCGACAGGCTGGCCGAGCTTCAAGCGCGTTCCGGCCTCGGGCATCGGATATTTGAGCCCGGTGGCGCAGTTGAAGAGGACCGCGCGCTCGCCGGCGCCGACCCGCCCATCCGCCACCGCTGCCTGGTAGGCGGCATAGGTTGCCGCGCCCTCGGGGCAGAGGAGGAGCCCCTCTTCGGCCGCCACCTCGCGCCACGCCCGGGCGATCGCCGCGTCATCGACGGCGATCGCGAACCCGCCGCTTTCCCGCACCGCGCGCAGGATGAGGAAGTCGCCGACCGCCTGCGGCACCCTTATGCCGGCGGCGAAGGTGTGTGCGTCGGGCCAGCGCGGGGCGTGCTCGACACCTTCTTGCCAGGCCTTGACCATCGGTGCGCAGCCCGATGCCTGGACCACGACCATGCGCGGGCGCTTCGCGCCGATCCAGCCGATCGCCTCCAATTCGGCGAAGGCCTTCCACATGCCGATGATGCCGGTGCCGCCGCCGGTCGGGTAGAAGATCACATCGGGGACTTCCCAGCCGAGCTGCTCGGCCAGTTCGATCCCCATCGTCTTCTTGCCCTCGATCCGGTAAGGCTCGCGCAACGTAGAACAGTTGAACCAGCCGAGCGCCTTTTCGCCCTCGGCGACGAGCTTCCCGCAATCGTCGATGAGGCCGTCGACGAGATAGACATGGGCGCCCTGCATCGCGATCTCGCGGACATTCACATCCGGCGTGTCGTCGGGGCAGAACACGGTGGCGGCGATGCCGGCGCGCGCGCAATAGGCGGCCATCGCCGCGCCGGCGTTGCCGTTGGTCGGCATCGCCATGGCGGTGACCCCGAGCTCCTTCGCCATCGACACGGCGAGCACGAGGCCGCGCGCCTTGAACGAGCCGGTCGGCAGGCGCCCCTCGTCCTTGACCAGGAGTTCGCCCTGCTTCGCCAGGCGAGGCAATCCGATCAGCGGCGTTACCACCTCGCCGAGCGAGACGACATTCTCCGCATGGCGCACCGGCAACAGCTCGCGGTAGCGCCACAGGGTCTGCGGCCGGGCATCGAGCGCGGCGCGTGGCAAGGCGCGGCGCACCGCGTCGAGGTCGTAGCGCACCAGGAGCGGCTTTCCGGCCCGCGACAGGCCGTGCAGGGTGTCGGCCGGGTAGCGCTCGCCGGTGAGTGAGCATTCGAGATGGGTGACGAATGTCGGCAGCGCGCCGCCGGTCCAATCATAGTCCGCCAATCAATCCTCCTGTCGCCAAGTGCGCAGGCTTATACCCCGGCGGCGCCGGGCTAAGGCCCGGATTCATGCGTGCCCGCGGGGCACTCGCCCGCAGACATCACGAGCGCGCCGTCACGCTTGGCGTCGCATACGTTCCAATAGCTCTGCATCTCGCCATCCTTTACCGCGCAGACGATCGTTGTCCCCTCCGGACAGACCGAGGGAGGCGGCGTTGGCGGCGCAACGGTCGCGTTGCCGGTCAGCGCGACAAGGGCGAACGCTGCGATGGAGGAAAACCGCATCGCCGCCATCGCGAACGACCCCTACAGCACCGCCTCGGCAATCACCCGCATCGCCGCGGCGTCGGCGCCGGCCAGGACGAGCGACCCGACCCAGCGCTTTTTCGCGATGTCCTGCCAGGCCTGGAGGCGGTCGCGGATACGGTCGGGCGGGCCGATCAGCGAAACTTCGTCGATGAGGGCGTCGGGCACCGCGGCGGCCGCCGCCTCGCGCTTGCCGTCGAGGAAGAGGTCCTGGATCCGGGCGGCCGCCGCCTCATAGCCGATGCGGCGGGCCAGATCGTTGTAGAAATTGGCGGTGCGCGCCCCCATCCCGCCGATGTAGAGGGCGAGGCCGGGGCGCAGCGCGTCGCGGCAGCGCGCCAGATCGGTTCCCATGCTGACCCGGACATAGGGCGCGTTGTCGAAATCGGCGAGGTCGGATGATTTGCCGGCGCGCGCCCGGCCTGCCTGGATCGGGCCGACGATCGCCTAGGCCTTTTCCGGCGACATGAAAAAGGGCAGGTTGCCATCGGCAACCTCGCCGGCGGTGCGCAGCCCGGCGGACGAGATCGAGGCGGTGTAGATCTTGAGGCTGGGGTCGCCGTGGAGGATGCTGCGCAAGGGCTTCCCCAACCCGCTCGCCCCCGGCCCCGAATAGGGGATGTCGTACTCTTCGCCGTGGAATTCGAGCGGCGCCGTGCGCTCCAGCACCTGGCGGATGATCGCGACGTATTCACGGGTGCGGGTCAAGGGCTTGCCGAACGGGACGCCGTGCCAGCCCTCGACGACCTGTGGCCCCGAGGGGCCGATGCCGCAGAGAAAGCGGTTGCCCGAGAGCGCCTGCAACGTCATCGCCGTCATCGCGGCCATCGCCGGGGTGCGCGCCGGCATCTGCATGATGCTGGTGCCGGCCTTGATATGGCTGGTGCGCGCCAGGACCCAGGCGACCGGGCTCACCGCATCGCTGCCGTAGGCTTCGCCGGCCCACACCGCCTCGAAGCCGAGCCGCTCGGCCTCCAACACCAGATCCATCTCGATCCCGGCATGGCCGGGCGAGAATTTGAGGGTCGTCGAGAGCTTCATGGCGTTCTCCGGAACGGACCAAGCCCCCACCCCAACCCTCCCCCGCAAGCGGAGGAGGGAGTTCGAACGAGCGCGCCCCTAGCTCCCTCCCCCGCAAGCGGGGGAGGGTTGGGGTGGGGGCTCTGGGCGATCATTCCAGCATCCCCTCGCCGGCGCGGGCGATGCGCTCGACCGCGGCGAGCCAGTCGGCGAGCTCGCGCTCGGCCGGCTCGACGAGGACATGCTCGACCCCGATCGCGGCGTAGCCCTCGATCCGGGCACGCAGCGCCGCGGCGTCGCGGCCGTCCCAGCCATAGCGCAATGACACGGCGAAGCCGGGATCGGGGCGCTGGGCGCGCAGTCGCTCGACGATCGGCGCCGCCTGCTCGGGCGTGCAACGCGAGCCGTGCCAGCCGTCGAGCCGCAGCGCGCGGGCCAAGGCGGGCTCCGAGGTGCCGCCAATCCAGATCGGGATCGGCTTTTCCGGCTTCGGCAGCATGCGCATGTCGTCGATGACCGCGGGGATCGTCTGCGCCGCAAAGCTGATGGGATCGTCGCTCCACACCGCCTGCATCATGAGGATGCCTTCGTCCATGCGCCGGCCGCGCTCGCGGAACGGCACGCCCAGCGCCTCGAACTCAACGTCGAGCCAGCCGACCCCGGCCCCGAGAATGAGCCGCCCATCCGACAGATTCTGCAACGTCGCCAGCTCCTTGGCGAGCGGCAGCGGGTGGCGCATCGGGAGGACGAGGACACTGGTGCCGAGCCCCACGCGGCTGGTATAGGCGGCGGCCCAGGTCAGCGTCAGCACCGGGTCCCAGAAGATCGCCGAGGGCGGGTAGGCGCGGTCTTTCGGCACGATGATGTGCTCGCTGACCCAGACGTCGGCGAAGCCGAGATCCTCGGCCTGGATCGCCGCGCGGCGGATCGCGTCGGCTCCCGCCTTCTGTCCGATATGGGGCAGATGAATGCCGAGCCGCATGGAACTTCTCCGTGTGGTAGCGTCCTCGCAGGGTGAGCCGGCGCGCCGCCGCGCGCAAGGGACGGCGTAACCCGCTACCGCGGCTGGCGCTTGCTGCTCGGCCCCCGCGGGTTCATGCTGGGGCACGAGCTGAGCGGGGGATCGGGGTGAGCACTCTGCCGCAAGACGGTCTCATTGCCATCGTCAAGCGCGATTGCCCGACCTGCGTCCTCGCGGCGCCGGTCTTGGGCGAATTGGCGAGGGCCCGCGGGCTGCAGGTCTATACCCAGGACGATCCCAGCTTCCCCGAGACCGTGCCGGAGCGGATCGACGACACCGCGCTCAATATCTCGCATCGCTTGAAGATCGAGATCGTACCTACCTTGATTCGGCTGGAAAATGGCCGCGAGGTAGCGCGCACCTATGGCTGGGACCGCGGCGAATGGGAGCGCCTCACCGGGCTTGCCGGGCTCGGCAGCGACCTGCCCGAATCGCGCCCGGGCTGCGGCGCCCGGAATATCGAGCCGGGCACCATCGAGCGATTGAAGGTGCGCTTCAACGAGACCGGGCTCAAATCGCGCCGCATCGAATTGGGCGAAGACGAGGACGAAGCGGAGGCGATGTTCGCGCGCGGCTGGTCGGACGGCTTGCCGCTGGTGCCGCCGACCGAGGAGCGCGTCCTGCGGATGCTCGACGGCACGAGCCGCGACCCGCAGGAGGTCATTGGCCTGGTGCCGCCGGCGCTCGCCGCGGCGACGGTCGAGAAGATCGCGATCAACGCGGTGATGGCCGGGTGCAAGCCGGAATACCTGCCGGTCGTGCTGGCCGCGGTCGAGGCGGTGCTCGACGAATCGTTCGCGATGCACGGCGTGCTCGCGACGACGCAATTTGCCGGCCCGGTGGTCGTGGTCAACGGCGCGGTGCGCCGCCATATCGGCATGAACGCCAAGGGTAACGCGCTGGGGCAAGGCAACCGCGCGAACAGCTCGATCGGCCGCGCGCTGCAACTGATGATCCGCAACATCGGCGAGGGCCGGCCCCAGGAGGTCGACCGCGCCACCCTCGGCAACCCGGGCAAGCTCGGCTATTGCTTTGCCGAGGACGAGGAAGGCTCGTGCTGGGAGCCGCTGTCGGTCGAGCGCGGGGTAAAGCCGGGGGTTTCGGCCGTCACAGTGTTCGCCGGCTTCGGGTTGCAGGGCGTCGTCGACCAGAAATCCCGCACCCCCGAGAGCTTAGCGCGCAGCATGGCCGAGTCGCTGAAGGCGATCCAGAGCGTCAAGCTCGCGCCGGCCTGCGACGCGATCCTCGTCGTCTGCCCCGAGCACGAGCGTACCTTCAGGAACGCCGGCTGGTCGAAGGCGCGGCTCTATGAGGAATTGTACCGGCTGTGCGAGATCCCCGGCGAGGAGCTGGTCGAGGGCGCCCGCGGCATCGCCGAAGGCGGCCCGGCTTCGCTCGCCGGCAAGAGCGTCAACAAATTCCGCCCGGGTGGGCTTCTGATCGTCCGCGCCGGCGGCGGCGCGGGTATGTTTTCCGGCATCATCGGCGGCTGGTCCTCGGGCGCCCGCGGCAGCATGCCCGTCACAAAGGAGGTAAAGAGATGACTGTGCTTCTCGATCCCACGTCGGAGCGAAGTCCGACGGTGCGACCGCGCCTGCCGCGGCCGGAGCGGCTCGACGGGCTCGTGATCGGGCTCCTCGACATCGCCAAGGCGAGGGGCGATGTGTTCCTCGACCGCCTCGACGAGCGGCTGCGGGAGCGCGGCCTCGCGGTCAGGCGCTACATGAAGCCGACCAATACGCGGACCGCGCCCTTACCGTTGCAGCAGCAGATCGCCACCGAAGTCAACCTCGTCATCGAGGGGCTCAGCGACTGAGGGTCCTGCATATCGTGCTGTACGCATGACATGGCGGAACTCGAGGCGCGCGGTATTCCAACGGTCGGCGTGGCGACGACCGAATTCATCGCAGGCGCGGAGGCGCAGGCCAGATCATTGGGCACCGACCCGGCCCTGGTATTCATTCCGCATCCGGTGCAGGACCGCACCGACGACGAGCTCAGAGCGCTCGCCGACGAGCATTTCGACGCGATCGTCAAGCTATTGGTGAAGTAGGCGGCGGGCGAAAATTAGAGCGGATTTCTAACGGGTCGATCCGCCAGTGCCGCCCCCTCACCCCAACCCTCTCCCCGTGTCCCCAGTCTTGGCGCCATTTGGGAGAGGGAGGGACCCGCGTCCGGCGCATCGCGGATGCGCCGACCCGACAGGCGCGAGCGTCGCTCGCGCCGAGAGGGGGGCGTGGGAGGGTGAGGGGCTGCCACGACCGACCTACGCGAAAATTCCCTTAAACCGCCGGTGCCCCGACTGCCGCCGGCGCGGCAGTCGTCGATGCGTCGAGCGATCTGCTGATCTCCTCGATCGAGCGGCCCTTGGTTTCCTCGGCGAGCAGCAGGAAGACGAGCCCGGCCTGCCCGTACCAGAACGCGAGGAAGAGCAGCGCCGGAAAGATCGCGTCGACCGTCACCTTCGGGCTGACATAGCTCGACGACCCGACAATCAGCGCCAGCCCGAGCGGGCCGATGATCTTGCCGAGATTGCCGATGCCGTAGCTGAAGCCCATGCCGCTGGCACGCAACCGGTTCGGCCAGACCTCGGCGATGTAGGGGCCGATGATCGCGTAGCTGGCATCGCCGAAAAAGCGCTGGATCATGATCATCACGAAAAACACCGACACGGTGCCGATGTAGACATCATGCCAATATCCGGCGAGCGCCATGGTGATAGCACCGCCCATGCCGATCACGAACCCGGACATACGCCGCCCGAAGAAATCCGACATCCATGATGCGACGAGCCGTCCGATGACCCCAAGAATCCCCACCCAGATCATCAGATAGGAAGCCTCGACCGGGGTGATCTTGAGCACCATCACGAATAGCGCGGTGATCCACATCAGGATACCGACGCCACCGGTTTGACTCAGCGCGACCAGGCAGGCCGACGCCATGCTGCGCGGGTACCTGAACAATTCGCGCCACCGGGTCTTTTCCTCCTCGGCGAAGACCGTCGGCAACTCGATTTCCCGTGGATCGCATTGCAAGGCCCAGGCGAGCGATTGGCGCGCCTCCTCGAACCGCCCCATGCGCATCAGGAAGCGCGGCGATTCCGGGACCCAGTAGCGGATCATCAAGACGAGGAGCGCCGGGGTCAGGCCGACCAGGAACAGCCCGCGCCAGCCGATGATCGGCGCCAGAAGCCACCCCGACATCGCGCCCAGAATGTTGCCCGCCGGCAGTAGCGTCGTGGTCAGCCCGCTGACCCAGCCGCGCTTGTAGGTCGGCACGAATTCCTGCACCAGCGGGATGTCGACCGCGATCAGCCCGGCATTGCCGAAGCCGACAAAGAAGCGGAAGAACGACAGAAAGATCCAGCCTTGGATCCAGCCGCCCTGCTGTGGCGTGAAGTACATGATGCCGGTGGCGACGGCGACATTGAGTGCGGTCAGGATGAAGACCTTGCGCCGGCCGATGCGGTCGCCCATCCAGCCCCAGAAAAAGGCGCCGGGCACCGCGCCCAGCCCGGCCGATATCAGGATCAGCGCCGATTGGAGGTAGGTGATGTGCCAGTCCTTCAGAATGAAGGCGAGGACATAGCCGATCAGAAAAAAGTCGAAGAAGTCGAGCATATCGCCGACTCCCGCAGTGGCGATGATTTTCCACTGATTGAGGGTCAGTGTTTTCTGTTGTTCCAGACGCTCCAGCATGACGTGCCTCCACTGGCCGGCGGGCGACGACCAAAGCCGGCCGACCGACATGTTCCTCCTGTTCGACGATTGGCGGCGGTTGATCCGCTCTTCCATTCCCGGCCCACGAATGAGCCAGGCAGCTTGTGTAGTGCGGCGATGCGGCCGTTGTCAAACCGCAAAGCCGCGACAGGCGGGGGCGCGCACAAAAATGACGATGCCCGCGCCATCCGACGCTGCGCCAACGTCTTTATGATTTCTTTATGTCCGGCGCGAGCGATGCGTCTCGAATTTTTGCGCGTCGGCATGCATTTCTTCGCAAGTATCTGACGGTTCCGGGGCGGCGCCATGCTCGATGTGTTGTTTATCGCGATCGGTCTCGGCTTCTTTGTCGTCGGCGGCCTTTATCTCTACGCCTGCGATCGGTTGTGAGGGCGCCATGAGCTTTGAATTGATCCTCGGCGGGGTGATCTCCGTCGGCATGCTCGTCTATCTCGTCTTCGCGCTGCTGCGCCCGGAAAATTTCTGAGCCCGAAAATATTCTGAGATTGCCATGACCTTAAACGGCTGGATTCAGATCGCGATCTTCACGGCGATCCTGATTGCCCTCGTCCGCCCGCTCGGCGGCTACATGACCGCAGTATTCGAGGGGCGCATCGGTTTTCTGCGTCCGGTCGAGCGCGGGATCTACGCGCTCTGCGGCGTCGACGAGCGCGAGGAGCAGCACTGGCTGGCCTACGGGATCGGGATGCTGTTGACCCAGATTGTCGGTTTCCTGCTGCTCTACTTGTTGCAGCGGGTGCAATATTATCTGCCGCTGAACCCGCAGGGGCAGACCGGCATCTCGCCCGATTCCTCGTTCAACACCGCGGTAAGCTTCGTCACCAATACGAACTGGCAGTCCTACACGCCGGAGTCGACGATGGGCTACCTCGCCCAGATGGCGGGGCTGACCGTGCAGAACTTCTTTTCGGCGGCGGTCGGGATCGTGCTGTCGGTGGCGCTGATCCGCGGTTTCGCCCGGCGCTCGGCGAAAAGCATCGGCAATTTCTGGGTCGATACGACCCGCTGCATCCTTTATATCCTCTTACCGCTCTCGATCGTCGGTGCGCTGGTGCTGGTGTGGCAGGGCGTGCCGCAGAACCTCGGCGCCTATACCGAGGCGACGACGCTCGAAGGCGCCAAGCAAGTGATCGCGCAAGGCCCGGTCGCCTCGCAGGAGATCATCAAGGAACTCGGCACCAACGGCGGCGGGTTCTTCAACGCCAATTCGGCGCATCCCTTCGAGAACCCCAACCCGGTCACCAACCTCATCGAGATGGTCGCGATCTTTGCGATCGGCGTCGGCTTGACCAATGTATTCGGCCGGATGGTCGGGGACGAGCGGCAGGGCTGGGCGATCCTTGCGGCGATGGGCTTTCTCTATATCGCCGGCGTCGGCATCTGTTATTGGGCCGAGAGCCACGGAAATCCGGCAATTACGGCGCTTGGGGTGGATAGCGTCGCGTCGCCGTTGCAGGCGGGCGGCAACATGGAGGGGAAAGAGGTCCGCTTCGGGATAGCCAACTCGGCCTTATGGGCGACGATTACGACTGACACTTCCTGTGGCGCCGTCAACTCGATGCATGACAGCTACCTGCCCTTGGGCGGCATGGTGCCGCTCGTCAACATCCTGCTCGCCGAGGTCGTCGTCGGCGGCGTCGGCTCCGGGCTCTACGGCATGCTGCTGTTCGCGATTATCGCCCTCTTCGTCGCCGGGCTGATGGTCGGCAGAACGCCGGAATATCTCGGCAAGAAGCTCGAGGCGAAGGAGGTCAAGATGACGATGCTCGCGATTCTGTGCCTGCCGCTGTCGATCCTTGTCTTCACGGCGATTGCTGTAGTGGTCGGGCCCGGACTTGCCGGGATGTCGAACGCCGGCCCGCACGGCTTCTCCGAGGTGCTCTACGCCTATGCCGAGGGCACCGGCAACAACGGTAGCGCGTTTGCCGGCCTCTCCGCCAACACGCCTTTCTACAATACGACGATCGGGATCGCGATATTGGTCGGCCGCTTCTTTGTCATCATCCCGATGCTGGCGATCGCCGGCTCGCTCGCCGCGAAGAACATCTCGCCGCCGTCGGCCGGCACCTTTCCAACTCATGGCGGCCTCTTTGTCGGCCTCCTCGTCGGCGTCATCCTGATCGTCGGGGGCCTTACCTACTTCCCGGCGGTCGCGCTCGGCCCGGTGGTCGAGCAGCTCGCGATGAACGCCGGCACCTTGTACTGATCCGGAGCCCCAGGATGGCAGCCCAATCGCAGTCCCTGTTCGACCCCGCCATCCTCTGGCCGGCGGTCGGCGAGGCGTTCAAGAAGCTCGATCCGCGCACGCTCTGGCGCAACCCGGTCATGTTCACTGTCGAAGTAGTCTCGGTGGCGACGACGATCCTCTTCGTGCGCGATCTGTTTGCCGGCTCGGGCGCATCCTTTTCCGGACAGATCTCGCTGTGGCTGTGGTTCACCGTGCTGTTCGCCAATTTCGCCGAGGCGGTCGCCGAGGGCCGCGGCAAGGCGCAGGCGGCGAGCCTCAGGCGCACCCAGTCGCAGGCGGTCGCCAAGCGGCTCGATGCGGCCGACAGCATGCAACCGCGCGAGGTGCCCGCCGCACAGCTCAAGATCGGCGACATCGTCCTCGTCGAGACCGGCGATTTGGTCCCGAGCGACGGCGAGATCATCGAAGGCATCGCCTCGGTCGATGAATCGGCGATCACGGGGGAATCCGCGCCGGTCATCCGCGAAAGCGGCGGCGACCGCTCGGCGGTGACCGGCGGCACGCGCGTCTTGTCCGACGTGATCAAGGTACGCATTACCGCGAGCCAGGGCTCGACCTTTCTCGACCGCATGATCCGGCTTGTCGAAGGCGCCGAGCGGCAGAAGACGCCGAACGAGATCGCCCTCAACATTCTGCTGGTCGGCATGACGATCATCTTCCTCCTGGCGACGGTGACGATCCCGAGCTTTGCCAATTACGCCGGTGGCCAGGTCGGTGTCGTCGTCTTGATCGCCCTCTTCGTGTGCCTGATCCCGACGACGATCGGCGCCCTCCTATCGGCGATCGGCATCGCCGGGATGGACCGGCTCGTCAGGTTCAACGTGCTGGCGATGTCGGGGCGCGCGGTCGAGGCGGCGGGCGATGTCGACACGCTGCTCCTCGACAAAACGGGGACGATCACCCTCGGCAACCGGCTGGCGACCGAGCTCTTACCGATCGCCGGGGTGAGCGAGGTTGAGCTGGCCGACGCGGCCCAGCTCGCCTCGCTCTCCGACGAGACGCCCGAAGGCCGCTCGATCGTCGTCTTGGTCAAGGAGAAATACGGGCTGCGCGGGCGCGATATGGCGCCGCTCAACGCGCGCTTTGTGCCGTTCAGCGCGCAGACCCGGATGAGCGGGGTCGATCTCGACGGCATCTCGATCCGCAAGGGCGCGGTCGATGCCGTCCTCGCCCAGGTCCAAGGCGGCACCACCGGGCCGGTGCGGCTGAGCGCCGGCGCGACCGCCGCCCTGGCGACCGCGTCCGTCTCGCAAAGCGCGCGTGAGCTGACCCAGATCGCCGACCGTATCGCGAACCAGGGCGGCACCCCGCTTGCGGTCGCCAGGAACGACCGGCTGCTCGGCGTCGTCCACCTGAAAGACATCGTCAAGGGCGGCATCCGCGAGCGCTTTGCCGAGCTGCGCCACGCCGGCATCCGCACGGTCATGATCACCGGCGACAACCCGCTGACTGCGGCGGCGATTGCCGCCGAGGCCGGGGTCGACGACTTCCTCGCCCAGGCGACGCCCGAGGACAAGCTGAAGCTGATTCGCGAGGAGCAGACCGGCGGCAAGCTGGTGGCGATGTGCGGCGACGGCACTAACGATGCCCCGGCGCTCGCCCAGGCCGATGTCGGCGTCGCCATGCAGACCGGGACGATGGCAGCGCGCGAGGCCGGCAACATGGTCGATCTCGACAGCGACCCCACCAAGCTCCTGGAGATCGTCGCCATCGGCAAACAGTTGCTGATGACCCGAGGCGCCTTGACCACCTTCTCGATCGCCAATGACGTCGCCAAATATTTCGCGATCGTCCCGGCGATGTTCCTTGCCTTCTATCCGCAACTGGCGGCGCTCAACATCATGTACCTGCGGACGCCGCAGAGCGCGATCCTGTCGGCGATCATCTTCAACGCGCTGATCATCATCGCGCTGATCCCGCTGTCGCTGAAGGGCGTGCGCTACCGGCCGCAAAGCGCCGCCACGGTGTTGCGCCGCAACCTCATGATCTACGGCATCGGCGGGATCATCGTCCCGTTCCCCGGCATCAAGCTGATCGATCTCGCGATCAACGCGATCGGTCTCGTCTGAGGGTAGTCCCATGATGCTTCGCCAAATCCGTCCTGCCCTCGTACTCCTCCTGCTGATGACCGTCTTGACCGGGCTTGTCTATCCACTGGCGATCACCGGCCTCGCCCAAGTGCTGTTCCCGCATCAGGCGGGCGGCAGCCTCGTCCCGAAAGACGGCAAGATCATCGGCTCCGAGCTGATCGGACAGAGTTTCACCGATGCGAAGTACTTCCACGGCCGCCCGTCGGCGACGACCGACACCGATCCCAATGACGCGACGAAGACGGTCCCGGCGCCCTACAATGCCTCCAATTCGGGCGGTTCCAATGCCGGGCCGACGTCAAAGGCGCTGATCGAGCGGGTAGCGGGCGATGTCGCCGCGCTCAGAAAGGAAAGCAACGCACCGATCCCGGTCGATCTGGTCACCACCTCGGCGAGCGGGCTTGACCCGCACATCACCCCGGCAGCCGCCGAGTTTCAGGTCGCGCGGGTCGCCGCGGCGCGCAATCTGCCGGCCGAGCGGGTTCGCGCGCTCGTCGCGCAGGCGACCGAAGACCGCGTCCTCGGCATCCTCGGCGAACCGCGAGTCAATGTGCTGAAGCTCAACCTCGCGCTCGATGCGCTGAGATGAGCTAGACTTCCGGCATGGTGGAACGCGACGCGAGACCATCGCCGGAGGCGTTGCTTGACGCGGCCAATCAGGAAGGTCGCGGCCGGCTCAAGATCTTTCTCGGGGCCGCGCCGGGCGTCGGCAAGACCTATGAGATGCTGCTGACGGCGCAGGCCAGGCGGCGCGAGGGCGTCGATGTGGTTGTCGGGGCGGTCGAGACCCACGGCCGGCGCGAGACCGAGTCGCTGCTGGCGGGTCTGGAGGTCATTCCCCGGCGCGCCGTCGAATACAAAGGCCACCGCCTTACCGAGATGGATCTCGACGCGATCCTGAAGCGCCGGCCGGGGCTCGTGCTGGTCGACGAATTGGCCCATTCGAACGCGCCCGGCAGTCGCCATCCCAAACGCTATCTCGATGTCGAGGAATTGATCGCTACCGGCATCGACGTGTTCACGACGCTCAACATCCAGCACGTCGACAGCCTCAACGACGTGATCGCCCGGATCACCCGCATCCGCGTGCGCGAGACCGTGCCCGACCGCATTCTCGATCAGGCCGACGACATCGAGGTCGTCGATATCGCGCCCGACGACCTGATCCAGCGGCTCCACGAAGGCAAGGTCTATCTGCCGCAACAGGCCGAGCGCGCCGTCCAGCACTATTTCCAGCCGGGTAATCTGACCGCTCTGCGCGAGTTGGCGCTGCGGCGCACCGCGCAGCGCGTCGACGACCAGTTGCTGTCGCATATGCAGGCGCATGCGATTGCCGGCCCGTGGGACGCCGGCGATCGCGTGCTGGTCTGCGTCAGCGAGGCGACCAACACCCCGGCGCTGATCCGTTATGCCCGCCGCGTCGCAGACCGCCTGCATGCGCCGTGGACCGCGATCTATGTCGAGACGGCGCGCACCGCGCGCCTCAACGATTCCGAGCGCGACCGGATTGCCGATTACCTGCGACTCGCGGAGCGGCTCGGAGCCTCGACGATCACGATTCCGGGCCGCAAGATCGCCGACGAGGTCATCGCCTACGCCGAGGCGAACAACATCACCCAGATCGTCATCGGCAAATCCGACCGGCCGCGCTGGTTCGAGATACTGCACGGCTCGGTCGTGCACGATCTCGTGCGCAAGAGTGGCCCGATCAGCGTACATGTCGTGTCGGCGGCGGAGGCTGAGCCGGTTTCGCCAAATTCGCCAGCGCCGCGCCGGCGGTCTGGACCTGTCCCCGCGCGTGCTTACGCCGGCGCCGCCGGCGCGGTGGTGGTGGCGCTGGGCCTCGGCTCGGTGATCGAGCGGTTCATCGGCTTGCAGAGCATCTCGCTGGTGTTCCTGATGGCGGTTCTCGCCAGCGCGATCGCCTGGGGGCTGCGGCCGGCATTGTTCGCCTGCCTGTTGAGCGTCCTCGTCTTCAACTTCTTTTTCATCCCGCCGGTCTACACGTTCACGATTTCCGACCCGGAAAACGTCGTCGCGTTGTTTTTCTTTGCGCTGGTGGCCGTGGTGGTCAGCAATCTGACCGCGGCGACGCGCCGGCAGATCGTGTCGGCCCGCGCCCGTGCCAAGACGACGGGCGAACTCTATGCGTTCAGCCGCAAGCTCGCCGCCATCGGCGCGCTCGACGATTTGCTGTGGGCGACCGCCTACCAGGTTTCGGCGATGCTCAACGTCCGCACGGTCCTTCTATTGCCGAGCAAGGAGGGGGGCAGCCTCGACCTCGCCTGCGGCTACCCGCCGGAGGACCAGATCGATGAGGCGGACATGGCCGCCGCGCGCTGGACCTGGGAACACAATCACGCCGCCGGCCGCGGTTCCGACACATTGCCCGGCGGCAAATGGCTGTTTCTGCCACTGCACACCGGAAGCGGCCCTATCGGCGTCATCGGCATCGACCGCGACGCGCCGGGCCCCTTATTGACCCCGGACGAGCGCCGTCTGCTCGATGCGCTCGCCGATCAGTCGGCAATCGCCATCGAGCGCGTCTCCTTGGCGCGCGGGTTGGCCGAGGCCCGGGTCCTGGCCGAAACCGAGCGGCTGCGCGCCGCTCTCTTGACCTCGATCTCGCATGATTTGCGAACTCCGCTCGCCTCGATCCTCGGCACCGTGTCGAGCCTGCGCAGCTACGCCGACCGGTATGACGAGAGCCAGCGCGAGGAACTGCTCGCCACATTGCAAGGCGAGTCCGAGCGCCTCAACCGTTTCGTCGGCAATCTACTCGACATGACTCGTCTCGAATCCGGCGCGGTCGAGTTGCGGCTGGATCTGGTGGATATTGCCGAGATCGTCGGAGCCGCGCTGGAACGCGCGGGCAGTGTCTTGGCCCAGCACCGGGTCGAGGTCGCCATCGCCCCCGATTTGCCGATGCTGCGGCTCGATGCGATCCTCTTCGAGCAGGTCTTGTTCAACCTCTTCGACAATGCCGCTAAATACGCGCCGCCCGGCAGCCGCATCGATCTCCAGGCGCGCCGCGACGGCGATGTCGTCCTGATCGAGGTCGCCGATGAGGGGCCGGGCATCCCGCCCGGCGATCTCGAGCGCATTTTCGACAAGTTCTACCGGGTCCAGGCCCAGGATCGCCGTCGCGCCGGCACCGGGCTGGGGCTGGCAATCTGCCGCGGCTTTGTCGAAGCGCAAGGCGGGCGGATCGACGCCCAGAACCGGCGCGACCGTGCGGGCGCGGTTGTGACAATCCGCCTCCCGGTGCCGCAGATGGTCGAAATTCCCGAGCGGACTATCGCTCATGGCTAACGCTTATACCGTGCTCGTCGTCGATGACGAGCCGCCGATCCGCCGGTTTTTGCGGACCAGCCTCGGCGCGGTCGGGCATCGCGTCGTCACCGCGGAAAACGCGGAGGAAGCCCTCGCGATGCTGGCTGCCGAGAAACCCGACGTGATCATCCTCGATCTCGGCCTCCCGGATAAAAGCGGCCTCGACGTGATCGCGGAAATCCGCCAGCACTCGAGCGTGCCGATCATCGTCTTGTCGGCGCGCAGCGACGAGCGCTCCAAGGTCGAAGCGCTCGATCTCGGGGCCGACGACTACATCGGGAAGCCCTTCGGCATGGCCGAACTGATGGCGCGGCTGCGCGCCGCCTTGCGTCATGCCTTCCAGGCGCAGGGCGAGTATGTGGTCTTCGTCTCCGGCGAGCTGGCGGTCGATCTGGTGCGCCGGCAGGTGACCCGCGCCGGCCATGAGGTCAAGCTCTCGCCCAAGGAATTCGAGCTGTTGCGCCATCTCGTGACCCATGCCGGCAAGGTGCTGACGCACCGCCATTTGCTGCGCGAGGTTTGGGGGCCGGCCCAGGCGAACGAAGTCCAATATCTTCGGGTGTTTATCCGCAGCCTCAGGCAAAAGCTCGAACCCGACGCGACCCGGCCGACCCATATACTGACCGAGCTCGGGGTCGGCTATCGCCTCCAATTGCCGCCGGAGCAGCGCTCGGCCTGAACGCTAGTGTCCCGATTCGGAAATTCGCAATATCTCCAATCTCGTCATCCCGGCGAAGGCCGGGACCCATTTCTGCCGTGGGTACCGGCCTTCGCCGGTATGACGAGGAAGGAAAACAACGATCCAGATCGA
>Ga0182024_10008796_pt1 | contig 21119 bp, 23 predicted proteins | sample P32metaG_FD_120480 | JGI IMG/M metagenome (GOLD analysis project Ga0182024, IMG submission 120480) | Permafrost microbial communities from Stordalen Mire, Sweden - P3-2 metaG (Illumina Assembly) | ecosystem: Environmental > Terrestrial > Soil > Wetlands > Permafrost | place: Sweden: Stordalen...
CGCAAGCCGTTCGAGCTCGGCGCGGTAGATGACCTCGTCGGCGGTTCGGCTACTGTAGAGAAGTCGCGCCGGAATGTGCGAATGCTCGGCCGCGCGGTGCCGCAGCATCGCCATCAGGGGCACGACGCCCGAGCCGCCCCCGATGAGCAGCAACGGGCCGCCGAGCGACACGTCCCACACGAAGTAGCCGCCGATTGGCCCGCGTACCTCGAGCTGATCGCCGGCCATAAGCACGTCATCTAAATAGGGCGAGACCTCGCCGTCTGCGATCCGCTCGACGGTTAAATCGATCTCGCCGACGCGTTCGGGCTCGGAGGCAACGGAATAGCTGCGTTCGGTGCGATAACCGTCGGGTGCCGTGAGCCGCACGTCGTAATGCTGGCCCGGCTGATGTGCTACCCATTTAGGCAGCACCACCGTCAGCGTCTTGGTCTGCGGCGTCTCGGTTATCACCCCGGTGACTTTACCGATCTGCCATTCGAGCGCAGCCGGCACCGTCAGTCTCCGCTATACCGCTCTTCCTTCCACGGATCGCCGTGCATGTTGTAGCCGAGCGACTCCCAGAAACCGGGTTCGTCGTGATCGAGGAGCCGCAGGCCGCGGACCCACTTCGCGCTTTTCCAGAAGTAGAGGTGCGGCACGACCAGCCGAGCCGGACCACCGTGCTCGGCGGCCAGCGGTTTGCCGTCGAATTGATACGCAACGAACGCTTGACCGTTCACCATCTCTGCGAGCGGAATGTTCGTCGTGTAGCCGCCGTCGCCGAACGCCGTCACGTACCGGCCCTTCGGATCCAAATGCGCGCTGCTCAGCAGTGTATCGACCGAGACACCGTGCCACTTGGTGTCGAGTTTGGTCCATTTCGTGACGCAGTGGATGTCGACGGTGAAATCCTGACTCGGCAGTTTGAGGAACTCTTCCCAGGACCAGCTCAGCGGCGCTTGGACGAGGCCTTCCAGCGCGAACGACCACCGGTCGAGCGGCGTGTGCGGCGTCGGCCCGGCGGAGAGCACCGGAAAGTCCGTGACCAGGTACTGTCCGGGCGGGAGGCGCCCTTCCACCGCAGCCGGCCGCCGACGTCCAAGAAAGCCACGCGATATCACGTCCGCCTCACCTTTCCGCAGGGGCCTAGGCGCCCGGCTGGGACCGGTCACTTCAACGGCAGGCACCGGCATCATTTGCGGGGCCGGCCGGCCGTGGTTTTGGGACGCCAGTGCGACGGCTATCTTGCTATTCTCGAAGTCCGAAGTCCATACTGTGGAGAAATCGAGGTATTCATTCAAATGAGATTGCAGTTTGTTGCAAGCACGGCCATTTTGGGATGCGCATTGTTCGCTTCAACGTCCGGTTTGCTCGGGGCGGCTCCCAACACGGTCTATCTCACCATAAAGCCGCGGCTCGCGGGGCCGGCCGGCGCCCCGCCGCCGACTCACGAATATCGGCTCGAAAACTTCTCTCAGAGCGGGAACAACTTCACGGCAACAACACCGTTGGATGGCAGTTCGTCCTACATTCCCGGTCTGGCGGGTCAGGGTCTCCCGCAAGTCCTCGTCCGTCTTGAAGGCCACACGATGAACGACGCCTTTGATTACCGCAATTGCCAACTGACGTCGAACAGCGTTTCGGCGAACGCGGCGTCAGCGGCGCTGAGCGTATCCTTCAGTTGCCAGTCCATGCATATGAGCACATCCACGCCCGCCCCGGTTCCGAGGATCGTGCCGATTATCCATATCATACCAATAATCGAACGGTCCCCGTCGCCACACCCGTAGAGACCTTCCTGGCGGCGAGTCCGAACCCAAAGTGAATGACGACCGCATCGATTTGACTTCCGCAGATCGCACGGAGTACGTCGGGAAGCACGTGCTGATCGGGCTCACATACCTCGATCGACGCGGAAGGGTGAGACACCAAGAGCAACTGCACGGCGTCGTTGAAGAGGTCTTCCCCCTCTTGTCAGTGCGAATCAAAGGACGGCGTGATCCGTTTACCGTTCCGCCGGTGGCCCGCCGCGCGCCGCCGGGAGTCTATCGCCTGGGGAGTAGCGGCGAAGAAGTCGAGTCGCCGGCGCTCTTGTCAGAGTGGACGATCTTTCGGCGCAATGCGCACGCAATTTCGATCATACGCAGGCACCGTTCCGCGCTTCTGCGTCGTCAACGTCGCCGCGCTCGAAGGGTACGCTAGGCGCCTTCACGGCGCGGGCACTTCCTCACGTATCCGATGGCCGTCGAGCGAGAGGCCTTCAATGCTCGCGCGGGCGCGCGGCACCCGCTCATCCCAGTAAAGGTCGAGCGTCTCGGTGTGTTTTTCGTCGTTCGTTTGAATTTGAACCTTCGCATTGACGTACCCCGCGCCGCCGTAGGCGAGCGCGCCGCCAATGTGCGCCACTCCTGAGACCAACGTGTCGCGCGAGTACGTCTCTTCAAACTGGACGGACGATAGATCCGGTGCTGCTACGAAATAGCCGCCGCGCAGTCCCCGACCGCAGGGGTAGTATCGGTCGCAGAAATCGTCGTTAAAGGAGGCGAAGCGGGCACTCTCAATGGTATCCCCAACCGCCTCGACGGCGAGCGCGGCGAGTTGCGACTCTATACGCGTCGCGCGATCACCCGCGCGGCGCGCCCCGGGCGGCTGCTCAGCAAGCATCGCGGGGAAGACGCCGACGGCTCGCACCTCCGGAATCCGGGCGGTACACGCCATTTCGAGCCTGGAATCCGGCGCTCGGAGAAACGCTCGTACGATCTGCTGCGCGCAATTGAATTGATCGTAGAACGTTGGGACGTGGCCTTCGTTAGGAATCGAGACCAGGTGCGCCGAGGGGCCGAGCTCGGCGCGGGCCTGTTCGGCATCGCCTGGTGCCGTGATGGAATCGAGTTCACCCGAGAGGATCAATACCGGAATGGTCGGCGGCACGAGCGGGAGCGGTCCGTTGACGAGCGACTGAAGGTGGGTCGGCGCCGGCCAGTGGAGGCACTCGTCGAATGGGAACGGACCTGCCGCGGCTACGTCTCGCATCGCAAGCGGATCGAACGTCGCCGGCGGTAGCCTCGCTAGCGCGGCATGATATTGCCGCAGGCGCTCGGCTAACGGTGCACGCGCATCGAAGGGGTTGCGGTAGACGGTACATTCCGCGGCTACTTCCATACCTGCCGAATACACGTTGAAGGCGCGTGGAACCTGAGCAGCCTTCCAACTCCGGTCGAAAAGCTGCCCGATCGGGATCGGGTCGCCGCGATCGAGCCACGCGCGTGCAGCCGCATCGAGGTCGCGGAATTCGATCAGCGGCGTGTCAAGGCTGGCCTCCTGGAGCAGCGAGGCCAGCTCCGTCGTACCGTAGCTCCGCTGTTGCGTCACGAGCGGCTTCGACGCCAGCCTGCGGGCTAAACGGCGAATGCGAGCAGTTGACGAAAACGGTGCCGCCGCGCTACAGGCAGCACTGCGCGAACAAACGGCATCGAACGCGAATCGTATCTCTTCACGCGCCGGTGCGTCGAAGATGTCCTGATCGAGCGGATACGCGCTGTCGAGAACCAACGAGTCCACCATTTCGGGATAGTTGGCCGCAAACGCTTGCGCGAAGAATGTACCGTACGACTCTCCGTAAAGGGCAACTTTCGGAAGCGCGAGTGCACGAAGGATGAACGCCAGATCGCGCACCGATTGCGTCGTCGCGAAGAGATCGTCAGCGCGGACATATCCTTGCAGGTCGGCAGTCCGAAACGTATGGTCGAGTTGCGCGCCGCAGGCTTGTACGCCGCGCTGAAACGTGTCGCCGATGTCACCGTTCACGACGGCCGCCTGAAGCGACGCGCAGTCGATGGGGGTCGAACCGCCCGTCCCCCGCTCGTCCATCATCAGCAGGTTCCGATCGCGCAGGAGGGGGCCGAACAGGCGAACGTAGGCGTCGCCGCTCCCCGTCGACGGAAATCCGGGGCCGCCATCCTGGGCTACGATCGTCCGCGTCGCACCCGGATAGCGCGCCGGAATCCACTCGAAACGGATCGCAATCGTCCCCGCGCTCGGGTTCCGCCAATCCAACGGTACGCGCACGACGTCGCAATAGCCGGCGACACGGACCCCGCTGTCGCGTGGGCGGCAGCGGAAGAGCCGCAGCGTCCCTACGTCCACAAACGGACGCGCTTTCGCCCCCGTGACACTGACCATCCCGAAAAGAGCGAGCGCGTGGATCATGAAAGAAGTGCACCGCGCCTTCGCCGCCGGCCCGGTTCGCTCCGGGCAAAGGGCTCGATAAGGTTCGCGACGCTGCTACGGCGTATGCTTCCCGGACCGAGTAAGTTCGAACGGAGGCACGCCTTGAATCTTCAACGCGGCGACCATGTGCGATTGAAGTCTGAAAACCTCGCCGGGGTGGTCGTCGACGTGAAGACGCGAAGTGTCGTCGTTCGAATCCAGAAAGCGACGGGTGAAACGCACGAGCGCCATGTCTCCGCGGACGACCTCGAGCGCGTGCCGACCACGAGGGAAGCCGTGCTCGAAGCGCCGCGCGCGCATCGGGCACCCATTACGCCGTTCGCGATCGGCTCAGCCCCGTTCATCGTCATCGACGACGCGCACGTACGCGAGGACCGGGTCGACGGCTGGCTCACGTCGCTGCGCACGATGTACGGCGATCTGCACGACGAGGGGCTACTGCACAGCGTGAGCCTGGTGGGCTTTCATGGACGCCGTGTCCTGACGATTTCCGCGGTCTCCGGCCACGACGTTTTTCACAAGATGCAGAACGCGTGGGACCAGCATAAAATACGCGCCGAGCGTCACGATATCCCGGAACAGCGAACACTGGACATGTTTCACGCCACGCAAACTGTGGGCGAGGCGACGATCGACGACCGGCATGCGTATGCGTATGTTTTCGTTAGCGTCAAAGCGCCGCCGGTTGCGATGCCACCGTTCACGGTATCTGCGAACGCTATCCTTAACGGTCGCACAAAGCTCGCGAGTTTCGAAGGCGGCGCGCTCTTCGCGAACGACGACGACAGCCACGAAGTCCTGTTCACGCGCTGGTCCGGACGCGGGGCGGCGGAAGCGTTCGTTCAAGACGCGCGACAGCACATCGTGCTTCCGCCGACCGCGCAGCTTGGCGACGAAGCCGAAGCCTACGAACCGAAGGAGCAGCTCGTTCCTTAACAAGCGAAGCGTCGAGATTGCTCTCGACATTCTGAACGGAGCACCCATGACCCAAGCCCTTCTAATGCGATTTGTCACGACTGCCGGCGTTCTTGGTTGCGCCTCGTTTGCCGCGATTGCGGGTTTGCCGGCCGCAGCCGCCGGCACCACGATCTACCTCACGATTCATCAGTCAGTCCAAGGTCCGGTTTCGGGGGGTGTCACCAACACGGCGCAAACGCCGGCTCACGAGTATCGGCTCGAGAACTTTTCTCAAAGCGGGCCCACCTTTAAGGCGACGACGCCGCTCGATGGGAGTTCATCGTACATCCCGAGCCTGAGCGGCCAGAACCTCAAGGAGCTCGTGGTCCGCGTCGATGGCCACACGATGGACGACGCCTTCTATTTCACCGATTGTACTTTGAAGTCGGACAAGGTGACGGCGAATTCGTCGTCGGCCGTCTTGAAGCTCTCCTTCGTTTGTGGGAAGATGGGGATGCACGTGGTGCAGGTGACGCCGAGCCCGCGACCGAGCGTGCCGGTGCTCAGCCCGCTGAATGCGAGGCAAATGCTCGTTCCGCCCGCGGCAACACCCACGCCAAAATAGGAAACTCGTTTGGCAGCGGACCGTAGGTTTGGTCTACGACATCTGACCTGACGAGCGGTCCGCTGCAATGGGCGCAAGCGTGGCGTCGAGTGCCTCCTCGAGCTCGCGTCTTCCGGCGACGACGTCGTCGGCAGGTGCACCATCCATCCAGTGTTCGATCGTGCCCGCGATCGCCGGCTGTCGGTTCTCGAGTGAGGCATCGATCGCGTCATAGGCGGCGCTGACGTAGTTGAAAAACGCGCTCTCGTTCGCCCGGGTCGGCAGGTGGGCGCGGGCCTCGTTCCACGCGGCGACGACGTGCGCGTACACGCTCCATTCGAATGATGCACGGACGAGCATCGCGCGACCGGCCGGCAGGTCGACGGCGGTGATGCGCTTCCCGCTCGGCTCGCAGATCACGTCCTCGCGGATGTCGACGCTGCCGCGAAAGAGCCGCAGCGGAAAGACCGCACAGGTCAACGGACGCTCGGGATAGATCCCGCAGCGTTGCGAGCCGTCCGTCAAGCCGACGAGAAACGAGCACGCACCGTCCGGCCGCCGCCGCAGTGTTAGTGCAAACGTATCGCCCCCCGCGTCGAGCACGAAGCCTCGCCCGGAGGACTCTTCTTCGGAGACGATGTCGATAAACGTTTCGAAGGCGAGTCCCTGTTTGCGCGCGATCGTCACGGCGTCCCGGCCGCTGAGGTGGACCAGGTACTGGCGGCAGCACTCGCCGGTGCAGGTCGTGCAGCCGAAACTCATCGGGCGGCGGTGTACTGATCGAGCAGGAAGCGACAGAAGTCCGGGTATGCAAAGCTCTCCGTCTCGGCAGCGGCCACGTACGCGTTCCAATTGCGAACGGTGCCGGCGTAGGCTTCGCGAGCGCGCGACTCGATCTGCAGCAACGCACGGTCGGCCTCGGGATCGATGTCGTCGAGCGACCAAGTGCGGCAGGTGCAGCCCTCGGCGGAGACGCGCAACGCGTCCTCGTGCAGTTCGACCGGAAAGGTTCGGCACGGTGTCGGGCGCGACTCACCGAGGCCGCATCGGGCTGTGCCCTCCGAGAGGCGGAACAGAAAGATGCAGCGCTCGCGCCCGTCGCCGTCGGGGAGCTTCGTCAGTGCTGCCCGGTATCGCAGCGCGGAATGATCGAGCGCAAAGGCATCCGGAACCGCTTCAGCCGGAACGGCCATGCTGAACGTCCATGGCGGCGCGTCGAGCGTGCGGGCAACGCGCACGATCTCGTCGCCAGTGAGGTAGACAGCGTAGTACGTGCAGCACGTCTTCTCGCGACACCGCAAGAAGAGTTCGGATTTCGTCAGGTGTCGAGTTTAAGGTAAAGCGGAAGCGAACTCGATGAGGCAGGGTCCTTAATTTTGAGGTATTGCGGCGCGGTCTTGACTGCGCCGGGCGGGGCGAGTTTTTGGACCACGACATTCGACTTGAGGCCCGACTTGTCGCGTGCCGTAACGCCGACCGATTCCGCCGATCCGAGTTGCGCATAAATGCTTAGGGCCACGCCCGAGGGTACTTTCATCGAGTAGACACAGCTCGCGGGATCACCCGGCACCGAGCTCCCTTTGGTTGACGATACAACGCTGTTTGCGACCGTAGCGACAACCGTCACGTCGTCGCACTTCACCGACGTGTACTTCCACTTGAGGGTGTTGACCCCGGAGTAATCGATCTTGATCGCGCCTTTGACCCAGCTATCGAGCTTGATCCCCTTGTCGAACGCGTCGACCGCGGGCGCGACGATTGTCGGCGCGACCACCGTCGTGCTGCGCGCCGCCAGCGCCGGCCCGACGAAGAGCGCTAGTAACGCCAGGACGAAGATTCCGGCCAAAGCTAACTGCATCTCGACCCTCCCAATGGGGCTAGGAGGCTTAGGAAGCCCAGCCTGCTCTACCTCCCAGGACAGCCCGATGGCCGAAAGAGCAACGGCGGCACCGTCAGCTGCCCAACGGGTTCGGGTCGCGCCAGGCGCGCTCGAACGGCAGCCGCCAGGCATGGGGCGCGATCAGCTGATGGACCGATTTTGGTCCCCACGAGCCGGGCTCGTAGAGGCGAACTGGCGGTGGCATCTCCAGAAGGGGTTTCGATACTTCCCAGAGCCGTTCAATGCCCTCGGCCGTCGTAAACAGGGTGCGATCGGCACGCATCGCGTCGAGGATCAACCGCTCGTAGGCCTCGAGCACGTCGCTGATCAGGTTGGTATCGTGCATGGCGAACTGCAGGCTCAGCTTGTCGAGCCGCATCCCCGGTCCCGGACGCTTGCCGTAGAACGACAGCGACATCTTCGAGGAATCCGCCAAGTCGAACGTGAGATGGTCGGGCCCTTGCGCGCCGACACCCGAACCTGGCGGGAACATGCTCTTGGGCGGCTCGCGAAACGCGATCGAGATGATGCGTTGTCCTTCCGCGAGCCTTTTGCCGGTGCGGAGGAAGAACGGCACGCCGGCCCAGCGCCAGTTGTCGACTAGGCACTTGAGGGCGACGAATGTTTCGGTGTCGGATTCGGGATCGACGCCATGTTCGGCCCGGTATCCGATGTATTGCCCGCGCACCACATCCTTCGGGTCGAGCGGCAGCATGCTGCGGAAGACTTTGTTCTTTTCCTCGCTGATGGGACCCGGCTCGAGCGACGTCGGGGACTCCATCGCCATGAACCCAAGAATCTGGAACAGATGGGTCACCACCATGTCGCGGAACGCGCCGGTCTCTTCGTAGAACCCGGCGCGGTTGCCGAGCCCCAGCGTTTCCGGGACGTCGATCTGTACGTGATCGATGAAATTGCGGTTCCAGATCGGTTCGAACAAGCCGTTGGCAAAGCGGAATGCAAGGATATTCTGCGCCGGCTCCTTGCCCAGGAAGTGGTCGATCCGGAAGATCTGCTCTTCAGAGAAGACTTCGTGCAGCTTGGCGTTCAGGTCGACCGCGCTCTCGAGGTCCGTGCCGAAGGGCTTTTCCATGATGACGCACGAGCGGTCAACGAGACCGGCGTCTCCGAGCATCCGCACAGCCGACAAGGCTGCGTGCGGGGGTACGCTGAGATAGTGCAGACGGCGGCTGTCGTTCCCCAGCGTCTGCTCCGCCCGATCGACTGCCGCTCGCAGGGTCTCGGGGCCCGCAGCGAGCGGCACGTAGTCCAAGGCTCCGGCGAAGGTCGACCAGGCCGCATCATCGATCTTCCGCGTTGAGAATTGATCGAGCGCTTCGCGCGCGAACGCGCGGAAGCTTTCGGCGTCGAGGTCGTCCAGCGAGACGCCGATGATCCGGCAGCCGGGGATAAAGCCGGCACTCGAGAGGTAAAACAGGCCCGGCAGCAGTTTTCGTCGCGCCAGATCACCCGTAGCGCCAACCAGCACAACGAGCTGCGGGTACTTCGGGCCGACTCCCGGAGGGATCTTTTTCAACGAAACCATCCCGTCATATGTATCGCGAACGAGATTATCTCCGTCTTAACGGTGCGTGCCGTACGGCAACGGTGCGGGTGAATGGGCGCCATTCGGCGCTCTTCGCGGCGTGCGTGCTCCGGCCGCCGTGCGGCGCGTCATGCGGCAACGCCGCGCTTTCGACTTGCGCACAAAGGCCTTCACGGCGGCCTCGTCGTCGGCCGTCGGCAGCTCCGGCGGATGCAGCGGAAAGGTCGCTCGGGGCTTCGGTGCGCAAATTGCCCTCGTGCGTCCCGAACCCCAGGCGCCCGCGCTTCCGGTCTCCGTCGAGTCGCTTCGCTCGTTCGGCGAGAACGCGGTAGTACCGGGCCGCGTCCTCTTCTCGTCGGTGTCCGGCTCCCATCTTTACGGGTTCCCCTCGGCGGACTCCGACGTCGACTTGCGGGGCGCGTTTGTCGCGCCGCTCCGTTCAGTGCTCTCGCTGAGATCGCAAACCGAGACGCTCGAACGTAACGGTCATATCGACGGCGTCCTGATCGAAAGCGTCTTCCACGAGGTTGCGAAGTACTTCCGTCTGCTCGCCAAAGGAAATGGGTACGTGATCGAGCAGATCCTCTCGCCGATTGGAATCGCGCGCTCGTCACACTATGAAGCGCTGCATCGACTAGCGCCGCGTTTCATGACCAAGAGGACCATTCTCGGCCATTACAACGGCTTCAGCGCGACGCAGCTCTCGCTCGTCCGGCGGCACCCGCACAAGGAAGTGAAGCTGATCCTGTATGCATTTCGCGTGCTGATGACGGGGATCTATGCGCTGCGCACCGGTAAGATCGAGGCGAACCTGCTGGTCCTGAACGACACGTTCCGTTTCGATTTCGTCGACGACCTCGTTCGCATGAAGCTCGAACGCGAGAACAGTCCCATCGCGTCGGGCGGTCACGCAACCGACTGGTACCTGCAGAAAGCTGAGGAGCTGCGCACCGTACTCAAAGACGAGGCCGAGCGATCTACCCTTCCCGATGAGGCCGAAAGCGGGGCATTTTCCGAGTTGGACGACCTGCTGTACGCGATCCGCAGCGGCTGAGTGACCGCTATGGCTCGCGGCCGAGCTGCGTCCGTCGAAACAGAGCCTGCTGAATGGGCCGCCCGGCGTAGATCCTCGTCGGGTGCTTTACGATCTTCCGCTCGACGAGGTTGCGGCGCAGCAGGTCTTTGAGCCGCGCGAGCACGGTGAACGGCTTCGCCTGGAAACGCGCGGCCAGCGCTTCCGCGCTGACCCACTCGTCCGTAAGCGCCCCGAGCAGTTTGTCGTCCCAGCTCGATTCCGAAGGCATGCGCCTCACCTTCGAGCGAGCAGGCATGGCTCACTTCAGTTCGTATAACCGCCGGCTCGCAAGGCCTTTCGAAGGGTTGCATAGCTGTCGCCGCCGTTATCCGGGCAGTGCTGCCGGACGACCGCCCAACCGCTACGCCCCTCTCCTAACAGAAAGCGATCGGCTAGATACGCTGCGCAGTGCGCACGGCGCGCAAAAGGATCGTTCGCGTCCGCCATGCCTCCCAGCTGGTGGGAAGCGTCCTCGCGGATGATGGCTCGGTAATTGCGTGTCACATTCACGAACACCCGGTGCCTGAATTTCCAAAGCTGGACCGGCCCGATCCCGTTAAGGTAGCCTGCGGCGCCGGCGTCCTCGCTGAATGATTCGTCGACGGCCGCGAATATGACGGCGTGCTCCTTGTGATAGCGGGCGAGCCTCGGAGCATTCTTGTAGTAACCCCACGGCTTGTCGTACCGACGATACCGTCCGCGGACCGGGTCGAACGCATAGAGGATCGTAAACGCGCAGCAGGCTGCGCCCCTCGTTAGAGCGGTGAACACCAGCTCCGCCTCGCCGTCGCCGTCGACGTCGACGAAAAGCGGGCCGTCGATTTGCCCGTATAGTTCGTGATCTTCGCTCAAGATGGGGCCGTACGACCGCATGTTCCCGCGTCGTCCTATCGCCAGCGTCGGCGCGGAGAGAAGAAAAAGATTCTGTTCATACCGCATCGCGACGTTGATCGAGCCGTTTGAAGCTGTGCGGTAGGTGTCGAAGCGCGTCCGCAGAGTCGGAGCGTGTACGTCAGCGGTCGTGACCGTCTTTCGAAACGATCCACCGGGAGAGAGACTGTACGTGACTTGCTGCCACGAGTGGTCCGCCCGCATGAGCACCAGGGTCACGGTTTTGGGACCGAAGGGGGAACGCGCGATCAGCGGGCCTTCGATATCGAGAACACTCCCCGACGGTAACGTGTCGGCGAGAGCAAGCTTGCCGTGAAGATACAGGCGAACACGGGGCGTGTACGACCGGTCGTAACCCTCCACCGGAGGCAACGCATCGGATTGCCGGATCAGTTTGGCCGTGATGCCGAACGCCTGCGTCGTTGAAACGGAAGAGACTCGTCCCGGCTGCCCGACGTCACCGCGTGCAATTGCCGGGACGATGGCACACAGCATTGCCGCAAGCAGAAGGGCCGTAAGGGCGGGTCGCGGCGACAGGCGGGACTCCCCTGGCGGTGGCGTCAAGTCGGGACGATCATGACGGTTGGATCACCGTTCTTCGGGCACCCGTCGGTTCAGCTCGATGCGCGCGCCGATGGCTCGCTGCTCCTTCGGAGCGACGAGGAATTGCAGGCGTATCCCCCGAGCGTGGGCGCCCTGCTGGTTCGCTGGGCGCGCGAGCGCCCCGACCAGATCTTTTTGGCCGAACGCGCCGGCGACGGCTGGCACAGCATCACCTACGCCGAGATGCTCGATGCCGTGCGGCGGCTCGCGTCGCGCTTTCTCGACCTGGGCCTCACGTGCGATACCCCGATCGCGATCCTCTCCGAAGGCTCGATCGCGCATGCGAAAGTGTCACTGGCGGCGCTGCACGTCGGCATCCCCATCGGCCCGATCTCGCCGGCGTACTCGACCCTATACGGCGATCTGCGCCGCCTCAGGTTCGTGCTCGATGCGCTTGGCCCGGCCCTCGTCTTCGCTGCCGATGCCGACGCCTACCGCGAGGCGCTCGACGCCGTCGATCCGGGAATTCCGCTGCTTATCGAGCGCGGTGAGCCGCTGCGCGGTGCGCGAACGGTCGACGAACTCACCTCCGCTGACGCGAACGGAACGGTGGATGCGGTGCACGAGGCCGTAAGCCCGGACCACATCGCGAAGATCCTGTTCACATCAGGTTCCACTGGCGAACCCAAAGGCGTCATCAACACGCACCGCATGCTCTGTTCGAATCAGCAGAGCCTCGCACAGCTCTGGCCCTTCTTGGGCACGCACGACCTCGTCTTGGTCGACTGGCTGCCATGGCACCACACATTCGGCGGCAACCACAACTTCAACATGGCGCTCTATCATGGCGGAAGCCTGTACATCGACGACGGGCGGCCGATGCCGGGGCGCTTCGAGCGTTCGACCCAAGCTCTGACGGAACACCCGCCAACGGTGTACTTCAACGTTCCGCGCGGGCACAAGCTGCTGGTTGAGGCTCTTTCTGCCGACGAAACGTTCGCGGCCCGCTTCTTTTCGCGGCTTCACCTTATGGGAAATGCTGCCGCGGCACTCCCACGCACGACGTGGGCCGCGATGCGAGAACTGTCCGATCGCTACGGCGGCGGTGAGGTCGCCGTGACCGGTTCGTGGGGGCTCACGGAAACTTCGCCCATGGCGACCGCGGTGCATTACCCGCTGCGCGACCCCGCCGACATCGGGCTGCCCGGACCAGGCACGGAACTGTTGTTTGTGCCGTCAGAGCACAAGCTCGAGGTCCGCGTACGCGGGCCCCTGGTCACGCCGGGCTACTGGCGCCGCGACGATCTGACCGCGCGCGCGTTCGACGACGACGGCTTCTACCGCACGGGCGATGCGGTGCGCTTCGCGGACCGCTCCGACCCGGCGCGCGGTTTGCTCTTCGACGGACGGATTGCGGAGAATTTCAAGCTCAGCAGCGGCACCTGGGTGGACGCAGGGGCGGTGAGATTGGCGGTGCTCGCCGCAGCCGGGGCGTTGGTCGACGAGGTGGTGGTCGCAGGTGAAAATCGCGACGAGATCGGGCTGCTGCTCTTCGTGGGTCCTCGGGCGCGCGCGCAATTCGCCGACGAACACGCGCTTCGGAAAGCTGTTGCAGACGCGCTCGAAGCGTATAACGCCGAAGCGGGAGGATCCTCACACCGGGTCGAGCGCGCGCGCCTCGAGTTCGAGCCCCTCTCCCCGGCCGACGGGGAGATTACCGATAAGGGCTCGGTGAATCAACGCAAGGTTCTCGAGCGCCGTTTCGATGCGGTGCTGCGGCTCTTTGCCGAGCCGCCGGGAGCCGACGTCATCTGCCGAAACCTCCGTACGTCCGATACGCGCCCGTGAGCCGAGCGATCATTCCGTCGTCGCTGGCACCGTATGTCGCGGGCCTGACGCTGGACGACGTCGTGAAAATGGTCCGGTTTAGCGGGACGTAACCAGCAGCGCGTTGTTGATGAGACGGCCGGGCGTCACGATCGACCGGCCGCGGTACCAGATGCCGGTCGAGGCGCCTCCGTCGAAAGCCATTGCATCGCGGGCTCCGAGATCGCGCATCACGTACGCGAGTTCGCGAATCGTGCCGGACGTGGCGACGAACAGCATTCGGCCGTCTCCAGTGAGTCCGACTGCACTGCGTTCTGCCGACGCAAAGAGAATCTTCGGGTCGCGAAAGCCCTCGGCAGCCGGGTCGACGGTGACCAAGCCGTCGGTGACGAGCCGTGGCCCACAGCCGATCGCCTCGCGCGCGCCGGCGAACGCGCCCAGCGGCAATCCGTCCGCGCGATCGATTCGATATGCGACGCGCCGGCCCAGCGCGAAGTGCGCGAGCATCGCCCGCTCGCCGCGCACGTAGATCACGAAACCGTCGCGCGGGATCGCAGTCGACGCGTCGCTGATCGCCGTGACCACGCCGTTGGTGACCTGAATCTGCGTCCCGCCGTCGAGCGCGGTGCGCTCGCCCCAGTCCGGGGTGAAGATCGACACCGTCTCGGCGTCGCCGACCGGTGCCCGATTGATCCAGTACGCGTACCAGTTGTTCGGCCACGTCCACTCACCATCCAGCGAACCTGCGATGCGCAAAGGGAAGCGGTCGATGCGGGCGTTGTTCTCGGCATCGAACCACAACACGTCGCCGACGTCGCCTTTGAAGGCGAAGACGCCGCCTGAGATCAGCGTGTGATTGGCGTTACGAAACCTGCGGACACCGTACGCGTCGTAGTCTCCGCCGTTGATTGCGGCCAGCGCCCCGTAGCGGCGCGCGATCCCGTCCAGGGACTCGATCTGACCGGCATGCCCCTGCGCAAGCGCCACTTTGATGCGCACGGCGTCGAGCGGAATCGAGACGTACCGCACGGCGCGGTTGTCGACGCGCGCCGTGCCCGAGTACACCCCATCGCGAGGCGCGGGCATCGCAGCAGCGGTCGAAAGCAGCAAAGCACAGCCGGCCAGAATCAGACGGAAGGACACCCGCGATGCTTCGCCATAGCACGGCACCTTCGCCGCCGGCCGGCGACGATTTCATCCAATCCCCATCCAATCAGAACCTGGGTACTGGCGGCGCTTGCCGCTCGCGGTGAGAAGGACCGGCGCTAACGCTGCATCAGGCGTTCGACCATCTTGTAGACGATCGTGGTCTGCGTTCCGCTCTTGAGCGAGTAACTGGGGTCGTCGTAGCCCCACCAATCCCAGCAGCCCTGGGGGTTATACGGCACGGTCGACGACTTGATCGCGTACGGATACAGGACGATGATGTCGTTGCTGTCGGCCCATTCGTCGATCCCCGACTCGGTGATGAACTTCGTGCCGATGTCGGCCTGCGTCTGCAGGCAGCCGTGAAAAGCGACCACGAGGCCGCAGCCTTGCCGCCCGGAGCAGCGCTGCGGGACGAAGTAATAGCCGTTCGTGTCCATCGAGTTGGTCGCCGCGGCGCCGAACTCGGTCTGGTCGAAATTGATGAGCTGGCCACGCAGCCTGCCGTCATTGCGGGGTTCGAGGCGGCCGAAGAACGCCGTCAGCCACGTCCGCTCCGAGTCATAGGGACGCGAACCGACGTCGCACGTGATCATGTACGGGCTGGCCGCCGTTCCGCATGGCAGTTCACCGTCGGGCGACTCCCAGCCGTGTTCGGCGGGAAACGCATTGTCGTACTTGACGACGTCTGCGCCGTAATGCCGGTACTCGGTCTCGAGATCGTTCATTTCTGCTTGCTTGACGACGGTGTCTGCCGTCCCCGACCACAAGTAGACCGGCTGCTCGCGCAGGTTTCGCTCGCGGTCGATCGTCCCGGCTGCCGATTGCTGGTCGAGATAGCTCTCCGACTGCGCCAACGTGCTCGCATAGAGGCCTTCTCCGCCGCAGTCGAACAGGGCGATCAGCACGCTGTCGAGCGCGCAGTAATAGACCCCGCCGGCGTAGATCGCAGCGCCCTTGAAGGTGGCGGAGTGCGCCACGTGCATCTGTACGCCAAAGAAGCCGCCGGACGAGATCCCCGCTACGAACACCTTGGCCGGGTCGATCCGGTAGCTCCGGAGCCGCTGGATCGCCGCCGTCGTCTGGATCGCCGCCGTCTGGATCGCCGCCGTCCCGGTCGCATCGGTGCTGCGAACGCCGCTCTCGGGCACGAGCGGCACGGCGGGCGCGCTCCGGGTCGCCGCCCCGCCGCCGCAGCCCGCGACGGTCAGACACACGGCGAACAACAGGACAAAATTGAACCGCTGGGCTTGGCGCATCGAAAAGACCTCCTAGCGTCCTACGACTATGCCTCCCAGGTACCCGCTGATTGGGGAAGCCAAGCGTGCGCGCGCCGTCACACTTTGGCCTCAGCTTGACGGCTGCATTTCTCCGGCCGCATCGCGCCCGGACGACGGGCCCCGCGGCGGTTACTGCGTGACGCGGTGCTCGTCGAGGAAGAGCTGCACTTCGGAAAACAGCTGCAGCCGATTCTTCTCCATGATGATCGTGTGCGTTCCCTCGCCGATCTGGACGTAACGCTTGTACGGCACGTTCGTCAGCAGTTTGTAGTACGCTTCATCCATATAGGTCGGAAGATCTTGATCCCACTCAGCGTGAATCAGAAGCGTCGGCACGGTGATGCGCGACGGATCGTAGAGCGGCTTCCCCGCCGCCCAGTAGTCGGCGGTATCAGCCACGGTGCCGTTCGGAGCGCGCAGCACCGGCGGGTCCATCTTGGAGCCGACCGGGTCCGACGCCAGCGTTGCCGCTGCCCACTGTTCGAACCAACCGGCGGGGATCAGCGCTTCCGCCTTGTCCGGCGCGACGCCCGTGAGCCAGCGCGTTTTCGCCGACGCCATCGAGACCGTTCGGTACGCGCCGAGCGGGCCGGTCGGCGTGGTGAGCGAGACAGAGCCCGCGGCGCGAAGCCACTGCGGCGCATAGAGCACCAGCTTATTCACGTTGGCATTGTGGTCGGCCGTGTACATTCCCATCATGCTCGTGCCCCACGACCAGCCGATGAGATCGATCTTGGAGACGTGGCGTTTCGTCTTGATGAAGTCGACCGCCGTCCCGACATCTTTGACGGCGGTTGTCGTATGAACGATCGGCGGATTCGCGCTTGCGGGCTGATCCATTTCGGGAGGACGGCTCGACCTGCCGTAGCCGCGCACGTCGACGAGCCAGACGTCGTAGCCGTGGCGCGCAATATAGTCCATCCACGACATCCCGCCGAGCGGCAAATCGAATGCGGTTTCGGCCGGGTAGGTTGATCCGTGGACGAAGAGCACTACCTTCTCCGGGCGAAAGGAAGTCATGCCGCGCGGATGCTTATTGCGCAGATAGACGCTGATGCCGGGGTCACCGGTGGGGACCATGAACTCGGCCATTTGGATCGCCGGGATCTGCGCGGTTGCCGCCGCAACCGGACGCCCTCCGGCAAGAAGTGCGACCGCTGCGAAAATGGCAAGCACGCGCATAAAGACCCTCCCCAAGCGGATGATTCAGCGCTCTTCTGCGAGTGCCTAGGCAGCTACTCCGTCGTGCCGTCGATGCGTTCGGAGATGACGAGGCGTTCGACGCGCAGTTCACCGATGCTGAATTCGTCGACGTGCAGCCGGCGCATCTGCCCTTTGCTCACGGCTAGTCTTCCGATAACGAGCGAGCCGATTGCAACCATGCCGGCCGCAACCGCGCCGAGCGCGACCGCACCGACCGCTGCGGCGGCTAACCCGACGCGGGATGACTTTTTCATGGTCGCTTCTTAGGGACAGGCCCCGGCGAACCCTTAGCGCACCGTCGGGCGGAAGAAGAAGGCCGATGCGTGGCTGCACGCGGTATTCATCTGCGTGAGACTGATGGAGGGTGAACTCGGATGAAACGTCGGCCGCCGGATGCGAACTGGGGCGACTACGGAGCCGACGATCGGATCGGACGCCTCAACGAGCTGACCTCCGAGCGCGTCGTGCGCGCCGCCGCGGAGATTCGGACCGGACAGCGTTTTTGCCTGAGCTTGCGGCTCGACTATCCCGGCGGAAACGTCGTCTTCCCGTTCCGCCATCCGCCCGAGCATCGAGACGTCGACCGCAAAGGCTTTCCCGCGCGCGATTTCCCGTTTTCACGCGCGGTCGAGGGCGCGGAGGGCGTCGTCAACGACGATCTGGTGACATTGTGGACGCAATACTCCACCCAGTGGGATGCGCTCGGCCACATCGGCTCCCATTTCGACGCCGACGGCGATGGCGAGGCGGAGGTGCTGTACTACAACGGCCACTATCCTGGCCCCGACGTCGATGGGATGGCCACGCTCGGTCTGCAAGGCCGCGGCGTCCTGGTCGATCTGCATCGAAAGTACGGCGACGCAAAGATCGCGGTCGACTACGCGATGCTCGAAGAGATTCTGCGCGAGCAGCGCATCATCGTGGAACCGGGCGACATCCTGACGTTGCACACCGGCTGGGCGAAGCTCGTCGTCGACATGAGCGGTTCACCCGACAAAGAGGTGATTCACAACTCCAGCGCCGGACTCGACGGACGCGACCCCGATCTTCTGAAGTGGATCGCGCAGAGCGGCATCGCCGCGATCGTGGCCGACAACATCGCGGTCGAGGCCTTTCCGCCCAAACCCGGCGGGCCCGGAGCGCCGTACTTGCCGCTCCACGACCTCTGCCTGTTCAAACTCGGGATCAATCTGGGCGAGATGTGGTACATCTCCGAGCTGGCGGAGTGGCTGCGAACGCACGACCGCACGCGGTTTTTCCTGACCGCGCCGCCTCTGCGTCTGCCCGGCCACGTCGGGTCACCCGTCACCCCAATCGCGACCGTCTGAGCGTAGCCGCGCGATGAGCACGACGATCTTCACGCGGCGGCGTGACGAGCCCGATGATGTTTCCTAACGCGTCTCCGGCGCGGCCTGAGCCACGCCGGAGATCACGCTTGGGGGGCTAACCGCCGCCGTCGCCGCTGAGCGCCGGGAAGATGAGGTGCATGTACAGCTGTTGCTGGTACGGATCCTCAGCCGCCGGAGTACGTTTGACGGTGACTGCCTGCTGATCGGACCGGCGGTGTTCCGATGGTGCGACCGCAGCGACCGGTACGGGTACCGGTGCGGCGTTCACCACGTCGGCCTGGGCCGGCGTGGAAGGCGCCGCGAGTGCGATCACGATCGCCGACATACCGAAGAAGGGAAGCATCGCTTTAACCCCCACCCGTGACGGTCGGCGGGTTGATTCGATCCAACTCGGCCTGCCAGGCGCGTTCCATCTGATCGACGGAGAGCGCATGGGAAAAGTCGGGATGGAAGGTGCGGTCGACGCCGGCTTGCGCGTCGACGGCGGGGAGCTGCGCTCCGAGTGTGGTCAACGTCGCACACGCGGCAGCTGCTTGGATGAGTGACTTCACGAACATTCTCCTGAAACGGTGCACCGCACAGGATACGCCGCCGGGGAGCCTGCCGGTTCGGTCCTCGAGCTGCTCTCGCTACGCCCTACTTTACCGAGCGAAAGAGGAACGATCCGTCGATCTTGTGCGCGACGAGATGGATGTCGCCTTGCATGCTGCGCAAGTCGCGGTCGAGCCCGCGCATATCGCCGGTAAGCCCACGCAGCTGCGCGTCCATGCTGTCGAGCTTGACGTTCGTATGTCCAAGAATCGTCTCCATCGCGATCAGTCGTCGATCGACCGCATCGAGGCGCGACTCCATCGTCGTCACGCCGTCGAGCTTGCGATTCATCTCGTCGAGCGTCCCGAGCCGCTGCCCAACGGTGCCGAGTTGAGCTGTCATCAGGTGCAGATCGTAGACGCCGTCGATGGCAGCCGCACCCACGATGACGGCAACGACCGTCGCGATGACCGCGCAGGCGAAGAGGAAACGATGTTCGCGCCGCGCGGCGCGGTCGGTCATAGCGGCCATACCCAGAACCTTCCCAGAGTTCGTGAAGAGATCGTGAAGGGTGTACCCGCAATGCCTGACTGCGCAACGCTCATCAACGCATTTCTGCCGAAGTAACTTTCCGTCGCGGGCGGGAAGTGACCGGCATGAAGCCGCACGCCGTCGTCTTCGACCTCTTCGGTACCCTGTTGGACGTAGCATCGCTGCGCGATGCCGCAGCGTCGGTGACGAGCGATCCTGACGCATTTGTAGCTACGTGGCGCGAAAAGCAGATCGCCTATGCGTTTGCAAGCGCGATCATGGGCGCACACGAGGACTTCGACGTCATCACGGACCACGCACTCCGGTACGCGGCCGAGAAGTACGGCGTCGGGCTCGATGCCGGCGCGCGACAGCGATTGGTGGACGCGTGGCAGAATGTTCGCGCATACGATGATGCCGTCGCGATGCTGAAGGAACTGCACGAATTGGGCGTGCGTTGCGCCGTCCTCACCAACGGTACGCCGTCAACGGCGGCGGCGGCGATCGCAAACGCAGGCATCGACGGGTTTCTGGACGTCACGTTGAGCGTCGAGTCAGCCGGAGTCTTCAAGCCGGATCCGCGCGTCTATGCGCTCGTTACCTCGCATTATCACGCACGCGCGGATCAGCTCATGTTCGTGACTTCAAACGGTTGGGACGCGACCGGCGCGGCGGCCTTCGGCATGTCCGTCGCGTGGTGCAACCGCACGGGTGCACCGGCGGAAACCTTCGGCCCCCCATCGGCGTGGGTCGTACGCGATCTGCGCAGCTTGGCGGCGATCGTCGTCAGTGTTGCGTGACGGCGTTCTTCCACAGCGCCCAGCTCCGGTCGACGAGACCCGCCTGGGTCGCCGTGGCGGCCTTGGCTTCGCCGGGGCTGAGGAAGATCGGGTTTCCAAGCCGCAGTGCCTCGCTCTCGATCTCGGCGTCGCGCCCCGTGTAGTAGGCACGAAAGACAGCTTCGTGCAGCGTTCCCGCGACAGCCACCATTCCGTGCCCGCGCATCAACGCGACGTTGGCGGCGCCGAGCGTGCGGGCGAGTGCGTCGCCGAGGATTTGCGAACTGACCAGGAGGTTCGTCGCGTCCCCGGCCGTCGCACGAATCTCGAAGATCGGAACATCGCCGCCGAGGAACGCGGCCATGTGAAAGATCGGGCGCAGCGGAACCTGCGAGACGCCGAATGGAATCACGCTCTGGGTGTGACTGTGCACGACCGCGTTGAGGTCGGGCCGCGACCGGTAGATCCCACCATGAATGAATCGCTCGAGATAGCTCACGCGCCCCTGAGCATCGATCGGTTCATCAGTCGCAATACTGTAGGTGAGGATATCGGCGCTCGTCACGAGCGCGGGCGCCATGCTGCGCGCGAGCAAATAGCGCGTCGCGTCTCGCGGATCGCGAACGCTGACGTGCCCGAAACCGTCGACGACATTCTCGTGCGCCAGGATTCGATTCGCGAGGGCTAATTCGTCAAGCGTCACCGCGAAGGTGTCGGCTGCAAACACGGGACTCCCTACAGCGGTCAACGCCGCGAGCGTGGAGACCAAGAAAAGCGGTCGGTCCATGAACCGGGTCTCCGACGGCGTTGCCGGGGTTTCCCGCAC
>Ga0182024_10008797_pt1 | contig 21118 bp, 16 predicted proteins | sample P32metaG_FD_120480 | JGI IMG/M metagenome (GOLD analysis project Ga0182024, IMG submission 120480) | Permafrost microbial communities from Stordalen Mire, Sweden - P3-2 metaG (Illumina Assembly) | ecosystem: Environmental > Terrestrial > Soil > Wetlands > Permafrost | place: Sweden: Stordalen...
CAAGCTTCCCGAGCTGAAAAAGGTCATCTGGCGCACCATCCCCTCCGCCGGCAACCGCCGCGCGCTGATGGAGCGCGGCGACGCCGACATCTCCTTCGACCTGCCCGCCAAGGATTTCTCCGAGATGAAGAAGGAGGGCAAGCTGAAGATGATTTCCAACCCTATCGGCAACGGCATGTACAGCCTCGAATTGAACGTGGTGCATCCCCCGTTCGACAACGAGAAAGTCCGCCAGGCCGTCGCCTACGCGATCCCCTATCAGAAGATTGTCGACGCGGCGATGTTCGGCATCGCCAATCCGTTGTTCGGCGGCAAGTCGAACGACGTCGCGTCGATCCTGTGGCCGCAGCCCACCGGCTACATGACCGACATGGCCAAGGCCAAGGCGCTGATGGCGGAATCGGGTGCCGGGGCGATCGACACGACGATCTCGTTCGATCTCGGCGACGGCGTGAATTCCGAGCCGATCGCGGTGTTGATCCAGGAAAGCCTCGGCCAGATCGGCATCAAGACCACCATCAACAAAGTGCCCGGCGCCAACTGGCGCAGCGAAATGGCCAAGAAGTCGATGCCGATGATGGTGAACTTCTTCTCGGGCTGGCTGGACTACCCGGAATACTTCTTCTTCTGGTGCTATTCCGGCCAGAACGCGATCTTCAACACGCCGAGCTATGTCAACAAGGACATGGACACCTTCATCGACGGCGCGCGCGCAGCGGCCGCGGTGGGCGAAAAGGACAAATACGCCACCGACGTAAAGGGCTTCATCTCCAAGGCCTACCACGACGTGCCGCGTATTCCGATGTTCCAGCCGTTCCTCAACGTGGCGGCGCAGAAGAACATCTTCGGCTACAGCTACTGGTTCCACAGGCAGGTGGACTACCGCTCGATCGTCAAGGCGTGAATCTTGCTCCGGATGCGATGCGGCACCAGCGCAAGCGAAGTGCCGCGCCGCTGATCCGGGGCCGTTCGAAACACTGAGCTTGTAAAGGCGGAGCAATGCCATGCTCGCGACTCTCGGCAAGCGCCTCGTGACGGTGATCCCGACCCTGATCGGGGTCGTCATCGTCACGTTTCTGCTCACGCGCGTGTTGCCGGGCGACCCGGCGGTTTATTTCGCCGGCCCCGCGGCGACGCCGCAATCGATTGCCGACATCCGCAAGTCGCTCGGCCTCGACCGCCCGCTGCCCGAACAATTCGCCCGCTATGTCAACGATCTTGCGCACGGCAATCTCGGCAATTCGCTTTCGACCGGGCGTCCGGTGGCGACCGAGATCACCAGCCGCCTGCCGGCGTCCGCCGAGTTGACGCTGCTCGGCTTGATCCTGTCGCTCGTAATCGCACTGCCGCTCGGAATCCTCGCCGCGGTCAAGCAAGGCTCCTGGATCGATCACACCTGCCGGGTGGTGGCAACCGCCGGCGTCTCGCTGCCGGTGTTCTTTACCGGCCTGCTGCTGGTCTATGTGTTCTATTTCCAGCTCGGCTGGTCGCCGGCGCCGATCGGCCGGCTCGACGCCTTCGCCACGGCGCCGCCGCAGATCACCGGCTTTTATCTGTTCGACAGCCTGCTCACCGGCAATTTCGAGACGTTCCGCGCCGCATTCAGCCAGTTGATTTTGCCGGCCCTCACGCTCGGAATCTTCTCGCTGGCGCCGATCACGCGCATGACGCGCGCCTCCATGCTCGCCGTACTGGCGTCGGATTTCGTGCGCACGGCGCGCGCCAGCGGCCTCGACAACCGCACCGTCATCCTCACTTACGCCTTCCGCAACGCCATGTTGCCGGTCGTCACCACGCTCGGCATGGTGTTCTCCTTTCTGCTCGGCGCCAACGTACTGGTGGAAAAAGTCTTCGCCTGGCCCGGCATCGGCTCCTACGCGGTCGAAGCTCTGCTGCAATCGGATTTCGCCCCCGTGCAGGGCTTCGTGCTGACCATGGCGGTGCTCTATGTGGCGCTCAATCTACTGATCGACATGCTGTACGGCGTCATCGACCCGCGCGTGAGGCTCGAGGGATGACCGAAACAACCCTAAACGCCTCGGCGGCAACGGCGCTCAAGCCAGCGCGGAATTCCATTTTCAGTCACGTCAAATACGTGATCGCGGAAAATCCGGTGACGGGCCTGGCCTTTGCCCTGTTCGCGCTGATCGCGCTCGCCGCCCTGATCGGTCCCTATATCGTGCCGCACGATCCGCTGGCGAGCGACACCGCGGCAAGCTTGAAACCGCCCTCCTTCGCGCACTGGTTCGGCACCGATCAGCTCGGCCGCGACATCTTCAGCCGTGTGGTGGTGGCCACCCGACTAGACTTCATCATCGCGCTCGCCTCCGTGGCGCTGGTGTTCGTCGCTGGCGGATTTGCCGGCATCGCCGCCGGCTTCTTCGGCGGTTGGACCGACCGCATCGTCGGGCGCATCTCCGACACCATCATGGCGTTTCCGCTGTTCGTGCTGGCGATGGGCATCGTGGCCGCGCTCGGCAATACCGTGACCAACATCGTCATCGCCACGGCCATCATCAATTTTCCGCTCTATGTGCGCGTCGCGCGCGCCGAAGCCAATGTGCGGCGCGATGCCGGCTTCGTGCAGGCGGCGCGGCTTTCCGGCAACGGCGATTTCCGGATTCTGCTGATACATATCCTGCCCAACATCATGCCGATCATGATGGTGCAGATATCGCTCACCATGGGCTACGCCATTCTCAATGCGGCCGGGCTTTCCTTTATCGGTTTGGGCGTGAAGCCGCCGACGCCCGAATGGGGGATCATGGTGGCGGAAGGCGCCGCCAATATCATCTCCGGCGAATGGTGGATGGCGCTGTTTCCCGGCGCGGCGCTGATGATCGCCGTGTTCTGCTTCAATTTGCTGGGCGACGGCTTGCGCGATCTGGTCGACCCGCAGCGGCGAACTTGAGGCGACATATGGACAGCAGGACCGATCTAATGTCTTTGCCGGCCGAGACCAGCGAGGGCACCGCGTCGCGGCCGCTGCTCGAGGTGCAGGACCTCACCGTCGAATTCGCCACCCGGCGCGGCATCGTGCGCGCGGTGCAGAACGTGAATATCACCGTCGCCAAGGGCGAGACGCTCGGCATGGTCGGCGAATCCGGCTCCGGCAAATCGGTCACTTCCTATGCCGTGATGCGCATCCTCGACCGCGCCGGCCGCATCGCGCAAGGCTCAATCGCATTCAGCGGCCTCGATCTGCAGACGGTGCCGGAAAGAGACATGCGCGACATGCGCGGGCGCGAAATGTCGATGATCTTCCAGAACCCGCGCGCCGCGCTCAATCCGATCCGCAAGGTTGGGCGGCAGATCGAAGACGTGCTGTTGCAGCATGCCCAGGTCGACAGCGGGGCCGTCAGCGAGCGGGCGATCGAGACGCTCGAGCAGGTGCGCATCGCGCGGCCGCGCGAGCGCTACCATGCCTATCCGTTCGAGCTCTCCGGCGGCATGTGCCAGCGCGTGGTGATCGCGCTCGCGCTCGCTTGCCGCCCGCAACTGCTGATCGCCGACGAGCCGACTACGGGACTCGATGTCACGACGCAGAAGGCGGTGATGGATCTGGTGGTCGAGCTCACGCGTGAACGCGGAATGTCGGCAATCCTGATCACCCACGACCTCGGACTGGCCGCCGCCTATTGCGACCGCGTGATGGTGATGGAGAAGGGCCATGTGGTGGAGGACGCCGCGTCCGGCACCATCTTCAAGAATCCGTCGCACGCCTATACGCGCAAGCTGATGCGCGCGACTCCAAGGCCGGGGGTGTCGCTGCGCGGACTTCTGCCGGAGCAAGAACAACCGCGCGCGGACCAGACCAAAACTGTCCGAAGAACATCGAGTTCTACCGCGAGCGATGCGTTGCTCGTGGTCGAGCAACTGGTGAAAGAATATCCTCGCAAGGATATTCCGACTTCTCTCGGCAAGATTTTCAGCCGCAAGCCGCCGGTGGAAACCGAAACTTTCCGCGCCGTGGACGGCATCAGTTTTTCCATCGCGCACGGCGAAAGCATTGGCCTCGTTGGCGAATCCGGCTGCGGCAAATCCACCACCTCGATGATGGTGATGCGGCTGATCGACAAAACGTCCGGTCTCATCACGTTTGCCGGCGACGACATCGGCGAAATTCCGGCCCGCAGTTTTGCCACGCTGCCGTCACGCAAGAAAATTCAGATGGTTTTTCAAGACCCTACCGATAGTCTCAACCCGCGCTTCACGGCCGCGCGCGCGATCGCCGATCCGCTGCTCCGCCTTGGCGGGCTGGGCCGCGGCGAAGTGCGTTCGCGCTGCGAAGAATTGGCCATGCAAGTCGGCCTGCCGCTTGAATTCCTTGATCGTTTTCCGCATCAGCTTTCCGGTGGACAAAAAGCGCGCGTCGGCATCGCGCGGGCCATCGCGCTCAAGCCCGACCTCGTCATCCTCGACGAGCCGACCGCCGCGCTCGACGTGTCGGTTCAGGCCGTTGTCCTTAACCTGTTACAAGACCTAAAAGATTCGCTTGGCATGAGTTATCTATTCGTCTCGCATGACCTCAACGTGGTGCGGCTTTTGTGCGATCGTGTCATCGTCATGCAGACGGGTAAGATCGTCGAACAGGGACCGACCGAGCGCGTCATGGAGGCCCCGGAAGCGAGCTATACCCGCGATCTGTTGGCGGCGATTCCGCATCCGCCGCTTTGAGCGAAACGTGATTTGGGCCGGGTGAGATTTTCGCATGAGCATGATTGCGCCCGCCGGCGTGACGCAGGATATCGCTTGGCCGCGCAAAACACGCGCGGAGGAATTGCGCCTGCAACTCGCCGACGAGATCGTGCGCGGCGCGCTGGTGCCCGGCGCCGCGCTTGACGAAACTACGCTGGCGCGCCGCTTCGACGTTTCGCGCACGCCGGTGCGCGAGGCGATCCGCCTGCTGGCGGCGAGCGGACTGGTAGAGGTGCGCGCCCACCGCGCCGCCGTGGTGGCACGGCCGAGCGCGGAGCAACTCGCCGGCATGTTCGAGGTCATGGCGAAACTGGAGGCGCTTTGCGCCGGCTTTGCGGCCGAGCGCATGACCAGCCTCGAGCGTCGCGCGCTCGAGGATATCCATGAAAAATTACGCGTGCTGATCCAGAGCGGCGACCCGCAGCACTATCACGAAGTCAACGAAGCCTTTCATAACTGCATCTACAACGGCGCCCACAACACCTACCTCGCCGATATAGCCCTGGCGACACGAGCGCGGGTGCAGCCGTTCCGCCGCGCGCAATTCCGCAATCTCGGACGGCTCGCCAAGTCGCATGTCGAACACGATCGTGTGGTGGAGGCTATTTTGCGCGGCGAGCACGGCATCGCCGGCTCCGCCATGTATGCGCATATTGTCACGGTACGCGAGGAGTATGAGCACTACACGGAAACGATCTAGGATCGTTCACCCGTCATGCCGGCGTTTTTTCGCGCGCCAGAAAGGCCCGCCATCCGCCGAAGCTGGAGATGTCGCGCGCGCCGGCGGTGGCCGCGGCTTCAACCAAGAAGCCTTTCACCGAGCGGCCATCGGAAAGCGCAAGGGTACCGATCGACAGCGGCGGCGGGACCGCATCGGCGAAGCGCCCGAAGGCTTCGAGCGGAAGCGCCCAGACCTCGACCTCGACGGCCACGCCTTTTCCGTGCTCGACGCGCAGCAGACCCGGCTTCGGCGGCGTCGTATCGGAAAGCGCGTATAGCCGGTAGTCGGCCGCGGTCTTCGCACTCTCCAGCAATCGGCCGTCGAGCGCGCGCAATTCGCCGTTGAGCGGCAGGCCCGAAAGGTGCGCGCCGACAACGGCCACGGCGGCCTCGCCATCGGCAGGCGATTTCGCCGACGGCGTCAGCGGCGGCTGCGGCTCTCTGAGCGCGCCGAGCCGCAGCGCCGTGTCGGCGTGGAAGACGCGGCCGATCTCGGCGAGCCGCGCGTCGGCGCCGCCCGGCGCCAATAGCGTGATGCCGAAAGGCACCCCGGCCTCGGTCAGCGAAGCGGGCAGCGCGAGACCGCACAGATCGAGCAGATTGACAAAATTGGTGTAAGTGCCGAGCCGGCTGTTGAGCTGGACCGGATCGGCCAGCACCTGCTTGACGGTATAGGCGGTGGGCGCGGTCGGCAGCGCCAGCGCATCGATCGCGCGGAAAGTATGGTCGGCGACGCGGCGCAGCTCTTCCAGCTTGTAGAACGCCGCGAAGGCGTCGACCGCGGTCGGGCGCAGGCCGCTCAGAATGATTTCGCGCGTTACCGGATGGATCGCTTCCGGATCCGACGCCAGCAGCGAACGCGCGGTGAGCGTGCGCTCGGCCACCCACGGCCCTTCATAGAGCAGGCGCGCCGTTTCGTAGAACGGCTCGATATCGATTTCGACGATTTCGCAGCCAAGCCGCGCCAGCCGATCCAACGAAGCTTCGTAACCCGCGGCGTAATGGCGGTCGCCGAAGAACAACCGCTGGCCGGCGCGCGGAACGCCGAGCTTGACGTGCGGCGGCATGAGGCCGGGCGCCGCGGGCGGCCGGCGGCGTGAATAAGCATCCTTGGCATCCGGTCCGGCCATGGCCGCGAGCGCGGTCCAGGCGTCATCGACGGTCAGCGCGAACACCGACACGCAGTCGAGCGTGCGGCAGGCGGGTACGACCCCGTAGGTCGACACCAGACCGAGGCTCGGCTTGAGCCCGACGATATTGTTGAGTCCCGCCGGTACGCGCCCCGAGCCGGCCGTGTCAGTGCCGAGCGCGATCGGCACCAGCCCGGCGGCGACTGCTACTGCCGAGCCGGAGCTCGAACCGCCGGGAATGAGATCGGCGTTGAACGTGTTCCTCGGGATCCCATAGGGTGAGCGCACGCCGACGAGACCGGTGGCGAACTGATCGAGATTGGTCTTGCCGATGATAAGCGCGCCGGCCGCGCGCAAGCGCGCCACCGAAGTCGCATCCTGCGCCGGGTGATAGCTAAAGGCCGGACAAGCCGCCGTCGTCGGCAAGCCGGCGACGTCGATATTGTCCTTCACCGCGACGGGCACGCCATACAGCGGGCGTCCTGCGGCGCCGGCCGATTGAAGCGCGCGCGCTTCCGCCAGGATGTCGGCTTCCGGGCGCAGGCTGATGAATATGGCGTCGTCGCCGTGGGCGCGGATGCGCTCATAGCTGCGGGCGACCGTCTCCTCCGGCGTTACCGCCCCCGCCCGGTGGGCGGCCACGATCGAGGCGACGGTCTCGGACAAAACGAGCCCCCAAATGCAATCAGCGCCACCCCGGCAAAGGCGAGCCGCTTCTTGTGCGAAAATTCCTCACTTCACGCAACAAAAAACAGAAAATGCCGCCTCAATACAGTGGTTGCCACGCAGCCGTATCGTAGGTGATGATGAGGCGGGCAAAAGACTTAAAACAACGAAGCCATCAGGTAGGACGCTTGAGCCACATACAATCGCAGGGATGGCGCTGGGCGCAAGGAGCCGCCGCCGCGGTCTACAACAAGCACTGTGCCCTTTCGCTGTGAGGAGATAGTATGAGCGACGCGTTTGTCGGCAAGGTCGTCCTGATCACCGGCGGCGCTCGCAATCTCGGGCGCGCCATGGGGACAGCATTCGCCGCCGCCGGGGCCTCGATCGTCATCAATGCACGTACGCAACGGCCGGAGCTTACCGAGACCATCGCGGCGATCGAAGCCGCCGGCGGCAAGGCGATCTCCTGCGTCGCCGACATCACCGATCGCGCCGCTGTTGATCGGATGGTTGCGGTAATCGTCGAGCGCTTCGGACGGCTCGACATCCTGGTCAACAACGCCGTCACCCATGCCACCAAGCCCTTCGTCGAGCTGAGCTTCGAGGACTGGCGCGCCCCGATCACGGTGACGCTCGACGGCGCGTTCCACTGCACGCAGGCCGCCGTTCCCGCCATGACGCGCGCGGGCGGCGGCAGCATCATCAACATGGGCGGCCTGTTCGGCCACATGCCGATCACGAACCGGGCGCCGACCGCCGCGGCCAAAGCCGGATTGGCAGGCCTCACACGGGCGCTGGCACTGGAACTCGCCGCAGCCAACATCAACGTCAACTATGTCGCGCCGGGTCCGGCGAATACCGTACGTAGCGGCCCCTTCCAATTCGACATGAAACGCATTCCGTTTGGGCGTTTTGCCGAGCCTGCCGAGATCGTCGCCACCGTTATGATGCTATGCGGACGCGACGGCCGGTTCATCACCGGACAGACCATCCACGTCAATGGCGGGCTGTTCATGAATAACTAGGGTGAGAAAATACAATGAAACGGATTTTGCTGGGCACCGTCGTGTGCCTATTCGCCGCAGCCATGTCGTTAACGACCAAGGCCGCCGATTATCCGACAAGGCCCGTTCATGTGATCGTCGGGCTCACCGCGGGCTCGGGCGTCGACATTATGGCGCGCCTTGTCGGACAAAAGCTCGCCGAGTCGATGGGGCAGCCGTTCGTCGTCGAAAACCGGCCCGGCGCCGGCAGCAACATCGCCACTCATTTTGCGGCGCAGGCCGCTCCCGACGGCTACACCATTTTCGTTCCGACCATCGCCAATGCGATCAATGCAACACTCTATAAAAATTTGCAGTTCGACGTGCTGCGCGACTTCTCGCCGGTGATCCTCGCCGCCACCGCGCCCAATCTGTTGATCGTCAATCCGAAAGTGCCGGCAAACACCGTCCAGGAATTCATCGCGCTCGCGAAAAAACAGCCCGGAAAATTGACGATCGGTTCGAGCGGCATCGGTACCTCCCCGCAAATGACCGGCGAGCTGTTTCGGCGAAGGGCCGGGATCGACCTTCTCCCGGTCCCCTACAAAGGCGGACCCGAGGCGACGGCGGCTCTGCTCGGCGGACAGATCGACAGCCTGTTCGCCATCACCTCGACCGCCCTGCCCCACATCGCTGCCGGCCGGGTCCGCGCGCTGGCCGTAACCAGCCGCGCACGCTCGCCCCTGCTGCCGAACGTGCCGACGGTGGCCGAGTCCGGCATGCCCGGCTTCGAAGCCGTCACCTGGTTCGGCTTTGCCGTTCCCACCGGCACGCCGCGCCCGATCATCGATCGCCTGAACGTGGAAATCGGCAAAGCGCTGGCGATGCCCGACATCAAGCAGAAACTTGCCGTGCAAGGCATCGACGTCGCCGGCGACACGCCGGAGCAGTTCGGCGCCTACATGCACGATGAGTTTGCGAAATGGGGCCAGCTGGTAAAAGATTCGGGCGCGAAGGTGGAATAGCAATGGCCGACGTTTTTCGGCAGGCGTTTGCTGCGCATTATCTGCATATCGTGGTCGAAGGCTCGGACGAAATGTTCAGCGCCCATAACGGGCATGAAACCCCGATCGAGATCATGCGTCCGGTGACGGCGGCATAATCCCGACGGAGAGCCGTTCGCTAGGGAATGGTGGCGGAGGGAGTGAAAACGCAAAACAAATTCTCTCCTCCCACTCCAGAGTAATCCCGCATAACCCAGCGAATTTGGACGTACGGCGACAAAGTCAGGCTGTGGCACCGCGTCCACCTACGTTCATTAGCAGATATCGCGAGAGATCGCCGACATGTCCGCTTTACGCCCGGGAGCGGACATTGATCGCGGATGTCGGAATGTCCGCTTTGTCACAGAAACAGACCCTGCGTGTCGGCCGATGGCCACGCACCATTCCCGGGCAACGGTTCGGCGTGCGGTCCCGCACTTTAATATGATCAAACCTTCAATTTTTCCGGATCGATGGGTAACTTGCGCACGCGCTTTCCGGTTGCGGCAAAGATAGCGTTGCACAACGCCGGAATAGCCGCCGGCAACGGCGGCTCGCCCAGGCCCGTGGGTGAATTGTCGGTTACGAGAAAATACACCTCGATCGGCGCAGCTTGCGACATCCGCAATGGCGCAAACGAGTCGAAATTGGCCTGCACGACGCGGCCTTTCTCGACCGTGATCCTCTGATTCAAGGCTTCGCCGAATCCGTCGAGGATGCCGCCCTGCGTGATATTCAACGCCGCGATCGGGTTAATGATGGGGCTACCGACATCACCGACCGCCCAGACGTGGTTTATCTTCACCTGGCCGTCATTGCCGACCGCCGCCTCCACAACCTCAGCAAAATAACCAAGATGACTGTAGTAGAACGCGACGCCGAGCCCGGTGCGCGGCGGAAGCGACCGCTGACCCCAGCCGGACACCTCGCGCACTTTTTCCAGCACGGCACGGGAACGGCCGGTGTTAAAGCCGGCGCCTTTGCCCGGAAGCACTTCGTCGTTGCCGAGCAGATCGATCTGGAATTGCAGCGGATCCTTGCCCGCAGCATGCGCCATCTCGTCGATGAACGACTGGAACACGAAGGCGAGCCCATTATCGCCGGGTGCGCGCAGCGGGCCGGTCGGAATGCCTGAGGGAATCAACGACGCCCCAAAGGATAGGTTGGCCACACGACCGGCCGGATAGGTGTCGGAGTCGAGGCTCGCTGAGCTGGCGAATTTGCCGTTGCTGCCGAAGCTGACAAAATGCTGTTGCCATGCAACGACCTTGCCGTCCGCGTCCAGGCCGCCCTTGAAAAAATGCCAACCGGCCGGCCGGTAAAAGTCGTGCTGGATGTCGTCGGCGCGACTCCACAGAAGCTTGACCGGCACGCCGGCCTGCTTAGAAATCCACGCCGCCTCGACCATGTAATCGTTCATCAGGCGACGGCCGAAGCCACCGCCGATGCGCGTCATGTGCACGACGATATTCTTCGTATCAAGCCCAAGCGTCTGCGCTACCAGCACACGGCCGGGCTCCGGATTTTGCGTCGGCGCCCAAATCTCCGCCCTGTCGCCTTGCACGTGCGCGGTGCAATTCATCGGCTCAAGTGCCGCATGCGCGAGGAATGGGTAAGCGTATGCTGCTTCGACCACGTGTGCGGCGCCTTGAAGCGCGGACGCTACGTCGCCGTCGTTGCGAAGGCTCATGGTCGGCTGTTTCGGCGCCAACTCGGCGGCTTGCCGGGCAAAGCCTTCGCTGCTCTGTTGCGCAGTCGCGCCCTCGTCCCATTTCACCTGAAGCTTTCGCCGCGCCTTTTCGGCACGCCACCACCCGTCTGCGAGAATGGCGACGCCGGGCATCAGCCCGGCAAGATTCGTCCCGCCTTCGACGACGAAGGCCTGGCGAACGCCGGCCATTGCCTTGATGGCATCGAGATTAGCGCTGACGACCTTGCCACCAAACACCGGACATTTGTGAAACACGGCGTAGAGCATGCCTGGCACGACCGTATCGATGCCGAACAGCGGTTCGCCTTTGACGACCAGTGGGCTATCCACGCCGGGAATCGAATGGCCGATGATCTTATAGTCTTCCGGGTCCTTAAGCTTAATGCTGTCGAGATTTGGAACGGGGAGCATTGCCGCCGCGGCCGCGAGCGCGCCGTAGCTCAAGCTGCGGCCGGAAGCCTGATGCCGCACCTTGCCAGCTGCGGTCGTGCATTCGCTTGCGGCTACCTTCCAGTGCTTCGCGGCCGCCGTAACCAGCAATTGCCGGCCAGCCGCGCCCACTTTGCGCATCGGGTTCCATTCGAGCGGTGTCGCCATGCTGCCGCCGGCGACTTGGCGCCCGTAGACCGCGGCATCAGCCAAAGCATCCTCGATGCGGACTTGCTTCCAATCGACGTCCAACTCTTCGGCAATCAGCATCGGCAACATCGTCTTGATGCCTTGTCCGATCTCTGGATTTTTCGACATGATCGTTACGATATCGTCGGGCGCGATGCGCACGTAGGCATTCAGCACCGTGGTGCCGGTGTCGGCATGGTCCATCGCCGTAGCCTTGGATACGCTCGGCAAGGCGAAGCTCAGCAATAAACCTCCGCCGGCCGCGGCACTGACTTTGAGAAAATCGCGGCGCGACGCGTAAATCTCCGGCAGATATTCGGCAAGCCCTTCGACATTATTGGGTTGAAGCAATGAAAGGAAACCGTTCGTCATGGCTTACGTCCCCTTCTTGGTGGCAACCGAACCGAGGTCGGTCTTTGCCGCTTGCTTGATGGCCTGGTGAATGCGGGCGTAAGTGGCGCAACGGCAAATATTTCCGTCCATTGCGGATATGATGTCATCATCGCTTGGCGTCTTATTTTTCGCGAGCAGTGCGGCCGCCGACATTATCTGGCCGGCCTGACAGTAGCCGCATTGCACGACATCGACATCGAGCCATACTTGCTGCAGCAGTGCACCTATCGGCGTGTCGCCGACGCCTTCGATGGTCGTCACGGCCGCTGTTCCGACATCGGAAATCGCCGTCTGGCATGAGCGCACAGGCGTGCCATCGAGATGCACGGTGCAAGCGCCGCAGAGGCCGGCGCCGCAACCAAATTTTGTGCCCTTCAAATTGACGGCGTCGCGGAGGACCCAAAGCAGCGGCGTGTCGCTGTCAACATCGACCTCAAGGGCGCGGCCATTGACGTGAAGCGTATAGCGCATAATCAACCTCGACATTCGATGTATACAAAAGATATGAGACGAACCTGCGCGCTGAAATATCCCCTCATATCAACTCTTCATGATGACATTGCAGCGGAACATTCCATGGTACCTGCAGGCGCTCAGAGGGAAACGAGCGCTGCTTGGCGTTTGCGCTTGGTACACACCGCTTTCCACGAACGGTTTCAATCAAACCTGATGAGCCGGGTCACGTTAAGTTCACCAGCCAGCACATTTAGGCAACGGTCACATGCGTCGCACGCAAGGGGAATAAGCTGCATGTGCGCCTGCGTCAGGCATTGCACAATTAAAGATCCGTAATGTCCGGTATCGGCACCGAATGCGAAGGAAGCCGCTTCCGTTGTCGCAGCTTGAACTCGTCCTGAGCGACTGGATTGCTGACGAATAGCTGAAGCTCAATATCGCTTATGTGTCAAAAGCAGTCGTCATCTTGCTAGGAGATCAATCCAACGAGATAGAAATTTTTGCTGCACTAGCTCATGCAATTCAAGACTAGGCGGCTTGGAGCGATTCCATTTCTCGCACGTTACTTCGTCGGATCGAGATAAAGCAATCTAAGTGAATTCGCTATGTAAGTGACGTGCGGTCTTCCGCCCGGCGTCACGGGGGGATCAATTTTCGCGATATCTGCCGCGACCAAGAATAAACGACCGGTCTTAGGATCGATCGCCATTGTCCTTGCGCCCCGAGCCGTCTTGATCGTGGCTGCGGCAATAAACGTTTGGGCGTCCTTCTCCTGAATAACACTCAATGTGCCGTCGCTATTGGAACTGAAGATCAATTTGCGAACCGGATCGAATGCCGCCCCGTCACTTCCACTGCCGATTGGCACAGTCGCGACGTTTGCACCGCTATCCGCATCTACGACGACAAGGATGCTATTAGCGCAAGTCGCAAAAAGACGGCGCGTTTCGGAATCGAGCGCCAATCCGTGCGGCTTCTTGCACGTGGGCATGTCAAAATGCGCTTCAACTTTGTTGCTTTTAGCGTCGATTTTTACGATGTCATGATTTTCGGCGCCGTCCACAAAGAGCGCACCGTTGCCGTCGGCGAGACCTGCTTCCAATCCAGCGCCGACGTTTATCGTCGCAATCGAGGTGTTCGTTTTTGGATCGATGACGGTGAGTGAGCCGCTGTCGCCATTAATGACGTAGATATAGCCGGTAACCGGCTCGTAGATAATTCCATCGGCATCGGGCGCGGCGGGAATCTGTTGCAATGGCCGGAGCGAGACTAAATCGAAGGCAATCGCAGTACCAGCTTTACCATCGTCAGTGTAGCCCTGGTTTGTCTCTGCTGAAGCCACAATGCCGTGTGTGCCTCCGGGAAATATCCCGATCTGACCGATGACCTCGCCCTTCGTCTCGTCAACGACGGTCACATGGTCGCCATGCGCAACATACACACGTTTGCCCGTCGGATCGAAGGTGACATAGTCCCAGCGCTCGCCACTACCGAGGGCAATTGATTTTGTGACGCGATAGTCCAGTGAGGGATTGTCGGCTGCGAAAGTCAGAGCGCCTGAAGGGAACGCAAGCGCCACGGTCGCAAAAACAAAAGTGCGGATAAGCTGCAAACTAACCGCCAAACAGCCTCAACATGAACTGCCAACATCGGGCCATTAAGCCCGCTGGCCCTCACCCGGATGATTGCCGGCCTTTTGCGGAAAGATCAGGACGCAAGCGATCATGATTGCGACAAGAATGGCCGAAGCAAGGAAACGGTTGACTGAAAGACCACCTTGGTTGATCGGCTTATCAAGCAGATCGCCGAGTGTGGCGCCAAGCGGTCGCGTGAGGATGAACGCGCACCAGAAAAGCAGGGTGTGCGAGATGTTGGTATAAAAATAGGCCAGTGCTAGCACGGCCAATCCTGCCCCAAAGACCAGCGCGCCATTTTCGTAGCCGAGCCCATTTGTGTCGGCCATCCAGTCGCCGAGTGCAGTGCCCAAGGTTTGGGAAAACAGGATCACGGCCCAGTAGAAGGCCTCGATCTTAGGTGTCGTGACGGTATTCACTGAAACAGACCCGGCGGACCAATACCATATACCGAGCGCGGCCATCAGAAGGACGAACAGGATCGATGCTCCTCCCGGATAGCCAATGCCGAGCGAGCGATCCGCGAAATCCGCCATCGTCGTACCTGCTGTTGTAGTCGCAATAATCACGAACCAATACAGGAATGGATGGAAAGCCTTAACCCGGATTTGGCCGGCAACGGCGACGATGAAGATACCTATAAAAATAATGCTACTGACCGCGTAGCCAAGATTCACGGACATGGATAAAGTATCGCCGCCCGTTTCGCCTAAAGTCGTAGCGACGACCTTGATGACCCAGAAGGTGAGCGTAACCTCGGGAACCTTGCTAAGCGTAGCTTTTGTGACGTCATGCATACTTCAGACTTTCAATTTGCGCCGCAATCAGCATCCAAGCACTACTACCCCGACAAGGTTCCATTACCAGACTGCGGTCCTAATATGGCGGAGTTTCGTCCTATTGAAGCGCAATCGTGCCGCACCGCTAGCCATCGCAACGATCACAATCTTTTGCTAACCACGGCGACTGTTCCGGCTCGAAATGAGTTGCCGACTAGTTCAGCTATTTCGGTTTTTAGACCTATTATTCTTGCGCATCGAAAACATCCCTCCACTTCGAGCAAGATGAGGCGCGACATCGACGCTACTACCGGCACGACGATTCTTAGGAGCATGGCGCGCTATACATTTTGCGACTCTGGAGTCTGAGATGATTCAGGTTCTTGCTCGGACATTAGACTCATCCGCGCAAAAGCATTCTGCCAGGATTGGGGGTAAAACGGGCTCTGCGGTAAAGGCCTGCCAGACCTCGCCCTACGAGCGGCGCATGTACCACAGCGCCAAACTCCCAATCGGAATGATCGCGAATAAAACGCAGGGCATTCCCACATTGATGTATGCGATGGCGCCGAGTGCGGTCCCGACGAAGAAGCCAAGCCCGAGCGGGAGTAGCGCCGCAAACTCGTTGTGCACTAGCGCGTAGTTTGGTTTAAAACTGCCCGTCGAACCGGCATTGCGGCGCTCGATCCAGCCGAGCAATATTTCGGCCGCATTGATAGCGAGCAGTGTCGTATTCGTAGTCATCACATTAGTCGAGGCTACGTCCCGCATCAGCAGGCGCACCAGCGCGCTTTGTACACCCATCGCGGCCATGCCAAATAGCAGCGCGGTGATCGCGCCAGGCGTGCCTGGGCCTCGGAAGGGCGCGCCGGCCCATAGAGAAACCAAGAAGCCGGTCAATAGCAGGCATTCGACCACTAGGCTCCAAGCCAACGCGGCGCGCGGACGGCCTCTCATTGAATGGACAAGCACCGTTACAGCCATGCCTGCAAAGAGGAAAAAATGGAATGGCTAGAAGTTTTGCAAGTGCGCCCGGCTCGCTCTTGACGAATTGGGTTCCGGCAAGAACGAGGGGCGTGATACAAAATGTGGAATTTAGGATCGCTCAGAATATCCTGAAAATGATGTGACAGCGCCGCAGGCGAGGTTCTCAACATATGCGCTTTTGCTTCGCGCGATATGCGATCGAGAACGGCGTGGTCCCGCACCACACAGAATGACCATGGTTGCTGATTTACTGCGCTCGGCACCTGAACGGCCGCGTCGATCAATTGGCGAAGGATCTTTTCATCAACCGGCTCACCAGTGAATTCTCTCACTGCACGCCGCATATACATCGCTTCCTTGAGGTCCATATTCAGCTGTGCCCTATGTAAATTTAAATTAGATAAGCAATAATCATCTTGGCCGATTGATCCCGATCAATTGGCAATCAGGCCACTCCCATTCGCCCAGACCCGGTTCACATCTTTGCCGCAGCCAGAATGGCTCGGCGAACAAGCGTCTCAAAAATCGGCAGCTTGTACGCATTCTTTGCCAGTGGCGTGGCACCCGCGAGCGCCGCGTGCGCGGCATCGCGTGCGGCCTGTTCGTTCACCGGCATACCATCGAGCGTTGCCTCCGCCGCCTTTGCCCGATGCGGCACCGGCGCGGCGGCTCCGAGAACGATCGAAACTCGCCGACAGAGTCCGGCCTGATCGCGATCAAGGAGCACTGCCACATCAGCAATTGGCCAGTCGAAAGAATCCTTCTCGCCCTGCTTCAGATGTACCGAACGGACATCGGGCCCTAGTTTCGGCAACACGATAGCGGAAAGAATTTCGCCCGACCGGAGATCGTTTTCGCGGTGGAGGTCTTTGTCCGGTAATAGATAAAAGTTCTCCAAGACAACCTCGCGCCGTGTACCCTCGGCATTCACCAGCACGACTTTGGCGCCCAACGCCACCAGCGCGGTTGCGGCTGTCGATGGATGTACGATGGCGCAACCGCTCTGATCGAAGATGGCGTGATACTGATTTTCTCCGCCAAACGCGTAACAGGTCTCGCCACCCTTGCGCGCGCAATGGTGGCGCGCGGACCGGAAATACCAGCAGCGCGGCCGCTGCAACAGGTTGCCGCCGAGTGTTGCCACGTTGCGGATCTGCGGGCTTGCCGAATTTTTGGTAGCGTCAGCCAAGGCTGTATAGCGTTGGCGAATGATTGGGCTACTGGCGACTTGCGCGATTGTGACCAAGGCGCCTATACGCACCGTGCCGTCCTTTTCCTCGATGACCCGGTCGAGCCCGGCAATACCGCGAAGGTTGACGATCCGGCGTGGCTGAAGCAAGCCCTCCTTCATCAGGTCGAGAAGGTCGATCCCACCGGCCTTGACCACTACGGCATCCTGGGTCGCTTGCCCACCTACGGGTGCGACCATGGCGGCGGCAACGGTTGTCGTGCCTAAGTCGGCCACTTCGGCTTCCGATCGTACATTCACCCATTCGAATGGCTGCATGTTCAACTCCCGCGTGGGATACGGCCAAGCACGGCAAGCACTGCGGCCGGTGTCATCGGCAACTGCCGCAGCCGCACGCCAATCGCGTTGTAGACGGCGTTGGCAATGGCGGGCGCGGTCGCGATATTTGATGGCTCGGCAATACCGTAAGCGTCGGTCGCACTCTGGCCCTGATAGTTTTCAAGCACAATGACATCAATGTCCGGCGTCTCGCGCGAGCCGACGATCTTGTAGTGCTCCAGATCGGCGTTGAGCATATAGCCGGTGTGCCGATCGAGAATGCGATCCTCGAACAAGGCATAGGAGATGCCCTGCAAGATTCCGCCCTGCACCTGGCTTTCTATTTGCCTCGGATTCATCGGGCGTCCGCAATCCTGCACTGCGACGAAACGCTCAACACGCACGATGCCGGTTTCGGTATCGACCGCGACCTCAGCGAACTGGACGCCGCCGAGATCGTTCTCGGCAAGTGCGGCGTCGGTCATGGTCCGGCGGAAGCCGCCATAATCGTCGCTCCGGCTGGCGAGGGCGCCGATCTGGTCGGTGCGCAAGGTCGCCGCCGCATCGCGCAAACTCAAGCTTCGCGTTGCATCGCTGCGAACAACGATGCGGCCGCCGCGCATGAGCAGATCTTCGACGGCGACGCCGAGATGCGGCGCAACGATTTTAAACAGCATCTGCTTGACTTTGTAGGCAGCATTGCGCGCCGGCGGCGTGATCGAGGCCGTGGTCCGGCTGCCGTAGGACGGCGGCCCGGCCGGAAAATCGGTGTCGCCGATACGAACGGTAATGTCTTGCGGGCGTAGGCCCAGCTCTTCCGCAACGACCTGCGCCAGCACCGTGCCGATGCCGGTGCCGATATCCTGTACGCTGGACAGGATCTCGACCGAGCCGTCGCGCAGCAGCCTCACCTCACATGAAGCGTTTGTCTGCACATTGGCACCCCACAGCGATTGCGCTACACCAATGCCGCGCTTGATCGGACCCTTATCCGCCCCCGGGACGTGACGGCGGCTCCAGCCGATCCGTTCGGCGCCGCGACGCCGCTCCTCGCGCCGTACCGGGCTCGCATCGATGCGATCGCGCAGCAGCAGCGGATCGATCGTGAGCTTTTCCGCCAGTTCGTCGATAGTCTGTTCCAGCGCGAACGCACCGGGCGTATTGCCCGGACCGCGCATCGCGCAGCCGGGCCCCGCATTAATAAAGACGTCATATTGCTCGCTCGCGAAATTCTGGCATTCGTACATGGCCTGCGCGACATTGCCGACGCCGGCGCCGGTGGCGGTTCCCGCTGTCCCGTAAGTGTAGAGCGAGATGGCGCTCAGCCGGCCATCCTTGCGTGCGCCGATCTTCAGGCGCTGGAATGTCCCCGGCCGGTTGCCCGAATCAAGCTGTTCCTCGCGCCGGTCGAGTGCGAGGCGGACCGGCGCGCCGGCCGCACGCGAAAGGGCAACGGCCGCCCGCGCATAGTTGCCGGCGCTCGACTTCGAGCCAAATCCCCCGCCCATCGCGTCGACCACAACGCGGACCCGGTTGCGTGGCAGTCTGAAGGCTTCCGCCAGCTCGTTGCGCACGCCGGCGGTGAACTGGGTCGAGAGATAGACGGTCAGGCCGTCCGGGCGCCAATCGGCAACCACGGAATGGGTTTCCATGCAGCAATGCGTCTGCACCTGTGTGCGATATTCTTCTTCGACCACGACTTCGGCTTCGGCAAAGCCCGCATCGATGTCGCCGCGCGCGCCGGCTTTGCTGGGACCGCGAATGTTTCCATGCTGCTGGAGCTCGCCGCCGGCAGGCACGCCGCCGGCAAAACCTGAGCCGACAACTGGCAAAGCAAAAACCGCAGGAGCGTCCGGCTTACGTGCGTCCTCCATGTCGACCACGAACGGCAGCACCTCGTACTCGACCTCGATCAGGCGCAGCGCCGCGTCCGCCGCCTCCGGCGTGGTTGCGGCGATGGCCGCGATCGGTGCCCCGACATAGAGCGCGGGCGGCAGACGACCGCCGGCGCCGTGATCGGTTCCCGGATCGCGCTCGATAGCGCGGCCGACCACGTCGGTAATGACATGCACGGCGCGTACATCCGGATGCCGTTCCCCCGCCTGGGTATCGATCGAAACGATGTGCGCGTGCGCGTGCGGCGAACGCAGCAGCCGCGCATGCAGCATGCTGGGGAGCTTGATGTCGACGGTAAAGCGCGCGGCGCCAGTCACCTTGGCGCGCCCATTGATCCTCGGCACCGACTTGCCGATGACGGCAAGACGATCGTTCGTCGGCAGCGGCGGCGCCTCGTCCGCCGGAACTTGGCGTTCAATTTCACCGACCGAAACGCCGGCGATTCCGGATGGAAATTTGTCCCGCCGCATTGGCTCTCGTGGCGACATGGGGTCAGCCTTTGCCAGTCGTCGCGGCTGCGAGCATTGCCGCGAAGACGTGTGGATAGGTTCCACAGCGACATAGATGACCGCTAGTGGCGGCTTTTACTTCATCAAGCGTGGGATGAGGGTTTTGTGCGAGCACCGAGGCGCAGCTCATCACCAAGCCTGGCGTACAGAAGCCGCATTGCACTGCATCGTGCTCGATGAAGGCCGCCTGCACAGGATGCAGCTTGTCGCCGTCGCTAAGGCCCTCGATGGTCGTCACCGAGCGATCGCCGACGTCGATTGCCAGCATCATACAGGACGCAACTGGAATGCCGTCCAACCACACGGTGCATGCCGAACACGCTCCGCGGTCGCAGCCGATCTTGGTTCCAGTCAGATCGAGCGGCCCACGCAGCACTTCGGCAAGCGTCGAGTGCGGAGCAACGGCGATGGTCCGCACTGTGCCGTTGATTTTGAGCGTCAATGGGCCCGCATCGGAGCCGATCGTTGCGGTCTTCGTTTCTGCAATAACCGGTGATACGGCAAGACTCGCTTCGAGCATGACGCCTCCAGCGATCGCACTGGCACGGGCAAGAAACAACCGGCGGGAAACTTCTTCCCCGCTAGGAGACGCGCTTTGCGCAGGTTGTTTCATTGGAACTCACTTGCGCCCACGCAAACCTGGGCCGGCAAAGGATTGATAGTATTGATTGAGATCAAAAGCAGCGATTGTATGCTAAAGCTGGGCCGATTTGCTAAAGGTATCGGTCGAGCGGGGGCGGTAATGCCCAGCTTGGGGCGGTCCTAGTCGAACGGAAACGCTGAACGTTTCGACCGGGACCGCTTCCGCTTGAACAATGTGCAGCAAATCTCTGTCCCCATGACCCTCGGTAACATACGCGCCAACGCTTGCCGCGTGGAGGATGTCTATAAGATTTATGCGGAAAGCTTCCGCAGCGAGGATCACCTGAAACAAGTTCAGCACGATGCGCAGGCTCTCATCGGTCGACTTTTCAACAAGGCATGAAATCCCGATGGGTCCAATATTGAATCGCGATTGCGCCAGTGTCGCTCTAAGCGTGTGTTGAGCCGCCTTGTTCTGGGAAGACATTTCTATGATTTGTCGGCCCAAGAAGACCCGCCATTTGGCTCCATAGCACCGATGATCGCCGCCTGGACGTTCTTGTCCTGCGCGGTTACGGCGGCGGTCAGCGACAGTAGGCGCTGCCGGGTATCGTAGAGCTGATCGACCAGCGACAACACCACCGGCAGCGCGTCCGCATCAATCTCAAGTTCGTAGTGCAGCGTGCAGATGAGGCGAACCCGCGCGCATTCCGTGTCCGTGAAGAGTAGCGTTCCCGCCTCCTGTCGCGGCGTAACCATCTCCTCGCGGATCCAGGCTTCAAGATCGCTGCGTCGCAAATCGGATA
>Ga0182024_10008798_pt1 | contig 21118 bp, 20 predicted proteins | sample P32metaG_FD_120480 | JGI IMG/M metagenome (GOLD analysis project Ga0182024, IMG submission 120480) | Permafrost microbial communities from Stordalen Mire, Sweden - P3-2 metaG (Illumina Assembly) | ecosystem: Environmental > Terrestrial > Soil > Wetlands > Permafrost | place: Sweden: Stordalen...
CGTCTTGCCGTGCCATTCTGCGACATTCCATTTGGCCTGGTCCTGGGCTTCAGTCATCTGGGCCTCCACGTCCCTCAAAACAACACCAACGCCGTCCTTCACCTGCCCACGACGACGGGTCAAGCCTACGGCGAAACTCCGTCTCGCGACAGAGGTGAGGGTCCGGGCTGCCTGCCGACCCCCGGGCAGAGCAGGATTCCACGAGGCAGACTCGTCACCGACGCCCATACATGGGCCGTCGAAACGACGTGGCAGGTGCGCAGAACGACGTGAGGGAGAGGAGACGCATGACCGGTCTGCCGGTTCCGCTGGTGGGCGACGGGATGCTCGTACCGTGTGTCGACGGGCACGAACGCCCGTATGTGGGCCTCGACGCTGCCGCCTCGACGGGCGCCCTAGGAGCAGTGCTCGATCGCGTCCAGGCGTTCCTCCCGTCGTACTCGAGCATCCATCGCGGCGCCGGCTACAAGTCCCGGTTGGCAACCGCCGCCTATGAGAGCGCACGCGACGCCGCCTCGTCGTTCGCTGGGCGCCAGGGTCGTGACGACGTCGCCATCATCTGCCGTAACACGACGGAAGCTCTGAATCACCTCGTCTATCGTCTGCGTCTGGCTCCCGAGGACGTCGTCGTCACATCCGTGATCGAGCACCACGCCAACCTCCTGCCATGGTCTCGGGTTGCGCGATGCCGATACGTCGACTGCGGGCCCGACGGGACGTTCACGGCCGGCGACGTCGAGGCGGCCCTCGATGTCCTGCCGGCGCCCCGCCTGCTCACGATCACCGGTGCTTCGAACATCACGGGCTGGCTGCCGCCGATCGCCGAGATCGCCGCCGCCGCCCATCACCGGGGTGTCCCTGTCGTCGTCGACGCTGCGCAGCTCGCGCCTCACCGGGCCCTTCCCGTCGAGGCCGACTTCGTCGCATGGAGCGGCCACAAGATGTACGCACCCTTCGGAGCGGGCGTGCTCATCGGGCCCCGGGCGGCCTTCTCCGAAGGTGATCCGTTCCTCGCTGGAGGTGGCGCCGTCGACCTCGTCGAGCTTGACGAGGTCGTCTGGACCGACCCACCGGAGCGGGAGGAGGCCGGCTCTCCGAACGTCGTCGGGGCGGTTGCCTTGCATGCGGCGATTGACGCCCTGGCTGCGATCGGCTGGCCGGCGATCGTCGCCCACGACCGCGACATCGGCCGACTCCTGCAAGATGGCTTGGCGAGCATCCCGGGCGTGCACCTCCTCGGCCCCGAGCCGCAGACCGACACCCTTCCGGTGGCAACCTTCACGATCGATGGGCTGTCACACTCCTTGGCGGCCGCCAGGCTCTCCGCCGAGGACGGGATCGGCGTGCGTCACGGCTGTTTCTGCGCCCATCCGTACCTGATGCGGCTCCTCGGTCTCAGCGCGGAGGAGATCGGCGCCTACCGGGACGAAGTACGCAGAGGCGACCGGAGCCGAACGCCCGGCGCCGTGCGCGCGAGCGCCGGTATCAACACGACCGTTGCCGACGTCAGCCGGCTGCTGGAGGCGGTGGCTCGTCTCGCCGCCGGCGAAGCGGCACCGGTGACCTACCTGCAGGATCCCGTCACCGGTGACTTCAGGCCGGACCCGAGAGTGGCGCCCTGGTACGCGGACGAGCCGTCCCTCCGGTCGTGGTGCTCGCCCGGCTAGTGCCTCGCCAGACGAGCTCTCAGCTGCCGGGGCCATAGGCGTCGGTCATCACATCGGCTCTGGCAGACTGCCACGATGAGCGACGACACGCCCGACCTGCACATGCTCAACGTCGTTGTGGGTGATATGTCCGCCAGCCTCGACTTCTATCGTCGCCTCGGGATCGTCGTCCCCGCCGGCGAGGATGCGGCCGGCGTCCACGTGCAGCTGCGGATGCCGGGTGGTGTGAGCCTCGAGCTGGACACAGCGGAATCGGCGCGGCTGTGGCACGCCGGCTGGCGCTCGGATCCCGAGAGCGTCGGCGTCGTCATCGGCTTCTCGGTCCTGACACGCGAAGCCGTCGACGAGCGCTACAACGAGCTGACGGCCGCCGGATACCTGGGCAGGCAACAGCCCTTCGACGCCTTCTGGGGTGCGCGCTACGCGATCGTGGCCGATCCCGACGGCAACGACGTGGGGCTGATGAGCCCGCTCGACGAGTCGCGCCGCACGTGGCCACCAGAGGAATCCCCGGCGCCCTGAAGCGCACACGTCAGCCAACATTCCCAAAGGTGGTGCCGCTTATGAGACACCCGGGTCCTGGTCCCGCACTGCTGCTCGGTCCTTGGCATCGGACCACCGCCCGATAACGCCGATGTCAGCGATGAAGCGGACGGAGTCGCTGGGGGTCCAACGGCGGACGGCCTCTCCGAGGCAGTCGTCAAGGAGGTGGGCGACGGCGTCGCTCTGCTCGGTCGGCGCATGAACGAGCAGCTCGTCGTGGAGGCACAACACGATCCGCGAACCCAGGCGCCCGATTCGGGATCGCACTGTCACCGCCCACATCTTGAACAGTTCGGCTGCCGCGCCTTGCACGAGGGCGTTGCGGCCGTAGCGCCCCCGGGCTGCAGCCGCTCCACGGGTTTCGCGCGTCCTCGCGTCGCGGCCGTTCGCCGGTCCCATGACGATCAACCTGCCCCCGTAGGTGCGCAGGTCGCGGCCTGCCTCACCGGAGCGGGCGGCGTTCTGCAGGTATGTCATCGCCACGGGGTAGGCCATCTCGAGACCGCGCAGCGCGTGGGCTCCGTGGCCGGTGGTCTGCCCGTACATCGCTGCGAGCACGGCGACTTTGGCAGTCGCCCGGTCGACAGAGAGCTGGGCTGCCACCGGGGCGTACATGTCGTCCTCGACGGTGGCCCGAGCCAGTCCCTCGTCCTGTGAGATCGCCGCCAGCACACGCGGCTCGATCTGGCCGAGATCGGCGCGCACGAAGAGATGACCGGGCTCGGCGATCACAGCGGCACGCATCTCGGCAGGCATGTTGTGTAGCCCGCCCGACGCGGTCATCCGTCCTGCAGCGCCGTCGCAGCCGGTCCATGCCCCACGCAAACGGCCATCGGCACCGAGATGCTTGTCGAGCCAGGCGTAACCGTAGGTGGTACCGACCCTCTCGGCCTTGCGCCACGCCAGAAGGGCGCCTACAACCGGAGGCGCGTCGCGAAGCGCTCGCAGGCGCCACGCACGAGTGTCGGCCACCTCGACGCCGACCCTGCCCAGCAGTGACTTCACCTGGCCCGAGCTCCGGAGATCCACGTCGATGCCTGGCGGCGCATGGCGGAGCACCTCGGCATCGCGTCGGGCCCGCTGTTCGGCTGCCTCTGTTGCGTCGCGCGGTCGAGGTCCCACGAAACCAGCGATGATCCCCTCGGCCACGGCACGATCCAACGGCAACCCGTCGACCGACATCTCGGCGCACAGCAGCTCGGCCGCCGACTCTGCTCGCGCAGTGGCAGGAGCTCTGGGCCGATCACGGAGGTCTCCAAGCCGGCTTTGCTGGAGCACCGCAACCGCCGACGCCAGCGCCGCCCATCGCCGGAGTCGTTGCGGGGTTGCGCGCCAACCGCCGCTCACCCAATCGGGTTGGAGGTGCCCGTCGGGCCGGACCGGGTCGTCCGGGTCGCCGCTGGCCTGCTCGTCGTGGCTGAACAGGTCCGCCGGGGCCGTCGTCGGGATGGTGTCGAGCCCCAAGCCGTGGAGCTGTGCCCAGACACGTGCGGGATCGGCCTGCCATCCTCCAAAGAGGAGCCGATGCACGGCCGCGACGTCCCAGGCGGTCGAAATCCGTACGCCTGCATGGACGAGCATCGTCGCAGTGTCGTTCGACCACAGCACCCATCGCGGGCGGAGTGCGTCCTCGACAAGCCGGACGGCCGCCGTAGGGTCTTCCAGCACGAGCGAAAGGGACTCAGTGCCTCCGGCCATCGCCATTCCGAGGCCGACACCGGGCGCCATGGCCAAGGCCAGGAGGTCCCCGCGGGCGACTCCGGCCCGGCGCAGCCGCACGACCACGTTCCCACTGCTCACCGGCGGGGCCGAGGACTCAGCCAGGTCGCTCACCTACTGATCGGACGCGTCCAGCCCGATCGGGTTCAGAGAAGGAAACCCACCCGATCTCACGACTGCCCGCGCCAACGGCCGCAGCAGCTCGATGAATCGCTCCGTCTGCTCCGCTCCGATCTCGGCGTACGGCTGCCCGGCGAGGCGGTTCGTGTCCGCCTCGATCCCGGCTCGAAGTTCGCGGCCGGCCGCATTGACGTCGCCGGAGCCGTCGAGCAGGCCTCGGTCTCTCAGGCGTTCGGATGCCAGAGCCCATTCCTCCTCTGGCCAGTTCCGGCTGGTACGAAGCACCTCGGCCGGCACCGCCCCGCTGGCAGCGTGCATGACGAGCGCCTCGCAACCATCGAGACCGGCGAAAGCTAGGCAGGCGATATGACCATCACCTCGGTGCTCACGCAGCACCGTGAGCAGCTGCCAGAGCGCCGCGAGCGGGTCGGCGGGCTCATCCAGCGACTGATTGGCAGCCGCCAATGGTCGCCCGGCGCAGTCACAGGCCGACGCTGTAGAGCGGGCGATGTGGAGGAGGGTCGGGAGGGTTTCTTCGAGGATCGAGTCACCGGCGATGCGGCGGAGAGCCGCCGTGATCGCACCTCCCCGGGCGTCGAGCAACGCCTCGGCGGTGGAAAGGCTCCAGGCGTCAGGGATCGCCCGCTCCACCCTCGACCGGTGGAAGTTGAAGAAGGTCGCCCGAACCACGCTTGCCGGCACCGGCCCGAACGGAGCTGCGCGGAAGCCGAAATAGCCCATCCACCACCCTTTGAGGCCCGCGGCATCGGCCGCCTCCCGTGACTCGGGGGCGAAGTATGTGAGCGCGTGGACAGGTTCGAAGGCGCGCCAGCAGCGGTCGGCGAGCTGAGCCGCTCGGCTGTCGATCATGGTCATCTCCGCTCGCCTGCGAGGGTCTCCATGGATGCAACATAATTCAAGCCTCGTGGTACCACCCCGAAGACGCCGACGCCGCCCCGGACGACCTTCCGGTGCCCGCTCTGGGCACGGTTCGGGGCCGACAGCCGCCCGCCAGCCAGGAGCGCCGCTGGACGAGAACGGGTCGCGGACGCCTTCTGTCGCACGTGCCAACTCCTTCGCTGAGGACCCGATCACGGGCGCGATGTCGGAGTTGCGGCGGATCCAACCCTTCGAGGCCCGCAAGGAGTACATCTGCCCGGGATGCAACCAGGAGATACGGCGGGGAGCCGGGCACGTCGTGATCGTCCCGCTCAGTGCTCCGGACCTCCGCCGGCACTGGCACAATCCGTGCTTGGCGCGCGCCAGTCGGCACGGGCTGCGGTGATCCGCGGGGTGATCGGCCGGCGTGAGAAACGACCTGGCTGCTCGGGCGTTAGCCTGAACGAGTAGTGATCAGCATGTGGAGCCCCGGCCCGGTCCTCGCCGCAGCGGCATCGACGGGAACGTCGCGCCAGCTCGACGAAGTCTGGTGGATCGTCAGCGCACTCTCCGGCGTGCTCGGCTACGGCCTCGCGGTCTACAGCCGCCGGGCGATCGGTGCCTACCCGTGGCGCGTGCCCCCATGGTTGTGGGGACTGAGCGGGTTGATCTTTCCGCCATCCCTCATCGTCGAGGCCGTCGCCCGCCTGACAACTCGTCCGGTACCTCACAGCGCTTCGCCCCGCCGCGGGCTCCGGAGCTATTTCGGAGCTGAGAACACGTCGCCGGAAGACACCGCCGCCACCTCCGGCCAGCCGGAGGGGCCCAAGGAGTCCTGGGCTCCCCCTGGTCACCGCGGGTTCGGTTGGGAGCCACCGCCGCCCCTGCCGGGAGCAGCGCCGGGGACGGTACCCGGCTCGGTCGTGGGTTCGGTTCAAGGCCCGGGAATGCCGGCAGACCCATCGCAGCGCCAGCCTCAGCCCGTGCCAGGAGGGTGGCAGCCCCCTTCACCGGAGCAGTGGCAGGCGGCGGGGCCACAGCACCCGGAGCAGGCCGGTCATGACGTCCCGTCAGGTACACCGGCCGCGCCACCGTGGCCGCCACCTCTCGGACCGGAGTCGTTCCCGCCGCAGCAGCCAGGCCAGCCGCCGTACCCCGCCCAACCGCCGTACCCCGCCCAGCCGCCGTACCCTGCCCAGCCCGGACATACCGCCCCGCCGCCGTATCCCGCACACCAGCAGTACCCCGCGCAGGCTTCGCACATCGGACCAACGCCGCGGCCGCCTGCACACGCGGCGCCGGCTGGATGGATCCCGGGGTCCGCATACGGTGACTCCGCTCAGGCACCGCCGCTCTTCGGCTGGTATCCCGACCCCACAGGTCGCCACGAGGAGCGTTACTGGGACGGGCGGCATTGGTCGGACCGAGTCGCGGACAACTCCATCCGCAGCGACGATCCCCTGTATCCCGACGCCGCGTCCTCAGCAGTCGCGCCCGACGCCCCGGAATCCGGCACCGCCGGCACTGGCACCGTCCGCGCGCCAGAGGCCGACGGCGGCTCTGGACGAGGAGCGAGCCGGCGAGGGTGGAGACCCGACGGCAGTCGCTGAAGACCGGCCGATGCCGGCAGCGGCTGCGCTGAGCTCGGCCGTGGCGCCTGCGGCAACTGGAACAACCAGGCAAGCGCCGTTCAGAACGCCTCCTCGATCATCTCGACATCGCCGCCATACACGCAGGCGACGTCGAACCGCACGGCGACGTTTCGTGACGAGCCATCTCGCCGGCGGAGATACAGGGCGGCGAGCCGGCGGAGCCGGCGCTGTTTGGCCGCAGTGACCGCCTCGGCGGCCGTGCCGAACCGATCGGAGGTGCGGGTCTTCACCTCACAGAACACCAGAATCCGATCTCGCCGTGCGACGAGGTCGATCTCACCCTCGGCAACGCGCCAGTTCCGCTCGACGATCTCGTAGCCGTGCTGCACATACCATCGGGCGGCAAGCGCCTCACCGTGGCCTCCGAGCGCTTGGCGGCCGCTCGGCACGGCGGTCAGCCGTCCTTTTCGGGCAACGCCTCCACGTTCACGTCCTTGTAGGTGACCACTCGGACCGACGACACGAAACGGGCAGGACGGTACATGTCCCAGACCCAGGCGTCGCCGAGCTCGACCTCGAAGTACGTGGCGCCCGGCCCGGCATGGGGGGTCACCTTCACATCGTTCGCCATGTAGAAACGCCGCTCGGTCTCAACGACGTACTTGAACATGCTGAGCACTGCCCGGTACTCCTGGTACAAGGCGAGCTCGACCTCGGCCTCGAACTGATCAAGGTCTTCTTCAGCGCTCATGGCACTCCTCGGGATCTGTGCCCACCGCCAGCGGCCGCACCTGACACTCAGCGGGCGACCCGCTTCTCCTTGATAACTATTGAGTACATGTCTCATAACTGCACGGAGGCCCTTTCGAGGTTAGCGGTTTGGACAGTGGATAATCGGCCTTCGGCCCAGCCGCCAAGGGCGGGGTCAGGGGGGGGGAACCCCCTCATGGAAAGCAGCGTGAGCCGGGAAGCGGAGCGATTGTCAGGGGTCGGAGCTGAGGCGGAGGCCGAAGCGGAGAGCGAAACCCGAAGCGCAGCGGAGCTGAGGCGGATGCCGAAGCGCAGCGGAGCTGAGGCGGATGCCGAAGCGTAGTGGAGTGGAGGCTTGCAGCGACCCTTGACAATGGGAAGCGCAGCTGGACGGCAGGAGAGGCTTCGTGCTTTCACCTACTGGTGAACAACTGCAGTGGTTGACGATCGTTGACACCGAGTACTTAGGGATCTTATGCTGACCAGTATGACCCCGGAAGAGGCACGCGACCTGCTGCGCAAGTGTCAGCGAGAGCGAAAGGAGGCTCGCGAGATGGTCGCTGTGGGGCAAGCAACGTTCGAGTCCTCGCAGCTCATCATCCAAGGCATCCTCAAGCGCTTCCCGGATCTTGCTGTGGAGGAAAAGGCGTGGGAGGACCTTTGGGAGACGCAAACCGAGCGGCCACGGGGGGCGCAGGCTGTGCTCTCTGTGCTCCAGGTAGACGAGAATCAGTGGTACACGGTTGTCAAGATGGTGGACGTGCTCGCGGAGCGCGGCTGGCTTCCTCCCGAGTCGGAGAACCCGGCGAACGCGGTGCGGGCGGCGCTGGAGCGTCTCGTCGCAGCCAAAGATAGCGACGTCGAGAAGGGGAAAACAACCTCCGGAACGGTCATGTACCGCTACCACGAGCCAGAGGAGCCATCGTACGACGACGAACCGTTCTGAAGTAGTGGGGTCCCAGGGGGGCCAAGTTTGACGGCCCAGCCCCCCAGGACCCTCTCAACCGTGGGCGTAACTCAGCGGTCAGAGTGCCGGACTGTTAATCCGGTGGTCGAGGGTTCGAATCCCTCCGCCCACACGTTGCCACCAAATCGTACCTTTCGAACCGCTCCGACGTCACCTTCGGATTACGGGCGGCCGAGGCCAGGGGGGTTTGAGCCACGCGGGCGATACGAGAACGCGCCAGACTGTGGAGGTGATCCAGCGGACCGTGTCGAGGCGGGCGGCCGACGCCGACGACGTGGCGGCGCCTGTCGACGGTACTGGTCGCTTCGAGCACGCCATGCGAGGGTTTCGCGTCCTGGGTTGCCCGAACTGCGACGCCAGGTGCTTTCCTGACGGAGAGCGGCAAGGAGCGGATCACTTCGCCAAGAGATTCGGAGATGGTGAGGTCTGCTTCCGTTTCCGAGTTAATGGCTACCTTTGGCGAGAAGGTGCGTTTGAGGCTTTCACGGGAGAGGACGGTCGACTTTTCGTCTCGCAAGTCGAGCCGGTTGGCGTGACGGACAATTGCAAAAAGTGTGGAGGGCTGATCGCATCGGTGATTCCTGGACGCGTTACGAAGGATCACCTCGTGCCCGATACCGACTGGTCGACTTTCGACGACGCCATGGTGTGACTCGCACACGGTTGCGGGAAGTTCGGACGTAAGGGTTGTTCGTAGTGAATAAATACGATCATCGGATGGATCGACTCATCACGCGAGCTAGCAACATCGCCATCAATGGTGTCGTTCTCCATCGACGAAAGTTAGGGCAGGGTGAGCCAACCTACTATTCAGCCATCTTGACTTGTGGTTCGTATATTTCTCGTGGGCTGCTCCTCGCTGAACCAGACAACACTACTGGTGGACGTTCCCTGGGAACCTTGGCTTACTGCATACGCGACGCGGTCGACGGAGGCCACAAGCTGCGGCTCGACGACTTGGTGTGGTTCGTCTCCGCTTGCGCGTTATATCCGGCGTTCAGGAATAACCCCGACAAGTTGGTGCGAGTCGAAACGGTGATGACGCTGGCGCGTCTGACTGGTTGCGGAAGAAGGTTAGAGACTGATGCGGCGGAGCTTGAGTCATTGTTCGACGCACCGCGGCCAGCTTCGAAGACGCCTGGTGCGGTGCCGATGTGGTATCCACACGAGCAGTTTGTGCAACGGCTCGTGGAATTAGGCGCGACGAGACTGATAACCCGCGTGGATTATCGCGTGGAGAACTATTTGGAGTTGCAATACTACGGAGGGATCATGCAGTTGGGTTACAAGATAGGCGCAGAGCAAATGTAGTCGTAGCCTGAGTTGTTACACCCCATCGGTACTCTGGCATACATGGATGAGATGGCGGATCAGGAGGACGCTGAGCTGAGGCAGGCCGGTCCCGAGGCGGAGGACGCGAGCGGTGCTACGCCTGCGGGAGCGCCCGGGGCGCCAGGCCCCGCATGGCGCCCGGGAGCGCCCGGAGGAGTTGCGCGACCGGCGACCACCGCGTGGGGCGGCGGGCCGCAGGTGCAGTGGCTCGTGACCGACACACTGGATGCGCTGCGGCTTCGGCGGCACGTGCCCTACCAGGGCAGAGTGCTCAACGCCAGGAGTCGTGGGGGCGGCAGTGTTGCCGGTGTGTCGAGGGGTATCGGCGGAATGAAGCCGCAGAGCCGGGCGAGGATGCGTTGGCAGTTCGCGTCGCTGCCGTGGGAGGAATTGGGGAGCCGAGCGTCAATGGTGACGCTGACGTATCCGGGGAACTGGCAGGAGTGGGTTCCAGATGGAGAGGCGCTGGAGCGGCATCGCAGGGCCTTCGTTGAGCGGTGGCGGCGCCGGTTCGGCCCGATGATCGGCGTATGGGTGAAGGAGTTCCAGGAGTCGGGCCGCCCGCACGTGCATATGTATCTCGCGCTGCCGGACGCTGTTGCGGCGGAAGATTTCGAAGCGTTGCGGCTGCGCACCGTGGGGGCGCAGAAGGTGGAGGCACGTTACGGGAAGTACCGCGGCCGCGGGATGATGGCGCCCATCGGTGGGGCGCACGGCGGGGCGTTCGGTGACTGGTTGCTGGCGTCATGGGCAGGGGTCGTCGGTACCGCGGGAAAGGGCGAGAAGCATGAGCAGCGGGGCGTGGACGTGAGGGTGTGCTTCTGGAGCGAGGGGGCGGCTAAAAAAGATCGGATGGAAGTGGCGCGGTACTTTTGGAAGGAGTCGGGCAAGCGGGCGCAGAAGGAGCCGCCCGAGGGGTTCGGGCCGGTAGGTCACTACTGGGGGACCTTGGGCAAGAAAGAGGGTTTCCGCCCGGTTGAGCACACGGCAGAGGTTTCAGCGGACGTGGCGGCGGAGCTGGAGCGACGGCTGGCGTTCCATGTGCGGTCGCGCCTCCGGGGACAGGCGCGATGGCGGGACGCAGAAGGGCGAGTCGGGAACTTCGACCTGCGCAGGTGGGGCGATGGCGTGACGTTGTACGGCATCCGGCCAGAGGACCAGGCACGGCTACAGAAGTGCGCAGAAGCCGCCGCGAGTAAGAACCCGGGGTCGGCGATCCGCCGCCGGAGCGCAGCGCAGGCGGCGGAAAATTTCCGGAGACATGTAGAGGCGTCGTTCTGCGACGACTGTCCTGGGGGTTGTGAGAGGCCGTGCTCAGTCGAGGAAAGAGGCTGCGCGGTCTAGTACCTCGGTCTGCATCGGCTCCAGGTAGCTGCGCATGGTCGTCGCGGGGTCGCTGTGGCCGAGCACCTTCTGGATGTCGAGGAGGTCGAAGTGATGCGCCCCGTTGTCGGCGGTTGCACGGTGCAGGATGCCAGCGGCCGTGCGTCGGAGGTCGTGCGGCGCGATGTGGCCGAGACCTGCGAGCTTGCCGTGTGCGTTGACGATGTAGAAGAGCGCGCGGTTGCACGCTGGCTGGTGCCAGTCGAGCCGAGCCGGTCCGCCGTGTCGCTGTGCTCCGCCCACCTGGCGGCAGATGAGCGGCGAGGACGGCGCCAGGGTCGGCACCGCCAGCCGGTACTCGGCGAGGTAGCGGGCGAACGCTGCGCCGAGGCTCGCGCCTGCCGTCGCCTGCCGCGGTTTGTGACCCTTGCCTGTCCATGTGATCGTCGGCAGGTGCCGGAGGTTGTCGAGGGTGAGGCGCTGGATTTCGGAGAGGCGCATGCCTGCCAATCCGAGGCGGATCACGATCTCGTCGCGTAGCCCGACGATGGTTCCATCCTGGCAGGTGCCGATGAGCGCTCCGTAGGCTTCCTCGTGGGTGAGCCAGCGGCCAGGGTTCCGGGCCTGCACCTTGCCGTAGGTGCGGTGGTAGGTGCGGAGCGGGCTGTCGCTGTCGGTCAGGTGCTCTGCGGGGTTGGTGTCGATGTAACCGGTTCGCTGGCACCAGCGGAGGAAGGTTCGAGCTTTGCTGGACCGTTGGTAGACGGTGTTGTTCGCCGGGTTGCCGTGCGTTGACCATGCGACCAGGTCGGCTTCGGTGACGTCGGCCGGGTGCAGCTTGCCTGCGTGGCGGAACAGCTGGTTGAGCATGCGCGACGTGCCAGCGGCGGTGATCGGGTTCGGGTACCTGCCGCAGAATTCAGCGAGGATGCCTGCGAGGTCCCGGTGCTGCCCGGTGAGGTACCGGACTGAGTCGGAGCCTAACGATTCCGTTTTTCCTTGATCTTGGCGGCTTTGCCGATCCGGTCACGAAGGTAGTAGAGCTTCGCCCGCCGCACGTCACCTTCGGTGACGCGCTCGATCTTCGCGTACATAGGAGAGTGGATCGGGATCGTCCGCTCGACGCCGACACCGAAACTCACCTTGCGAACTGTGAACGTTTCCCGCACGCCGGATCCCTGGCGGCGGATCACGGCACCTTGGAACACCTGGATGCGCTCGCGGCTGCCTTCCACGACCCGAACGTGCACCTTCACCGTGTCGCCCGGCGCGAACTCCGGGATGTCGTGGCGCAGATTCGCGCGGTCGACGAGATCGGTTGGGTTCATGACAACGCTCCTCAAGGCGGTCGGCGGGTTGCGATCGGGCAAGGGACGCCAAGCCGATAACTGGCCACCCGACGCCGCGGCCGGTTACTCGACCTGAGCTCCTGGTGGGGACAAGGATAGCCTGGCTACGAGGGTCCCGCCTCCGCCTCAGGAGCCGGGGATGCGATGCCGAACTCGGCCATCACCTTGCACTCGGACTCCGAGTAGCCCCTGCGATCCTTCACGAGGTCGGGGCGACGCTCCCAAGTCCGCTGCAGCGACTGAGCAAGGCGCCAACGAGCTATGCGAGCGTGATCTCCGCTACGGAGGATCTCAGGCACTTCCCAGCCTCTGAACGACCAGGGCCGGGTGTACTGCGGATACTCGAGCAGACCGGCGGCGAAGCTCTCGTCCCGGCTCGACTCTTCGTTGCCGAGCACGCCCGGGACGAGGCGCCCGACCACCTCGACGATCACGAGCGCCCCGAGCTCGCCCCCGGAGAGCACGAAATCGCCCACGGACACCTCGCCGTCGGCGAGATGGTCGGCAATGCGCTGGTCGACTCCTTCGTACCTGCCGCACAGCAGGCTGAAGCGACCGGCTGCGACCAGCTCCGCCGCCATCGCCTGGTCGAATCGCCGGCCCCCGGGCGATAACAACAGCAGCGGTCGGGGCGGGTCGATGAGCTCCACCGCAGCGAAAACCGGCTCCGGCGCGAGCACCATCCCGGCCCCACCGCCGAACGGCGCGTCGTCCACTGAGCGGTGTGGGTCCTGCGCGGCGGCGCGTAGATCGTGCACCCGGACGTCGATGCGGCCCTCCCGTCTCGCCCGCCCGAGGATGCTCGCCGCGCAATAGGTGTCGACGACATCCGGGAAGATCGTGAACAGATCGACCCGCAAAGGGACGGCATGGGTCACTCGAACAAGCCCAGTGGAACGTCGACGACGAGCTGAGAGCCTCGCCGTTCCACGACGAAGCGCAAGGGGACCAACCACCCTGCCTCGCCCACGAGCAGATCGCTCGCCGGGTTGGCTTCGACGGCGACGACACGCCCGTGCGATGCACCCGTGACGTCGATGACTTCGCTGCCGATCAGCTCGTGCACGAAGAGTGCGTCGGGATCGTGAACTGCCGGCGCCAGGAGCACCGCTCCGCGGAGCGCGTCGGCATCCTCACGTGTGCCGATGCCGTCGAAGAACACCAGATGGCGGTGCTGGAACGGGCGCGACGAACTGACGACGAGCTCCTTGCTCGCTGTCGCCGGCCGGTTGGCACTCCGAACATGAAGCCGCCGACCTGCGGCGATGCGGTCCAAACGGTTGGTCACGAGACGTACAACCACCTCGCCCCGGAGCCCGTGGGCCTTCACCACGTGCCCGATCTCGAGAAGCTCGTCGCATCCCTCGGGCTGGGGCATCGTGCGCAGCGACGTCAATCGACGATGTCGACCGACGCCTCGGTTCCATCACTCGCGGCCGCCGCCCGGACGAGCGCACGGATCGCCTGAGCAGTGCGGCCCTTCCGGCCGATCAGCCGCCCCATATCGCCCGGGGCGACGTGCACGGAGAAGCGCAGCCCGGACCGACCCTCGCTCACGTCCACCACGACAGAGTCGGGGTCATCCACGAGCGTGCGGGTGACGTGGTCGAGCACCGCCTTGGCGGCAGCGCCCCGAAGGCGGTTCACGGCCCCGTCCTCGGGTTCGTCGTCGATGTCGTCCAAGTCGTCGTCGGCCTCGAGGTCGTTCTCGACCAGGTCGTTGACGTCGCCGAGGTCGTCGGCGTCTTCGTCATCGACTACGTCCATGCCCTCGACGACTCTGTCCGCGTCACCGTCGTCCGCATCACCGTCGTCCTCGTCGTCCTCGTCGTCCTCGTCTGCGCCCTCGACGTCCTCTTCGTCCTCGAGGTCCTCGACGTCTTCGAGGCCCTCGTCGTCGCAGGTGTCGTCGGGGCCAGCGGATGGTTGTCCGCCGGACTGTGCACGGCCGAAGTCAGGCTCCTCGAACATTGACCCGTCGCCCATGACGTTCAGCCTTTCCCTGCGGCAGATGCCGATTTGGCGGCCACGGCAGCTGGCTTCTTCTTGGCTGCGGCGGGTGCCGCCGTACCTGCCCGACTGGGTCGGGTGCGCACCTTGACCGTCTTGACAGAGCGAGTCGACTGGTATTCGCCCCAGACGCCTGAGATCTCGAAGAGCTTGCGCACTGTCTCTGTCGGCTGGGCACCCTTCGACAGCCATGCCAGGGCTTTGTCGCTCTTCACGGTGATCTCGGACGGATCGGATCGCGGCGCGTACGTGCCGACGATCTCGATGAAACGGCCGTCGCGAGGCGATCGGCTGTCGGCGGCGACGATGCGGTACGTGGGTTGCTTCTTCTTCCCGACGCGCATGAGACGAAGCTTGACGGACAAGGGTTTCTCTTTCTGTTGATTCGAATTCGATCGGAGGGTCCGGCCCGACGCGGGGTTATCCGGCGCCTCGGCTCGACGGGGTGAAGCGGCTGCCCTTTTGCTTCCGCTTGGACGGCTTCTGCTTGGCACCGCCGGCGAGCCGGCTGCCGACGGGCCCCAACGACCGCACCATCTTCTGCATCTCCTTGAACTGGCGAAGGAGATTGTTGACATCTGTCGTCGACGTTCCGCTCCCGTTGGCGATCCGCATCCGCCGCGATCCGTCGATCACCGCCAGACCTCTGCGCTCGTCGGACGTCATCGATTTGATGATCGCCTCGACGCGGCCGACGTCGCGGTCGTCGATAGTGGCATTGCGGAAGTCCTTGGGAACGCCCGGAAGCATGCCGAGCACACCCTGCAGAGGGCCCATCCGCTTGACCTGCTGGAGTTGCTCCAGGAAGTCCTCGAGCGAGAACTTGCCCGCCATCAGTCGTTCGGTGGCCTTCTCGGCCACCCCCTGGTCGTACTCCCGTTCCGTCTTCTCGATGAGGCCGAGAACGTCGCCCATCCCGAGGATGCGGCTGGCAAGACGGTCAGGGTGGAACGTCTCGAAGTCGGCCGTCCGCTCCCCCGTCGACACGAACGCGATCGGTTTGCCGACGACGTGCTTGACGGACAACGCCGCTCCGCCCCGGGCGTCGCCGTCGACCTTCGTCAAGACGACGCCGTCGAGGGCGAGCGCCTCGTTGAAGGCCTCCGCCGTCTGGACGGCGTCCTGGCCGGTCATGGCGTCGATGACGAAGAACGTGTACTGCGGCCCGACCGCCTGCGAGATGGCCTGCACCTCCGCCATGAGCGCCTCGTCGATGGCGAGCCGTCCAGCGGTGTCGATGATGACGACGTCGCGCCCGAGCCGTTCGGCTTCGGCGACACCCTTGCGAGCGACGGCGACCGGGTCGGTTGGCTCGGAGAAGACCGGCACGCCGACGTCCTCGCCGAGGATCCGCAGTTGCTCGACGGCTGCCGGCCGTTGGAGGTCCGCGGCGACGAGCAAGGGGTTGCGACCCTGCTGCTTGAACCAGCGGGCCAGCTTGGCGGCAACTGTCGTCTTGCCAGCACCTTGGAGGCCCGCCAGCAGCACGACCGTCGGCGGTCGGGAGGCGTACTGGATCTTGAGAGCCTCACCACCGAGGGTGGCAGTGAGCTCTTCATTCACGACTTTGATGACCTGCTGCGCGGGCGTCAGGCTCTTCGAGAGCGCAGCACCGGTGCATCGGGCGCGGATGGCCTCGACGAGGTCCCTGACGACGCCCAGATTGACGTCTGCCTCCAACAGGGCGACGCGGATCTCCCTCAGGACCTCATTGACTTCCTCGTCGCCGAGGCGCCCGCGGCTGCGCAGGCGCGTGAGGATCCCCTCGAAGCGGTCGGTAAGCGTCTCGAACATGAGCCCTGCCAGGTTAGTCGGGGCGGGAGGTGGCCCCGAGACCTCAGCCGAAGAGCGCCGCCACGAACTCGGACGGATCGAACTCGACGAGGTCGAGCGCGCTCTCGCCCACTCCGACGAGCTTGATGGGCAGGCCCAGCTCGCTGCGGATCGCAAGGACGACGCCGCCCTTCGCGGTGCCGTCGAGCTTCGTCAGCACGATGCCGGAGACACCGACGGCTTCGGTGAACTGCTTTGCCTGAATGAGACCGTTCTGCCCGGTCGTGGCATCGAGCACGAGCAGGACCTCGGTCAGCTGCCCGGGCGGGCGCTCGGCGATGCGGCGGACCTTTCGCAGCTCCTCCATCAGGTTGACCTTGGTGTGCAGCCTGCCGGCGGTATCGGCGAGGACGAGATCGGCGTGTTTCGCGGCGGCGTGCGCGACGGCGTCGAAGATGACCGAGGAGGGGTCGGCGCCCTCGGCGCCCCGGATGAGCGAGGCGCCCGCGCGCTCCGCCCACGTCTCGAGCTGCTCGCCTGCCGCCGCGCGAAACGTGTCGGCCGCCGCCAAGACCACCGTCCTGCCCTCGTCCCGCTCGCGGGCGGCGACCTTGCCGATCGTCGTCGTCTTGCCCACACCGTTGACGCCGACGAAGAGCCATACCGTCGGTCCTTCACCGTCGCCGAGCACGAGCTCGGGACGATCGCCTTCGAAGATCGCCTCCAGATCCGCCCGCAGCGCTGTCAGGAGCCCCTCGGGAGTCCGTTCGACCTCGCCTGTCCTGACCTTGTCCCTCAGGTCGTCGAGCACCTTGGTCGTCGTGGCGACCCCCGCGTCTGCCAAGAGCAGAGCCTCCTCGAGCTCGTCGAACGTCGAATCGTCGACCGTCCGGCCCCGGATCGAGTCCAGGTAGCCCCCGAGCAGCCTGCGGGCCTTGCCGAGCCGCTCACGGAGCACAGGGCGCTCGAACGCCTCAAGCTCGACCTCGCCTTCGAGGACTGCCGGCCCTTCGAGGGCTGCCGGCTCCTCCGACGGCGGTGGCGCCTGTAGCGCCTCCTCTGTTGACGCTGGCGCCTGTGGCGCCTGGCCGGGCCTGTCGACAGCGCGATCGTGAGCGGGCCCCTGAAGTGTCCGGGAACCCCGCGACCTGGTGGCGAGCCCCACTCCGACGCCCAGCACGAGGACCACCGCGAACGCGATGACGACGATGATGATGAGCGGCATTCAGACGTGCGCCGCCCGTACCGCGCCGAGCCGCTCGCTCAGGACCTTCGAGGCACCGCCGGGCTGCAGCGACACGCCGTAGAGCACGTCGGCTGATTCCATCGTTCGCTTTTGGTGAGAAACCACGAGGAGCTGAGCCTCGCTGCGGAACTCGTCCATGAGGTCGAGAAACCGATGGAGGTTGATGTCGTCGAGCGCTGCTTCCACCTCGTCCATGAGATAGAAGGGCGAAGGCCGGCTGCGGAAGACCGCGAACAGGTATGCAAGTGCCACGAGGGAGCGTTCGCCGCCGGAGAGCAACGAGAGCCGCCGCACGTTGCGGCCCGCCGGCCGTGCCTCGATCTCGACACCGGTAGACAGCAGATCGCTCGGATCCACGAGGCTGAGCCGACCGGTCCCGCCCGGGAACAGAGTCGAGAACAACGTCTCGAAGTGGCCGGCGACGTCGGCGAACGCCTCGGTGAACCCGTTGACGATCTCCTCGTCGACCGCTCGGACGACTCGCCCCAGGTCCCTGCGGGTGGAACGGACGTCCTCGAGCTGCCCCGCCAGGAAACGATCCCGCTCCTCCAGAGCAGCCAACTCCTCGAGTGCGAGGGGATTGACCGGTCCGAGCAAGCGGAGCTCGCGCTCCAGCTCACGGACCCGCGCAGCCGGCGGCGTACCAGGGGGCAGTGCCGGGCATTCAGCTGCCATCGCTTCCGCAGGCTCTGTCTCGAGGTCATGGCGGAGGCTCTGGACGGCGGATTCGAGCCGCACGCGCAGCTCGGCGAGGTCGACATCAACTCGTTGCGAACGCTCGCGGACGGCGGCGAGCGCACGCTCGGCGTTCGTGCGGGATGCCCGGGTTTCCGAGAGCCGGCCTGCGATCGTTCCGACCGCCGCGTGGTGGAGTGCCCGGTGCCGGCGGAGCGTTGCCAGCGCCGCCTCGAGGTCCTGCCGGATCGCCTCGACGGCACGGGCAAGGCGCCCGAGCGCCCGAGCGGCAGCCTCGTGACGTTCTCTGCGGGCAGCCGCCCCGGCGCGGGCCGATTCGAAGCCCAGAAGGCGGGTGTCGATCTGACGGCGCCGCTCGGCCAGCATGCTCCGGCGGCCCTCGAGCCCGGCGGCTCGCACTTGCAGGTCGGCCCGACGGGTGGCGAGCGAACGTTGCCGCTCGTCGAGGTGCCGACGTTCGCCCTCTGCCAGCTCCGCCTCGTCGGCACTCTCCCGCTCGATCTGTTCGGCGGCGACGAGCGCCGCCTGGTGGCCTTCGCGGGTGGCAATGAGCCGAGCGACGTGCTGCTCGCTCTCGGATCGCGCGGCTCCGGCCAACGGTGCCTGTTCGCGCAACAGCTGCAACCGCCGGGCGAGATCCTCACGCTGCGACGTCGCTTGCCGCTCCTCGGCCCGGGCGGTCTCGTAGCGCCGCCCATGCTCCATGGCGGCCGAGCGGGCCGCCGCATGAGCTTGGCGTGCTTCCTCAGCGACGCCCCTGGCGGCGCCGGCCGATGCCTCGGCCACGCCGGCTTCCAGGCAGACAGCCTCGAGCGCGGCCCTTGTCGCCCCCCCTCGACCGGCGCCTAGGCGCCATCGGTCGGCACCCAGTCGGTCGCCTTCCAACGTCACGACCACCGCGGAGTCCGGGAGGCTGTCAACAAGGTCGAGTGCCGCGACCAGGTCGCCGCGGCAGAGCACGATGCCCGCGAGCAGGCGATCGAGGAGCGTCCCGACGCTTCGGTGCGTCGCTCGCACACAGGATCGCAGCGGCTCAGTCCTGGCCGAGGCGGTGACCGCGCCAGCTCCACCGCCGACCTCGGACCGAAGGCGCAGGACGGCGCCGTCGACGCCGGAGCCGCGGAGATGCTCGATCGCCGCCCGTGCCGCCGAGGAGCCCTCGACCACGACCGCTCCGAGAGATTCGGACACTGCAGACTCGAACGCCAGCTCACAGCCGGCCTCGATCTCGACGACGTCCAACAGCGTCCCGAGGACGCCGGGCCGGCCGGCGAGGTGCTCGACACCGGCTCGGGCGTGCGCCTCGTCGAGTGCGACCTGCAGGGCCTGCGCCCGGGCGCCGAGACCCTGCGCGACCTCGAGTGCTTCTCGAGCCGCCGCCTCCGCCGACATGACTCGACCCGCGGCCACCCGTTCGGCCTCTTCGACGGAAGCCAGCGCCGAGCGGGTCACGCCGGTCGCCGTCGACAGCCGCTCGGCACCTACCGCCGCCTGTGCAAGCGCTACCTCGAGCTCCTCGACCCGGCGGACCAAGGCGGCTTCTCGCTCTGCCGACAGTGCCAGTGCCTCGCGGGCCTCGGCCAGATCGTCGCGCACGACATCGCGGATCGCCCGCAACCGAGCGGCCTCTCCCGGCGCCTTCGCCGGGGTCGTGCCATCGCCGGGACGGCGGCGACCGAGCCACTCCGCCTCCACGAGTCCAAGCTGTGCCGCCTCGGCCTGCAGCGCCTCGCGTTCAGGCAGGAGAGCCGACGCCAGCGCTGCCGCCTCCGCATCCTCAACCTCGAGCTGGGCGGATTCGGCCTCCAGAGACGCCACGACGTCGGACTGCGTGCTGGTGGAAAGAGCGAGCGCGACGCTCCGCCGCCGCTCGGCGATGACGTTGCCGACACCGCGGGCGCGCTCGGCCAGCCGATCGGCCGCTCCGAGTGTCGCGACGACGTCGCTCGCCTGTTCGAGGGTGAGCGCTTCCTCGGTCACGACGACGAGGTCGTCAAGGCGAGCCAGCTCGGACATGATCCGGCCCTCTTCGGCCTCGAGAGCGAGTCGCGCCTCAGCCGCCTCCGACAAGCGCCGCTGCAATGAGGTCAGCTCACTGCCGGCGAGATGCAACCGAAACGCTCGGAGCTCGGACGCGAGCGAGTCATGACGACGGGCAGCTTCGGCCTGGCGTTCGAGGGGGCGCAGCTGACGCCGCACCTCCCTGTGGAGATCCTGGAGCCGCAGGAGGTTCGCCTCTGTCGCTTCGATCCGGCGTTCGGCGCGCTCACGGCGACGGCGGAACTTGAGGATGCCGGCAGCCTCCTCGATCACAGCCCGGCGGTCCTCCGGACGAGCCTGCAAGATCGCATCCAGCTGACCCTGGCCCATGATGACGTGCTGCTGGCGGCCGACTCCCGCATCGGAGAGCAGCTCTTGGATGTCGAGCAGCCGGCAGGCGGCGCCGTTCATCGAGTATTCGCTCTCCCCGGTCCGGAACAGCGTCCGTGTGATCGTCACCTCGGCCAGGTCGACGGGCAGGCGGCGGGACGAATTGTCGATCGTGAGGGACACCTCCGCCCGCCCGAGCGCCGGGCGCTTGGAGGTCCCGGCGAAGATGACGTCGTCCATCTTCGAAGAGCGGACGACGCGCGGTCCTTGTGCACCCAGCACCCAGGCGACAGCATCCACGACGTTCGACTTGCCGGAGCCGTTCGGTCCGACGATGACGGTGACGCCCGGCTCGAACTCGAGCGTCGTGGGATCCGCGAACGACTTGAACCCGCGGAGAGAAAGCGACTTGAGGTACACAGCGAGGCTCACGCTATCCGCGGGCGACGTCGCGCTCGGGGATGCCCGAGGAGCGGCTCTGAGATCGTCGCCGCGTGGCTCAGACCTGACAAGCCTCGCAGCAATAGGCGACGCGAGCCCCGAAACGCACCCTCGAAATCGGCGTCCCACACCGCCCGCACGGCTTGCCGAGACGATCGTAGACCTTGTGCCGCGACTGGTAGGAACCGGGAACGCCCATCAGATCGTGATAGCGCTCGTCGCGAAGCGAGGACCCGCGAAGCTGCACGGCCGTTCTGAGCATGCTCGTCGCTGCTCGGGCAAGACGAGCGACCTCTGCGGCAGTCAATGTCTCGGTTCGCCGGTCCGGCCGCACCCCGGCC